>Ga0208506_1000685_pt1 | contig 9956 bp, 10 predicted proteins | sample CryBogCBH29Jul08_FD_184616 | JGI IMG/M metagenome (GOLD analysis project Ga0208506, IMG submission 184616) | Freshwater microbial communities from Crystal Bog, Wisconsin, USA - CBH29Jul08 (SPAdes) | ecosystem: Environmental > Aquatic > Freshwater > Lake | place: Crystal Bog, Wisconsin, USA... | reverse complement strand
CACCATCAGCGACGCCCACCCCAACACCAAAGCCAACACCTATCCCTTCAGTGACACCAACGCCTACTCCAAAGCCATCGAAGGTACCCGTAGTTCCAACTGTTAGCGTCAAGTTGATAGGTCGCACACTGGTTATTAGTGCCAAAAATGGCGTTGTTGTAGCCCATATAAACGGCAAGCTCGCGAAGGTCGGCAAGAATGTTGTTAAACCAGGAAATGATTTAGTCGTGATTGAATTTCAATCCCGAATCATCTATTCCAAGGTTTTCACTATCAAATGAACTTAACTCTGCCGGAGTAGAGCTGGAGTGAAAGAATCTAGGAAGCGTTTAGAGATAGGCCCAGTAGCCTTCTTGGTTGCCGGACTGATGTTCATGGAGTTCTTAGATGGCGCCATCTTGCCCACCGCCGCTCCGACCATCGCGAAATCTTTTCACATCATTTCTTCTCAAATAGGTATCTGTGTAACGAGTTACATGGTCACGATCGTTGTGCTGATACCAATATCAGCTTGGCTTGCAGATAAGTTCGGCGTGCGCATTATCTTGTTCTCAAGCATCGTGATCTTTACCGTTGCCTCATTACTGTGTGCCCTATCAACTAATCTCCTTGAACTCACAGTTATGCGTATCCTGCAAGGTATAGGTGCTGCCACCATGGTGCCGGTCGGGCGCTTGATCTTGATGCGCTCGGTTAATAAGGCGGAAGTTATACGAGTTATTTCATACTCAGTATGGCCCGCACTTGCTGCGCCGGTAGTCGCCCCAGTACTCGGTGGATTTCTTATCAATCACGCCTCATGGCACTGGATATTTTTACTCAATATTCCGATCGGAATTCTCGCCCTTGTCATTGGCGCAAAAATAGTTCCACATATTCCAGGCGGCAGAGTTAAGAAACTAGATTGGTTCGGTTTCTCAGGTACAACAATCACCCTAGGAGTGCTGGTCTTTGCAGCCGCTAACTTAGGTGCGCCGCGAATCAACCTTGCCGTTACCTTGACTCTGATCGCCATCGGTTTGATTGCGAGCATCCCTACCGTAATTCATTTAAGGCGAAGCGAGCATCCCCTTATTGATTTATCAGTATTAAAGATTCAAACCTTTCACCTCAATACAACGAGCGGATTGCTTTTCCGAGTCGCGCAAAATACCGCTCCATTCGTTCTTCCGCTTCTCTTCCAAGATAAGTTTGGTTGGAGCGCAGAGCGGGCAGGAAGCGTGCTCTTCTTTTATATGGCCGGTAATCTAGGTTTTAAGGTATTTACAACTCCATTGATGGAGCGCTTTCCATTTAAACCCATGATCTTGCTATCCACCCTGATTAGCCTCCCGCTTACATTTTCACTCGGTCTCCTGCGCTCATCCATTCCCTTCTTCTGGACCGCAGCGCTTCTTCTCATTACTGGCGGAGTTCGTTCTATTGGCATGACCCTGTACAACACAATCACCTTTGCCGACACGGACCAGGATTCCATGTCAGATGCCAACACCATCGCAAATATGGTGCAGCAGCTCTCCTCTGTCATAGCGGTAGCAACGGCTGTTATCGCGATCAGCATTGGTCGCAGCGCCGTTGGGGTCCATAACGAGTTCGCCTTCTCATTTCTCTTTGCTGTACTAGCCCTACTTATTTCGCTTCGGAATGTGATCTCACTTCCGGCATCTGCTGGGCAATCCCTGCGTAAATAGGCGTACTCTTGGCGCGTGCGCAGTCTCAAACTTCGTTTAGCTATAGCAATTGCTAAGAGCGCTAGCGCAACTTCTAAATTACTGGGCCACAAGGGTGAAACTCTGCCCGGGCGCATCCTTCTGGCTATCGAACCTGAAGCGATCTCGCTTTTAGCCCAAGATAAAGAGGTCATTCTTATCTCTGGGACTAATGGCAAGACTTCCACAACCAAAGCAGTTGCTTCGATAGTTTCGCAATTAGGGCCGGTAGCAACGAGCGGATCTGGTTCAAACTTAGCTTGGGGAGCGGCAAATGCGCTGATGTCTCCCGCCCCATATGCAGTGCTTGAAATCGATGAACTTCATCTCCCCTCAATCATCGCTCAGACTGATCCCACCGTTGTTCTTCTCTTGAATCTCACTCGCGACCAACTTCATCGCATGCATGAGGTAAAGCGGGTGGCAGATCGCTGGCACGTTGAATGTTCTGAGGCCGTAAACACTATTTTTGTCGCAGATATTGATGATCCATTTATTAACTATTCAATCGTGAATGCAATTAACGTCGTTCGAGTCTCATTTGGTGGCAGGGCACATGCGGATGGCGCGGTCTGCCCACGTTGCGGAAGTTACTTAGCCTGGAGTCGCAATAAATATTCATGCACCTGCGGATTAACAAATAAAATCAGTGAATTAAAGTTTAAAAAAGGTTCGGCCTCATTTCGCAATGCAATCTTGGCAAATATCGTCGGTGAAATTGTTGGCGCAGAACCTGTTGAATTTAGCGAGAGCGCGCTTGAGCGAAGCGTCACTAAAGAGATTGCCGGCAAGAGTGCGCATTTTCGACTCACCAAAAATCCCGCTTCTTGGACGGAAGCCTTGCAAGCCGATCTCCACCCTGAAGTGATTCTTGTGCTCAATGCCAGACAGGTCGACGGAATCGATACATCGTGGCTCTGGGATGTTTCATTCAAAGCACTTAAAGGTCATACGGTTTATGTATGTGGCGAGAGAGCTTTGGATATGGCCTATCGAATTCACGTCGAAGGAGTTATTCCTACGCTTGTTGAGAGTGTCGATGAGGCGATGGCTTTGTGTTCTGGTTCTGATGTCAGTGTTCTTACCGCTTACACTGCATTTTTTGAGTTGGTGATGTAATGCTTGAAATTATCCGAATACATAATGAACTCCTTGGAACATACGGGGATCGTGGCAACGCTGATGTATTGCAATTTCGAGCTGGTTTACGAAGAATCAAGTCGCGGATCACAGACATCTCTTACCTTGACCCACTTCCAAGATCCGGAGATATCTATCTTTTGGGAGGGGCAGAAGATGCGGCGCAATTGCTCTCACTCACCGCTCTTCGAAAAGGTTCAATTTTGGCCCGAGCTGCAAACAAAGGCGCGGTTGTTCTTGCAATTTGCGCGGGCTTTCAGTTGCTTGGAAATACATATAAAACACGTGATGAAGAGTTTGAAGGTTTAGGTTTATTGGATGTATCAACTGCTCCTGGTGATAAGCGGCTAGTGGGTGATATAGCCGTGAAGTCACCGCTCTTCTTAGAACCGCTCACTGGATTTGAGAATCACAGCAGCGTTACAACACTTGGAACTGAGGCCACACCATTTGCAACTGTTATTTCGGGAAATGGAAATGGCATCGCTGGAATTGATGGAGCCATGGATAAGAATGTCTTTGGAACCTATTTACATGGGCCTGTACTAGCGCGTAACCCTGAATTTGCAGATTTGCTGCTTGAGCGTGCGCTCGGCACAGCTATTTCTCCGGTAGATGATGAACTTGCTTCTCGATACGCCAGTTGGCGAAGAGGCCTGATTTAGTAGGTTACAATTGGGTGTTGCATCCGCAACACAACTCATAGAACCTCTGTTTCTTTCAAAGAACAAGTTCGTTTGCGAGTCTTACGTCAGTCAATCTGATAAGCACCACGAGACACGCATCTATGTCTCGATTGGTATAGCTATGTCTACGTTCCGTAATTTAGGGGTTACCCCTGCGCTCTGCGAAGCTCTTGAAGCTGAAGGCAAGACCGCACCATTTCCTATTCAAACCGCCACACTTCCAGATGCCATCAAGGGTCGCGATGTGCTTGGCCGCGGTCAGACCGGCTCAGGTAAGACCCTAGCCTTCGGCTTGGCGATGCTCACACGCCTTAATGGTCGGACCGCAAAGCCACATAAGCCACTTGGCTTAATCCTCTCTCCAACCCGTGAATTAGCGGTTCAGATCAATGATGTTGTGGCTCCACTAGCGCGCAAAATTGGTCTCTCATCGCAGGTAGTCGCTGGAGGTCTCTCCTACATTGGCCAGATCCAAGCTCTCAAGCGCGGAGTTCCAGTAATTGTTGCAACCCCAGGTCGCCTGATGGACTTGCTTGAAAAGAAGCACATCGATCTTTCAGATGTCATGATCACTGTTCTCGATGAAGCTGATCAGATGGCTGATATGGGATTCTTGCCAGTTGTTAAAGAGATTCTCTCTCTTACACAAGAGGGTGGACAACACCTCTTGTTCTCAGCAACCCTAGATCGCGATGTGGATTCACTCGTTAAACGTTTCCTCAAAGATCCAATCACACACTCACTGGAAAACGAGAAGTCTCGTGCAGCAGATATGACTCACCATCTACTGCTCCTTGATCAACAGCATAAAGATGAGATCTCAGCTCAAATCGCTGCTCGCGATGGCCGCACAATATTTTTCGTTCGCACAAAACATGGTGCCGATAAACTCGCTGAAAAGATGCTACGTAGTGGAGTTCCAGTCGGAGTTCTCCATGGTGGAAAGTCTCAAGGACAACGTACCCGCGTTCTCAAAGCATTTAAAGATGGCCGTGCTTCTGCGCTCGTTGCAACAGATGTAGCAGCTCGTGGTATCCACGTTGATGATGTTTCACTTGTTGTGCACGTTGATGCACCTGCAGATCACAAAGATTATCTACACCGTGCTGGTCGTACCGCTCGTGCGGGTGCAACCGGTACCGTTGTAACACTTGCAACGCACAAGCAGAAGAAGGCGGTCTTTGGTATCACCAATCGCGCCGCTGTAAAACTTATTGAGAACCAAGTACGCCCAGGTGATACAAAGCTTCAAGAGATCACTGGCGCACAAGAGCCATCAGGTATTCCGATTGAGGTTGAGGCTGAGAAGCCATCACGCAATGATCGCAAGCCTGGTAGTCGCAGTCGCTCAAATGATCGCGGCAACCGCGATGGTAATTTCAAGCCACGTAAATCTGGCGGAGGACGCTTTGAGAGCGCTGCAAAAGCTGAGAACGCAGCTCCAGCCACAGAGCGTGTAGAACGCACTGAACGCAGCTACCAAGCTCCACGCGAAGCTCGTGATGAGCGTCGCCCAAAGAGTGATCGCTCATTTAACTCAGAACGTCCATTTCGTTCTGCTCCCAAGAAGTGGGAAGAGAAGGCTCGCGAGTCACGCACTCGTGAAGAGGGCGCACCAACAGCTGGAAACCGTGGACGTGTCGAAGGCGTAGCCCGCCCAGCTAAGAAGGCTCCCCGCATGCCGCTTGAAAAGCGCATCGCTTTAGAGAAGGCAGAATCCCGCGCTCGCGCAGGAGGCAAGCCTGCAAAGGCTGGAGCAGGAGCACCAAAGAAGTTTGGAAAAGCCGGCGGCAAGCCTTTTAAAGGCGGAAAGCCAAGTCAAGCTAAGAGAGGTTAATCTCTCGATCAAAGTATTGTGAGATGGCGTCCTGATTGTGAGAGATCACCAGGACGCCTTTCTCTTTCTTAAGGTCGGAAATTAATTGAAGAATGCCCTCTATAGATTGTGAATCTTGGGCGCTAAATGGCTCATCAAGTAAGTAGTAGTTAGCTCTCTGTGTAAGGGCAAGCGCCAAACTTACGCGCTCTTGCTGACCTATTGATAACTCAGTTACCTTTTTTTGAAGCAAATCTTGCAGGTTGAGTCTTTCAATGATGAAATCATTTTTCTCTACGCGTAGATTCTTTGAGAGAAAATTTAGAACTTCTTCCACCGTGTAAGCCAGAGTAAATGAGCGACGTTGCGGCGCAATTGAGCGCAATGCGGCTTGGCGCTTAGAACTTAAAGTAGTTATATCAAAACCATCAATTTCAATTCTTCCAGATTGTGCTTTGAGCAATCCGCCAATAAGAGCAAGAAGGGTGCTCTTTCCAGAGCCATTTGGGCCAGTGAGGAGAACCGATTCCCCTTGATTGAGTTCCATACTAAAGTCGCTATGAATAGGGTTACCGTTTCGAGTGAATGAAACTCTTTCTACCTTAATCATGACTTACCCACGATGCTCTTTTAACTTTCAATAAGACGATAAGGGCCGGAGCTCCGAGGAGTGAAGTCAATAGACCTAATGGAATTTCGTTCGGTTCAAAGAGAGTGCGCGCCAGCAGATCCGCCAGCAATAAAACAATGGCGCCAACTAAAGCGCTGAGCGAAAGCATCCTGCGATGAGCAGGGCCAATAAGCAAACGAACTATATGAGGAACAAGTAAACCGATAAAGGCGATAGCGCCTACCGCGCTCACAGAGGCTCCAACTAGAAAGGCTAAACCGATAATTGCGTAGAGGCGCAACCTCTTAGGGTTCACTCCCATGTAGTGCGAAGAACTTTCTCCCAAGGAATAAGTATCTAAGTGGCGGGAGACAAAGAAGCAGATGATGATTCCTATTTCAATGTAGGGAGCAATCATTCCAACCGTTGCATTATTAAGTAGCGTCAATGAGCCAAAGTCCCAGAATGTAATTGATTGAATTCCGGGCTTAGGCGACATAGATATCAAGAGACCCGCAAAAGAGGTAAGAATTGCTGAGATTGCAATGCCGGTTAATAGAAATCCAAAACCTTTACTCGGGGCGAGCCATTGCACCAATAAAGCGGTAAGAGCCGCGGCTAAAACAGCAGATGCAATATTTGAGCGAGTTCCATAGACCGATGCACCTGAAGCGATGAGAGCGATAGTTCCAAGTGTGGCTCCGCTTGATAGCCCAATGAGCGTCGGTTCAGCCAACGGGTTTCTAAATATGCCTTGAGCTACAGCTCCGGCAACACCTAACCCGGCACCAATAATTACTGCACCTAGCGCGCGTGGGAATCTCACTTGCCAAACGGTTGTGGCATCTACGTTGTGCTTACCAACGAGAGAAAAAACCGATTCGTGTAATTGCAGAATTCCAATATCTAATGAGAGCCAGAATAGAAAGAGCAGAAGTAGCAGCCCACCAAGATAGATTGATAATTTTCTCATCGATGTGCAGCCGCGATCAGAAGTGATTGCAATTGCTTGGCCATTGGGATTGTTCGTGGTCCAAAGGAGAGAAGCAACGAATCATCAACGGTAACAACTCGCCTATGGATTCCCGCTGGAGTCTGGGCGATTCCTGGAAATTGCACCAGTCCTGCAACTCCTCCAACCGATTCCAATCCCTTAGTCATTAAGAGCAGAACATCAGGTTGTAACTTAATAAGTTCTTCGGCAGTCAAGGCATTAAATGGGTTCTTTAAATTCTTAGCCCCTACATCGATAAATCCATCGGCGTTCAAGATGGAGTCTGCACCAGATCCAGGTCCGCCTATTAAATAGATGGAGGCGGTTCCGCGCATGTATAAGAAAGCTACCTTGATCTTGTTTTGCGTGAAGTGCAAAGAACTCACCTGCGCTGCAAGCGCCTTGCCTGCCTTTGGCACTCCGAGCGTTGCGGAAATGACGCCTTCCTTCGCTGAAATATCTGCCAAGGTAAAGGCGCTTGGAACCGAGACCAATTTAATTTTTGCTGCACGAAGTGTGGCAAGAGCACTTGCTGGCGAAGTATTGGAATCAATAAATACCAGATCAGGATGTTGCGCAAGAACTGCTTCTGCCGAGACCTGCATTGCTGACTCATCAATTGGAATGCTTTTTAACTCCGGCATCGTTGATGCAATATCTCGACCAACCAGAAGGTTTTTATAACCAAGGGCCGCAACAATCTCAGCGGAGCCATTTGCAAGAGCCACGATCCTTTTAAAACGGGCTGCTTCACCGGAATGCACTATCGGCAGTGAGATTTGGCTTGCACTTATATCCGACACCGCGGCACAAGCTGTTGGCAAAAAGGCCATAGATAACGCGAGAGTTACGCATGCAATCAATACCCGCGATCTCATTTGCGTATTCTGACACTTACTTTTCCGACATGGGAGTCGATGTTGTCGGAGCACAAAATCGAAAACTCTCTTAGATTTGCGCCATGAAAAGCCGGTTTATTGCACTCCTAGGGTTATCCCTTGCCCTAGGTATTACACCTGCTTATGCAGTGATGGGGCAACACGGAGAAACTCTCAACGCTTCGCAGACAACGAACATAAAGAGCGGTCAAATAATAACTGTTACCGGAAAAGCCTTTGACCCAACTGTCGGTATCTACGTGGAGATGTGCCAGATCGTCCCTGCAGGCACACTGCCGCAAATTTGCGGTGGTGGAGTCAACATGGCGGGAAGTGGCGCTGCCTCATTCTGGATCTCCTCAAATCCCCCAAGTTATGGAAAGCATCTCGCGATCCCCTTTAAAACTGGTGGCTCATTTCAAGTAGGGCTCAAGGTGCAACCACTAATCGGCAAAGTTGACTGCAGAAAAGCTCTTTGCGCAATTTATGTGCGAGCAGATCACACCAGAACACAGGACCGTACTCACGATATAAAGATCCCTATTTCATTTTCAAAGTAGTAACACCAACAAACGACCAAACCAAGAAGAGAGAGTAAATGAATAAGAAGATTATCGCTGGAATAGCAATCGCACTTGTCGTCGCAGCTGCACCTATGGCTAATGCGAAGGCAAAGGTAACTGCGAGCCCAACCAAGAACTTGTCACAAAAAGCGGCAGTCGTAACCTTCAAGTTCTCTGGATTGCCTACAAAGAATGGTGTTTATATCGAAGAATGCATGGCTCCTGCTAAGAAGGGCGCCACACCAACAGTCTGCGATTCAGATCAGAGCGTTCAGGCTTGGGTTTCAAATGTGAAGGCAGATATTGCTCAAGGAGCGACATCTGGAGCTGGAAAGGTTACTTTTAAGCCAGTTCCGTATTTCACCAACGCTGATTGCGTACACACCACGTGCGTATTTTTCATTACCAATGATCACAATGCAGCTGGTGATAAGTCACAGGATCAAACAATCCCGTTCACTTTCTCAGCTAAGTAATACCCTCAATTAATTTCGCGGTAGGGCTCGAAGACCAGCAAGCGCAAATGCAACAGCGCTCTGGATTTCGAGCTCTGCCTCATTTCCAGCATCAATTCTGATTGAGGCCGCATCTGTAACACTTGCAAGTAGTGCAGCCGCAGCACGGGTGTTAGCGATTCCTGCTTCAACAAGAGAGTTCTGCAATGGCGCCATCATTCTGCGGTGACCCAAAAGAATTTCCTCTTTACGCTCCTGCGGGGTGTTAATAGTGTTCAAAGATTTCACCAACATGTGGCGTCCATCTGCAACGTAGCGCAAACTTTCGGTGATCCAAAGTTCAATTCGATTGTAAGGATCGGTAGCGCCTTCGATGGCATGAGCCAAACGACCTGTGTAGTAATCAAGTTCCTCTAATACCAAATCCGCAACTAAATCTGCGCTGGATGCAAAGTATTCATAGATTGAACTTCTTGCCAATCCCGCCTTAGCCGCTACCGCAGCAACCGTAATTGACTCTGCACCATGCGCGAGAGCTAACTCCATGGCAGCATCCATGAGTTGTTGGCGTCGCAATTCGCGATGCAGCGCAACTGTAGGAGCTTGAATCTTTGGCATAAGGGCAGAAGTATCTCACCCTTTCCGGGTGAGTGCACGAAGAATTATGCGGAGGCGGTTTTCCGATTGGAGAAGAGGCGCGAAGAAATAACCGCGCTGAGCGTCATCAAGGTTCCAGTTACTAGATAGGCGCTGACTTTAGTGTGGGCTGCAGGAGCCAGCCAATCAAGGAGAAGCGCGCCTACTAATTGTCCGCTGACGCTAAAGAGAATGAAATTGAGAATTCCCAGGTGTTTCACGGTGTACGCGCTTACCGCGATGAATATGACCCCAATAGGTCCGCCGAGATACACCAGAACTCCGTGCGGCAAATGTCCTATTGAGCCACCACGGGCCAAGTTAATAAAGAGCGCGATTGTGAGAACCACGAAACCCATTAGGAAATTTACAAAAGTAGTGGAGAGTGGCCTTGTCGAAACCACATTCATTCTGCCGTTGAGCGCCTGTTGAAAGGCAATAATTATTCCCACCAAAATTGCAAAGAAAA
>Ga0208506_1000682_pt1 | contig 10014 bp, 8 predicted proteins | sample CryBogCBH29Jul08_FD_184616 | JGI IMG/M metagenome (GOLD analysis project Ga0208506, IMG submission 184616) | Freshwater microbial communities from Crystal Bog, Wisconsin, USA - CBH29Jul08 (SPAdes) | ecosystem: Environmental > Aquatic > Freshwater > Lake | place: Crystal Bog, Wisconsin, USA... | reverse complement strand
AAATGGCTGGCCTTGATGTTCTTGATTAAATCTAATCCTGATCCATTCGCCAGCGTGATATCCACGATCGCAATGTCGGGCTTGCCTGACTCGACCAATCGCAAGGCTTCCACCGCGCTGCCAGTTTCGCCGCTGATTTCAAAGCCGGGGCGTTGGTTGATCAAGTTGGTCAGCCATTCGCGCACGAGCGGATGGTCGTCCACCAGCAGAATTTTAATTTTTTGCGCCATGATTTTCAGATGTGGCCGCTTGCTTGAACGGCAGTTTGCAGGTCACGCGCGTGCCCGATCCGGCCACGCGCTCAATGCTGAAATTCGCACCAATCATGCCGGCGCGATACGCCATGATGCGCAATCCCAAGCCCTGACCGCGACGGTTTTCCGGCAGGCCGACGCCATCATCGGTGACGACCAGGCTTAGTTCGTTGTCGGTTTTATTAAGGCCGATGTTGATGCGTTTCGCCTTGCCGTGTTTGATTGCATTGGTGATCGCCTCTTGCGCGATGCGATACAAATGGGTGCTGCTGGTGGCATCATTCAGCAGCAAGGGTTCAGCCCATTCAAATTCACAGGTCACTTGAAATTGTTCGCTGGTGTTGCGCGCCAATTCCTGCAATGCGTCGGCGAGTCCCTCGGCCTCCACTTCCACAGGATGCAAACCGCGAGCGAGTGTGCGGGTGAGCAAGATGGCTCTCTCGACCATTTTCACCGTCTGCGCAGCTGGAGCGGATTCGGGAAGCGATTTGCCTTCGAACTTGCGCGGCAAAGGCGGTGGCTGTCAGATGCTGGCCGAGGTTGTCATGCAGATCGTGGCCAATCCGGCGTTGCTCGCGCTCGCTGATTTCCAAAATTTCCTTTTCCAACCGCGTGCGTTCCTGAATCTCATCGGACAGTGCGGCCGTTCGCTGTTGCACGCGCGCTTCGAGTTCTTGTTGTGATTTGCGCAAGCTCACGAGCGTCTTCACCACCACGCAATAAACCGTCAAGGCAATCGCCCCGTTCCAAATGGGAACAAACAGGCTGGAATAGTTTGCGCCCGCGGCAAAATCCCCAACCAACCAGACGGCCACGCTCAAGACGGCCATCATGTTGCTAAAAAAACTGCCCAGAAACCACGCCGCTATACCTACCGGAATCAAATAGAAAGCGGAAAAGAAAATGGAGTAACCAGAAAGAAAATCCACCAAACCAACAGCAACCGTGAGACACAAACAGAACACCATCAGGGCTGGTCTTGACCATTTATTGAATCGTTTGATCCACTCAGTCATGCGCGTCAAAATACGAGATTTTTACCTTTCAGTAAAACACGCAATTAAAATCATTCGGCATTATGACGTGCTGTGTGATAATGCCTAAAAACCTTCAGTGAAACCTTCAGTGAAAGGGTTAAATTGGTTTAATCCAGTTTAGGGATTTTATATTGAGTTTGTTCGGAAAGCGGGTAATTTTTCGGTGAAAATAGGGCATAAAACGTCCGATTCCGACCCTCGCCTCCAGTTCTAACTGTGTGTGCAGCAATGAATTAGGAGTCTAGGAAAGCCGATGGCTAACAGTTTGGCTAACAGTTTTGACCCTTCAGTCACTATTGTTTCACTATTCTGCCACTATTGGTTCAGAATAGCCTAACTGCCGGAATCAGCCCCAAGGTAGGATGGATGACGCATGAACATGAAATCGCGTTATCGTCTCTTCCTCCGTCGCAAAAGCGTTTACTACGCCTTTGATGACACCACAAAAACCTTCACCAGTCTCAAAACCAAAAACAAGGCCGAAGCCAATCGGCTGCTCATGGCGATGAACGAGGCTGGCCAACAGCCCGCCATGAATCTAAGCCTAGCCCGCGTTTATCTGCGGCATAGCGACCCAATGGTTTCTGTGCGCACCTGGCAGCATGTGCTGGATGAAATCATCGCCATCAAAACTGGGCCGACGCAGGCGCGCTGGAAATCAGCCGCCAAAGACAAGGCGCTTGACCTGATTCGCGACCGTATCTTCATTGAGACCCAAGCCGAGCACGCAAAGAATCTCAATGATGGCTTCAAATTCGATCGCATTGGACAGGTTCAGCCAGCAAAGACTGCATCATGGATTTTAAATGTATGAGAATTCACACGTTCTGGAGTGTCATTATTGTTGTGTTGGCTATGATGGTGCTGGTTCAGGGATGTTCCTCAACTACTACCAGCGGCGGAGGTGTGGCAGGCCAAAGCCCTATCGAATACACCGGAAACACCTTGCAGGTCAGCGATAATCTGCCTTTGAACATGGTGTTGAATGGCACCAAGGTTGCGCTAGCGCAACTACAGATACCGGTTGAAGTAGATAAAAAGAATACCAAAAGTGTTAGGCTTGAGGGGAATGATGCAAATGGTCAACCCGTCATCATCCAGTTGTTAGGAAAAAACCACTACACAACCGAAGTTAAAATTACAGTCGGCACAACCGATTCTGTTGAAAACCGTGCCGAGGAACACCAAATCTATTAGAAAATGAGAATCAGCTACTGAACCATTGGAGATTTAAAGAAGTGATTTAACGACGGTTTGGTGAAGCAGGTTTTTTACTTCCATTTGCTTAGGTATCACGCTCGTTTTCACCAAGGTTTTAATCAAAGCATTGAGCCATTCACGCGACACATCAATTGTGCCAGCCTCGAACAGTGGATTTTTGCCTTCTTCCTGAATGAGCCGGTATTTTGAAAGTTTGATTTGAACGCCCTCTTTTTCTCCCTTCAAATTTAGGTTTGCGCTGATGGTTTTGCTGTCTTTATCAATTTCTAGCCTCGTCATCTTGCCATACTGTTTTAGAAGGCCACAGTTGATTTCGGCTCTGACTTTTTCGATTTGTGCACCACGCGGCAACATTCGGAAGAAAACTATTTGAACCGAATCCATCAACCCACCACCTACGTTGAAGAAATCACTGAATTGCATGAGGTTCAATATGAGTCCGGTTCAAGGAGCCGGCAAGGTTTCAAATGTGGCCTTGGAAAATGAAGAATGACTGGCTGGCCAGCAATACTTCCGGTTTTTCATCGGCAATTATGCAGTTGCTTTGTATGGGGGCTTAGGGAGAATCAAAAGCATAATCACTTCGGCATGAACATCCTTCCTCCACAGGGGATCTGGCTGAGTCGTATCGCAAGAATATGCTTTGCGATTACCGGCATCAGCGCCTTGCTGGTTTTGCTCACTTGGCTGGGAGGCTTTTGGGAAATTAGTGAAAACCTCCCCATGGCTCCCAGTGCCGCAATCTTGATGCTTGGATTAGCCAGTGCAACTTTTATGCGGCATAGTTGGCCTGATTTAACCGGTGTAAACGGGTTTGTTCGTGCGGTTGGGGTTGGCGTGTTGCTGACAAGTCTTTTTACATTGGGTAAAATATTTTTCGGTCTTCTATCTCCACGAACTCAATCAGATGGAGCTTCGTCTCCTCGAAATAGCCGGCGATGTAATAAGAACCACCGGAGAAACGCGTTGAACTGACTGCTAAAGCCCAGCAGTTTTCAGTGCTTCTTTTTTGCTACCATCCTAATTTGCAAATTAAACCCCAAAAAAGGTGGATTGACGGCTTTTCTCAAGATTGAAAAGATAATTAGAGGGTTAAGTAATCTGACACAATAAGCCGCAGCGACACTAATCTGATTATGATTATTAAATCATAGGAGCTTATTTCATAGCTCTAAAATCTTTTACTCTTAACTAATATGAAAATTTGCACGAGTTCCAGCCCTTTTTTAAACTTTGTTGGATTCGTTCTGGTCATGTGCGGATTAATGTTCTGCTATGATTTATCCGCTGCCCCGCTTTTTTTCGATGACTTCGAGAGCGGGTTGGGCAACTGGACTGTCAGCGGCACTTGGGGTCTTACTGCGGCGAAGTCAACGTCGCCTTCTCACTCGGCCACCGATAGCCCGGGGACCTTCTATGCCGACAACACCGACAGCGCGCTGACGATGGCCGGGTCTGTCAACCTGAACGGCGTGACACGACCTGCGTTGAGCTTTCAACATACCTACGCGCTTGAGAACAATTACGACTATGGTTATGTCGAGGTGTCCACAAATGGCGGCGCGACGTGGGTCGCTCCGGCACTTGCCGCTTACACCGGTAATCAGGGAACATGGGCGTGTGAGCAGTTGGATTTGTCGTCATTCACCAATTCGACTACCGTCAGCGTCCGGTTTCATCTGGCGACGGATTCTTCAGTGGTCATGGATGGCTGGTATGTTGACGACGTGCGCATCGCCAATGCGCCGGATCCGGTCACACTCTCTGCCACGCAGACCAATCGAACCGCAATCCGGCTGGCGTGGACACCGTCCGCATCGTCGTCCTTTGCTTCCTACCGACTTTTCCGGAGTCTGTCGCCCGGTGTGGACTGGCATACAGCATATCTTGTTTCCGAAATTAGCAACATAGCCGCGACCAACGCCACTGACATTGCGGTCAGTCCCAAGAGCAAATATTATTATCGTCTGGCCGTTGTGAACTCGGATGGCATATTGACTTTGGGCAACGAGATTCAGGTCGCCACGCCGGCTGGAATGGATTATCCGTTTCTCGACAACGGCGAAGGCGGGTCGGCCACCTGGATAGCCGACGCGCCGTGGGCGTTGAGCACCGAGGATGCCGCTTCACCGACGCACGCTTGGTCCGATTCTCCTGGCACCGCCTATAGCAACAATATTGCGTCCCAATCCATCACCCTTGTTGCCCCGCTCTTTTTGGCCGGTAACTCCGTGACCCCGGAGCTTTCGTATGTTCACAAGTATGACTTCACAGCCGGGGATTCGGCCAACGTCGAAGTCTCGACCAATGGCGGCATCTCTTGGCTGAACATGGCCAGCTACACCGGCACCGCCACCAACACCTGGAACCGCGGGCGCTCAAGCCTCGTCGCTTATACCAACAGCCCCGTGCTAGTCCGCTTCCGCATCACCACCAGCACCGGTATTCGGGCGGATGGCTGGCATGTGGACGATATCTCCGTCGCCGAGACGCCCACCGCCATCTCCGCGCCGGTCTTGGACAACATCACTTCCCATTCCATCCGCGTAAACTGGGTGGCGAACACCAACCAGTTTTTTTCCTATTATGCCGTTATGCGTTCGACCACGGTTGGAATGGGCATCAATGGCACTCTGGCGGGCGTTCTCACCAACCAAAGCGCGACCAGTTTCACCGACACCAATCTGGCGCTCAACACGGTTTATTACTACCGGGTGTATGCGGTTAGCCCCTACGGTGCGTTCTCGTCGGATAGCCCGGTCGAAAGTTCGGCCCAGACGTTGAACAATCCAGTGCCGTTCAACGACGATTTCGAAAGCGGCTTGAATAATTGGAATCTCACAGGCACTTGGAACCTCACAACCAACTCAACGCACAGCGGTCTATTTTCGCTTACAGATTCTCCGCAAGGCACCTACGCCAACAGCAGTGACAGCTATGCGTTGACGGCGGTAAACCTGACGGGGACGGCGTGGCCGGTGCTGCGATTCTGGGATCGGTTCCGGCTGGCGAGCGGGGATTTTGCGTATGTGGAAGTGTCGCCCGACGGAGGCAACTGGTATCGGCTCTACGGGGTGACGGGCATTCGGACCAACTGGGCGGATCAGAGCATCGACCTTTCACCATGGAAGAACCAGTCGAACCTGCGCATCCGGCTGCACTTGATCACGGACGGGAGCACTACGGATGACGGCTGGTATGTGGATGATTTATCGGTGACGGACAACGGGGCGGCGGTGACGGCGTTGCCGTTCTACGAAGGCTTTGAGAACGGCCTGACCAACTGGGTGCATTCGTCGTGGGCGGTGGACACCAATGCGCCGGATGCCGGGAGTGCTGCCGTGCATGACACGCCGACGGGGCTGATGCCGCCGAGCACCTATCTGCCACTGGAACTCAACGGCGCGCTGAACCTGACGAACCATCCTAACGCGCAGTTGACGTTCTGGCTGCGGGGCCATCTCAACCCTTATTCCGCCTTCGGGGCGCAGGTATCGACGGACGGGGGGCTGAACTGGGTAGATTTGAGCGCGGTGAGTGTGGGTTATGGCTACAATAACGACAGCACCTGGGTGCGCAAGCAGGTGGCGTTGTCGGCCTACAACAACCAGACCATCCGATTGCGGTTGGTGACCTATGAATGGGGGGGCGCGGCCCCCGACTCGGACATCTGGGTGGATAATATAGGAATCGGCGATCCTCCTTCTGGCCCGCCTTCGCTTAATGCTCCAGCCCAACTGAGCAGCGTGAGTGTTTTGCGGCCCACGCTGGTTGTAAACAATGCCATTGACTACCAAAGCAATCCTTTGAGTTACCGCTTTGAAGTTTATTCCGATGCGGCACTTAGCAATATCGTGTCTCAGGTGCCCATTGTGGCTTCTGGTGCCACCACAACCCCGTGGCAAGTGGATGTGGATCTGCCCAATAACTCGCAATTCTGGTGGCGTTGCCGCGCCAGCGACGGCACCAACACCGGACCGTGGATGGCAACCGCCTCCTTCTATGTGAACTATGTCAACAACCCCCCGTATCCGGTTGTGATTGCCGCGCCCGTTAATCAATCGATTCTCACCGATACGAATGGTGTGCTGACGTGGTATCCGACAGTAGATCCAGATCTTGGGGATTACATTTCCCTTTACCGCGTGCAAGTAAGCTCCAGTGCGGCCTTCTCTGCTTCGCTGATTGACAGTAGCATTGCACTGACCAATCTGTTCGCTGGGCCCTATGAAACATTCTCCGTCCCACTCAGCGCGTTCACTGGCTCATCAAATCTGGTGTCCGGATTCACTTATTACTGGCGCGTTAGTGCTCGGGACAACCACGGAGCGTGGTCAGCCTGGCCGCCAGACAGCTACGCATTCAAATTCGGCGCGGTAATACTGGAACATGCCCGCTTCACACGTTTATGGAAGATTGCTGAAGGGAGAATTGGGCTCGAATGGGCACCGAACCCGAACAATATTTACGTCGAGTTTTCAACCAACCTGCAATCCGGCAGCTGGACAAACGTCGCGGGACCACTGACCGGAACCAACTGGACGGACACTACGATTGCCACGGGAAAGCCATCGGGTTTCTACCGCTTGAGAAGTGAGTGATATTCAGAAATAAAAATAATTGAGGTAGATAGAAAATATTGCAGCAGAGTCAAACCATCCCACTCAACGGAAATGTTGATCGGTTTGAAATGATTGTGCGTTTGGCTTCCTGGTAGCGGGTTGACTGCACTACGGATTGCTGCGTGACGTTGAGCTAGTACAGACTCCAGTAATAAGGTGGAGAAAATTAGACCTTAAAACTTTACTTCCTATGCCACGGCGAAATCAAAATCTTTTGTCGAAGTATTCTCTGGAATTATCGAGTTGATTTTACCGGGCCAGTTGAATTGTTTTAGTATGGTCTGCTCTTTAGCCTCAATATACAACTATTCCGACGCTAACATTTGCCCCCTACTCTGCCGTCATAACCGTAAAATGATTCTCTGATGGCTAACAAATCCTATCAAGCACGAGGTTCTCAATAGTGACACAATCCGCTTGAATAGTCCGTAAAATTAGGGATGTTACTTCTTTCGTTCGCCACCTTTGGCGGTCGATTCCGAACCTCGCATAAAGTTATAAATGCTTGTTCATAAATGATTTAGGAGTCATTTAAAGCCGATATCTAACAGTTTGGCTAACAGTTTTGCCCCTTCAGTTACTATTATTTCACTATTCTGCCGCTATTGGTTCAAAATAGCCTAAGTGCCGGAATCAGTTCCAAAGCGGTCCCATGAATAAGACCGCGACGGGAAGGCCGGATTTAACTAACATTTTTTATTTATTTTCTTATACGCTCGTCGCGAACGTGGATTCCGGTCGAATTGTCAATGGGCCACAACCATTTTTCCTGCTTTGCCTGCCACCGTGGTATTGCTGCTGGCAGCTAGCAGTTTGACCAGCGCCTGTGCCTCCGGCGTATTGCGGTTCTTCATATTGATGAGGACTTGCAATCCGGTTCGTTCACCGTCAGCCTGAGTCTCGGGATTCTGAATATATTTCGTTATGAGGGTATAAAAGTCGGGGCCGTCGGTCAGGCTGAGGGCATCGATAATCTGCCTTTTTTCTTCCAAGCCCGTGGCCAGCGGGTAGGCCTTTTTCAACATGTTGCAACGTTCATTGTTGCTCATTTTAATATCCTCGTTGCCCGCAATTTTTATATAGGCGCGCAGAGCGATAAGCTTGTCGGCATCCTGCGCTGTTTTACTGGCCAGATCCAGAAGGTAGGGGGCGACAGATTTATCCGGCCAACCGGCCAAGGCTTTAATCGCCGTAGACGCCAGCACCGGATTGTCCGAATGAATTGTCTTTTTCTCCAATTCCAATGCCTTGGCAGTTCCCGCTTTTGCAGCGATTTCCAAGATCGCTTTTTTTAACGGTTCGCTCCCGCCCTCATAAGCGGCGAGCACGGGTTCGAAACATTTGTCCCGGTTGACTGCCAAAGTGCAAACATTTTTTACGGCGGCGATGGCCAGGGGGAAGTCCGTGCCATTGGTGACGGCAAAGGCGGTTTTGACAAGGGCTTGAATATCATTATCGTCAGCCAGCATTTTCAGCGCCTGCCAGGCGGCAGCTCGAATTTCAACTTGGGTGCTGCCAGTCAGATCGAGGAGACTGGGAACAGCTACGTTGGCGTTGCGGGACACCAAGGCAGCAATGGCTGGCTTGGTCAGCGCCGCATCGTTGAGCAATCCCACCAGTGCCGCATTCACGGCCGGATCGGTCATTTGAGCCACGGCATTGAGGACACCAGAATCGTCAATCGCCAGCAGTGGTTTCAGTTGGGCCGCCGTGCCGATTTCGCCGAGCGCCTCAATCACGGCCTGATGAATGGCGGCGTTGGTGGCGGACAGGTTGGCGCTGACATAAGGCAACGCGAGCGGATTGCGGCTCGCGCCAAGAGCGATAATCAATTTAGCCTTCAAATCAAACGGCGCGTCATTCAGAACATCTCCAATAGATTGGATGAGCGCATCGCCGCCTTTGTTCAAGGCAATCAAGGTCAGCACGCCGGCAACGATGTGAGAATCGTTTTCCTTGAGGCGGACTTTAATCATCGCAATGCCGCGATCTGGATCCACCCGCAATAAACCCGCCAAAGCACCAGCGGTGCTAACCGGATCGTTGGCCGTCAGAACCTTGGCAAAAACGTCACCGGCTTTTTGAGCGGGCAAACTTTTGGCCGCGTCTATGAGGGATTCGCGATAGGAGCGTTGTAATGATTCTGTCACCGTCAACGACTGGAGCGCATTAACCGCCGCTTCGCCGCCGATTTTTCCCAGAGCGCGCATCGCCGCCAGCGCCATGACCGGATCCGAATCAGTCGCCAGTCTGGCAATCGGTTTCACCGCCGCCGTGTCTTGCAACACGCCCAGACTGTTAAGCAAACCCAACTTTACTTTGACAGGAGCGGTGTCCAGCGCCTGACGTAGAGCAGCGGTCGCTGCCGGTGTGCCGGTGCGTTCAAGAACAGCCACGGCATAATCGGCTAGAATCTCGTCTGAAAGTAAACCGGTAACGGCCGGGATGCATTTATCGGTTCCAACCCGCTGGAGCATCCGACATAAGAAAGCTTTGCCTTCCGCTGTGGCATCGGGCGTGGCGAGTGCCTCGATCAGGGCGGTTTCGACCGGGGCCATCTGATCAGCCGGCGTGGCACTAATCAAGGCAAAGGCATTGGTGGCTGCCTGTTCATTGTCACCGTAATGATATTTGGCCAGTGTTTTGAAATCGGCAAAATCGGCTCCCTGCGCAGACAGGCAAAGGATGGTGACAAAAACCGCAATAAATTTGAGAATCATAATTTAAATGAGTTGGGGGTGGGTCAGATTTGCCAGGGGCCGCGGCGGTGACGGTTGACCAGTCGGCTGGCTTCGGGGTCGTCGATGAAATCTTCCTTGTTTGGATCCCAACGCAGTTTCCGTTTCAGTAAATAGGAGATATTACCTAGGTGGCATAAGG
>Ga0208506_1000680_pt1 | contig 10023 bp, 9 predicted proteins | sample CryBogCBH29Jul08_FD_184616 | JGI IMG/M metagenome (GOLD analysis project Ga0208506, IMG submission 184616) | Freshwater microbial communities from Crystal Bog, Wisconsin, USA - CBH29Jul08 (SPAdes) | ecosystem: Environmental > Aquatic > Freshwater > Lake | place: Crystal Bog, Wisconsin, USA... | reverse complement strand
ATAAAGAGATTTCTTCTGGTTATAGGTGTGGTTTTGCTTTCTTTATTTAGTATTTGTGGCCATGCGTTGGAGAGTAAGCGCAAATAGGAAATGAAATTCTGGACGTGAATAGGAGAGTTACCACTAAAGATTCTATTTATTTCGGAAAGCGGTATTTCTTCTTTTTCAAAACGATTTATTAGTTTAAGAAAAGAGGAGGACATTTTTAGGGCTTCGTTATAAGTTATGTCCTGAATCTCCTCTTTTAGTAATTGGGCTAGCATGAATCTTGTTTCGCTGGGGCTAATGATATCTGGGATAGTAGAGAGATTTCTTCTTATTTCATAAGATAGAACGTTTTCTATATTTACTAGAGGGGCAATTTTTGGCCGATTAACATTGAATTTTTGCTCAAGAAGTTTTGTTGCTCTTAATGAGGGTAGTAGTATGAGGGTTTGACTCAGCAATTTTGGCTCGATTCTCTTTTTTATTCCTAAGGCTAGTTCATCTAAAAAGTCTTGATCTGCCGGGATATAAAAAATGCTCATACTAGTCTTTAGAGAAATATTTGCCGTTGAAATATATTAGTGGTGTTTGTCCATTCTTCATATCTATGGCATTTATTACCTTTCCTACAATGATAGTATGATCTCCGCCATCATAGATTTTATACTGTTCGCATTCCAAAAGCGCTATCGTCCCATCGATAGAGGGGGAGTTAGTTATAGTGTCTTTATAGAATTGAACTTCTTGCCATTTTTCTTCAGAAGCTTTAGTAAAAGCATTGGCTATATTTTGCTGAGAAGATGATAGTAAATTTACTGTGAAATTCTTGTTGTTTATAAGCTCATCATAGCAAAAAGACTTTTTTTTGAGATTAAATAGCACCAAAACAGGATCAAGGGAGACTGATGTAAAGGTATTAATGGTGACTCCTTGCATTTTATTGTCTGGAGAAATCGTAGTAATTACTACAACTCCAGTGCCTAGCTGGCGCATACAATTCTTGAAAGATTCTACTAAACTCATAATCGTTGGTAAATTGAAATCAAGCGTGTATGATAACAAGAAATTTATTGTATTGAAATAAGATTTTATTTTGTGTCACAAGGATCAAGATTTAAGCATATTAGTAGTTTATTAGAAACCTATCCGGATTTCAAGCTTCCACTATGGTGTAAGCCTGGGAGTCAAGTTAAGGAAATAGTATTGTTTGGTCCTTATGGTCAGACGGGCCTTGCAATCATTAGGCTTTGTTTGTTTTTAGGGATCAAGGTTACTGCTATTATACATAAAACCACGGTCAATTTTCGTCATGATTTATTTTCTCAAGTAGATTCTAATGATCTAGATAGTGTGTTTTCTGGTAAGAAGAAATTAGTTGTCTTTACTGGGCATTTGCTTAGCATCCCATTATACAAACATATACTGGAGAGATCTGAGCATTTAATTTGTTTTAGCTCCACTTCAAAATTTGCTAAGGCATATAGTAAAAGTCCGCTTATTCGTAAAGTGGTTTCTGATCTCGAAGAAGGAGAAGAAGCGATTATTAAGCATGCGCAATCCTATGGGTTTAAGCTTAATATTTTAAGACCTACATTGATATATGGGTTCGGGTTGGATAAGGATATTTCTAGGATAGCTCAGTTTGTTAGAAAATATAAGTTCTTTCCAGTTTATAAGAGTGGCTCTGGGTTAAGGCAGCCGGTCCATGTAGAGGATTTAGCCTGTGCGGTGATTTCTTTGTTTTCTATAAAGAATATTCAGATCAAATCTTACAATTTATCGGGTGGCGAGGTTTTGAGTTACAAGAATATGGTAAGGAGGGTTTTTTTGATTCAGAATAAAGCTCCTCTGATTATTAACGTTCCTTTTCTTCCTTTTATTCTGAGTGTTATGCATAGAATTTACCTTGTTTATGGCATTACTCCAGATGTTGCTGTAAATATGGGAGTAAATTTTGTGTTTTCTCATGAAGAAGCACAGAGGAATTTTAATTATACCCCTAGAGGGTTTTGTGATCTTGAAGCTCTTGAGTAATTGTTATAGCATTGTTCTGATTATTATATGATGGTGGTATGTTTGAATTTATTAAAAGATCTTTTTTAGTTTATTTTTCTATTGTTAGTTTCTCTGCTATGGGCAGCGTTGGTTTGCCGTTGAACCAAAAAATCCAAGAGTTAATTAAGGCGACTGGTCAGGATATAAATGTTGGTATTTACTTTCGTAATTTAGATAGTAAAAAAGATAAGTATCAATTCCATAAAAATCGTAAATTTGTGCCGGCTAGCACTACCAAGCTTTTTACTGCATATGCAGCTTTGCACTATCTTGGTGCTGATTTCCAATATCAAACAAATTTGATTGCAGAACATCCAGTGTCTAAGGCTGGTGTTTTGGAAGGAGATTTATCGATTAAGTTTGCTGGGGACCCAACTTTTACTTATGCCGATCTAGAGCATATGCTAAAAGAGTCGGCTATATCAAAAATACAAGGCGATTTTATAATAGATGCCAATATTTTTGATGATCGTACTAGCTCTCCTGGTAGTTTCACTTGGGATGATCAGCCGTTTTGTTATGCTGCGCCGACTAGCGCTGTTATTATTGATAATAATTGCAGTGAGGCCAAGATGTGGCCTAGTAATAGTATGGGCAAGAAGGCGGAGTTAGAGATAGCAAGCCCAGATATTTTGCATATTGATAACTCTGTGAACACAGTAAGGCCAACACAAACGCCATGCCCATATAAGTCCAAATATCTTAAAGATAATAGTTATTCTGTTTATGGCTGTTTATTCAACGATACTAAAAGCCCAATAAGATTAAACTTTGCATTGCCTGATAATAAATTAATGGCAGAGAACTATGTAAAAAGAGCTTTGCATAAATTAGGGGTTCCACTTACAGGTCATATTAAGTTTTCTAAGTCTTCTGGTAATAAGATTTTATATACGCATAAATCAGTAGAGTTAAGAGAGCTATTAGTTCCCGTAATGCATGATTCACTAAATTTGGCATCTGCTTCTTTATTTAAATATTTATCTTACAAGAATAATGGTAAGCAGGGTAGTGATGAAAACTCAGAGATTATAGTCAGGGATATTCTCTTGGCTCATGGGCTTGATAAAGATAGCTTTTCTTTAAAAGATGGTTCTGGTGCATCTAGATACAATCTTGCATCGCCGAAGGCTTTGGTCGATCTTCTAGATATAGCCTATCATTCCAAGAAAATTAGCAAAGATTTTATTGCAACGCTTCCATCTTATGGCAGTGATAGTACGTTGAAGTCTCGCAATGTGGATCTCAAATATAATCAGAATATTCATGCAAAAACTGGTATGTTGCGTAATATTGCATCTCTATCAGGTTACTATTTGCCCAAAGAAAGCGGTCAAAAATATGCTTTTGCAATCATGGTAAATAACCATTTCTTGTCTTCCCAGCAGGTAAAGGATTTAGAGGATCAGATATTATGCGCGGTTTTAGATTCAATCCATGCAAAGTAGCTTCCGTGCTAGTGCTTCAAAGTCCCTTGCCCCTAGCTCAGGTTCGAATGACATAAGATCATGCACAGCTTTCTTGCATATTTCTTCGCTAGGAAAGATCAAATTGTCATAACCTGCACTTAGTGCGCTAATTTGAACTTTGCAAGCTTGCTCTAGATGGTGAGTGTAAAACATAGCTTCTTCTATCGTAGCTCCGGTTGTGATAGTGCCGTGATTCCTTAAGATCATTACTTTGTTTGCTCCAAGATCTCTAGCCATTATATTGCCGTGTTCTTTATGGTCCAAAGCTAGAGAGTTATAGTCGTGATAACTGATGCTATTATAAAAATGTAAGGCAAATTGGCTGATTGGTAAAAGTCCAAATTTCATCGCTGATACAGCGACGCCAGATGGCGTATGAAGATGGAAGATTGCATTCAAATCTGGTCTGTGTTTGTATATATTTGCATGCAATATATAGCCGGTTTTATTATATTGCTTTTCATCGCCGCTTATTACTTCTCCGTCGAGCGAGACTTCTAGTAGCAAAGATGGAGTGACCTCAGAGAATAAAGTGCCAAATGGGAAAATAAAGAATGAATCTTTGTTAGAAGATCTCGCAGACAAGTGAGTATATGTCAAATCGTCCATCTCTTTTTGGGCCAGTATTCTATAGGATAATGCAAGTTTTTCTCGTGTTGCTTGGTTCATAAGCGCTTTTGAAGCTTTAGTGGTGGTGCGCCCGAGAGGACTCGAACCTCTAACCTCTTGATCCGTAGTCAAGTACTCTATCCAATTGAGCCACGGGCGCAAAACTTCATGTTTAGAGGTACTATATATGCACAATAACAATGTTTCAAGAGGTAGAAAATTTAGTATGAAGTTTGGATGCTGTGGAGAAGACACCCTTTATTGACATTTATTAACTACTATGTTATAACAACTCGCTAAATTATAATTGTTGAGGTGAGCTGTATGACAAATATTAATAATGCTAAATTGACAATGTCTCACGGAGGCGGTCACGCTTTTTTGAAAGTACAATGTTCTGATTGTTTTGATGGTGGGCCAGCCATTCTGTCTGTTGGTTTGTACCCGCCCGTAGAAGCTCTTGCAGTTTGTACTATTGGAGTAGTTGAGGTCGAGGCGGATGTCAAAGATTATCAGGGCCTATTTACTGAATCTTATTATGTAATAAGAAAGGAGACTCCGAATGGAGGAGATAAGTATTCGATTGAAATTGACGGCGAATCCTCTATCAAGACCAGCTTTAGGAATATTCATCAGGATATCGGTATAAGCTATTATGAGAGATCTGCTTATAGCAAGGGTTTTAATATTTCTTCTGAAGCCGCCACTATGGTTCTGGATAGAGTGCTATATTTGTATAGTCATTGCGATAGAGACTATTCTTATAAAACAATAGGCCATAATTGTATTGATTTTGCTCAAGAGATGTATGAGTTGGCAGGTCTAGAAGGTAACCATTTCGATGAAATGTATTCTAGTTATTCCAACTACCCAGCAAATATGCTAGGCGCATACGGTCTGATACAAAGTGTTCGTTCTTGGATTTTTGGTGTTTTTGAAAGTATCGAAGCGGGTTTCTAGTTCAAGAAAAAATTATCCAGTCTTGGATTTAAACGAAGGATGGGGCAAAGTATTGGGTTGGGATTCTAGGAAGGAATCTAGCCCTGACGCGCTTTCATACGTGGGTTGACTTTATTTATGACGTAGATACGACCTCTTCTCCTGACTACGTGGGAGTTTTTATCTCTTGTTTTTACAGCTTTTAATGAGGTATATACTTTCATAACTTGAATTCCTTTGGACTATGGGGCGGAGATTATCATACCAGCTATATTGCTGTCAATAAGAAAATCGCATCTATAGTAGTGTAAACAATTTTTTACTTGACTATTGGTTAATAATCGCGTATCATGGAGGACAGAATTATTAGTGATTTGTGAGAAGCTATATGAAAAAAAACCTGCTATTAGGATTAATATTGATCTCTTCCGCGTCTGTTTTTGCTGAGACTAAGTTAAAAGATTTTTACATCAGAGCAGATTCTGGTATTTCTATCCCAGCAAAAAAAGCAGGAAGTAATAACGCTCCTTTTTTGGAAGACAGTAAGTTCAAGAATTCAGCTTTGTATGGTGTGGGTGTTGGCTACAAATTCAATGATTTTCTAAGAAGTGACGTGAATTTGCAGTATAGAAACATGCATTATAAACATAGGGATAACAGGGAAGGGAGCGTAAAGCAGGATACTAAGGGCTATGCAATTTTTTGGAATGGGTATCTAGATGCTAAGAATTCAACAATTATTACGCCTTTCTTAACTGGAGGCATAGGATATTCAAGATTAAATCCTGCTAATGCAGTTCAAGACAATACCTTTGATATAGACTCCTACCCTAGCAGGTCCACTAATAATTTTGCCTGGAATTTGGGTGCTGGTTCAAAAATTAGTGTTACAAATAATGTAGATCTTGATCTGACTTACAGATATGTTTCTTTGGGTAAACTAGCCTTTGGTAACCCGGCAAACTTTGGCGTTGCAGGCAAACGTTTCTCTTTAAGAAATCATGAAGTAACGCTAGGCGTAGCATACAATTTCTAATTCAATAATAAAAAAATCTCATTAGGTAGTTAAAATGGAAAATCATATTGTTGATCTTGTTAAGAAATTTATTAGTTCAATAACCTCAGCAACTGGGGCTATTCAAAGAGGTAAGGTGGCTAGAGATGTTTCTATAATAAAAGACTTTAATCAACAAGACTGTCAAGATTTTCTTGCCGAATTAGGAAGAAATACATTTCTTATGAAACAACAAGCTATAGGCGCAGTCACGGAGTTTTGTAAAAAGGCTCCTACTGCTCCAGCGAGTACAACAACAAGTACTATTAAGCCTGTTCAGGCTGCTCAGGCTGCTCAGGCTGCTCCGATAACAAGTACAAATGCTACTACGACTAGTACGGCTGATCCTAATAAAACTAAGATTGTCAGAACTGTCCCTCAGATAAATAAAACAAGCACGGCTACGAAGGCAACAACGAGCACAAGTACGACTACGACTAGTACGGCTGCTCCGACAACAACGAGTACAAGTACGACTACTACTACTAGTACGGCTGCTCCGATAACAAGTACAAATGCTACTACGACTAGTACGGCTGCTCCGATAACAAGTACAAATGCTGCTCCGACAACAACGAGTACAAGTACGATTAGTATGGCTACTCCAACAACAAGTACGACTACGACTACTACTACTAGTACGGCTGCTCCGATAACAAGTACAAATGCTACTACGACTAGTACGGCTGCTCCGACAACAACGAGTACAAGTACGACTACTACTACTAGTACGGCTGCTCCGATAACAAGTACAAATGCTACTACGACTAGTACGGGTGCTCCGACAACAACGAGTACAAGTACGACTACTACTACTAGTACGGCTGCTCCGATAACAAGTACAAATGCTACTACTACTAGTACGGCTGCTCCGATAACAAGTACAAGTGCGACTACTAGTACGGGTGCTCCGACAACAACGAGTACAAGTACGACTACTACTACTAGTACGGCTGCTCCGATAACAAGTACAAGTGCGACTACTAGTACGGGTGCTCCGACAACAACGAGTACAAGTACGACTACTACTACTAGTACGGCTGCTCCGATAACAAGTACAAATGCTACTACGACTAGTACGGCTGCTCCGACAACAACGAGTACGACTAGTACTACTGAGAGAGCAACGAGTACGACTACGACGGCTGCTCCGACAACGGAGAGTGCTATTGCCACAGAGACAATTGCTGTTAATACAGCAACAGATAAGTCTCTTGTATCACCGCCTACTCAATTGCAAATAGCATTTTCTAAGGTGGATTTCAATACAATCAATTATAACCATAAAACCGGACAAGTCACATTTACAGACGAACAAGAAAAATTAGATTTAAAGGATTTTCTGAACTTGTGTTGCAACAATAGAAGCATCTGTGAGGAATATTTGGATCAGTTCGCACAAAAAGACATTGGCCAATACAATATAATACATACATTATTACCAAAAGAAGGTGAGGATTGCGCTAGTATTAATGAACCATTTCTTATTGGTTCCACGATTACTCCCGCTACTACTCTTACTCATAATCACGAGCTATAGAAATTCTTAATGGCGAGCTACTCTGTAAAGTTCTTATGAAAGTTACTTGAGCTCGCCTCTTCTAATGGCGTTACCATTTTCAAGATGCATTGTATTAGATCTTCGCACAAGTAGGTATTGAAAGGAGGGGGTCTTGATATCGCGCTGAAAGTACTTGTAACTCTCTAGTTTTCGCCTTTTGTGTGTTGGCTAATACAATATCCATAAAACCTATGGCTTTTTGCAATGCGTTTAAAGCATCTCTAGAGCTTAAATATGCCCCAAGATATAGAGCTGAGAACAAATCCCCGGTGCCGTTGACTGGTATATCAAACTTATATTCTTTTGTTTCTACTATATATTTCCCTGCTTCACAGGAGATAAATACAGATAATTTACCTGGCTCTTGTTTTGATTCTATGCCGGTAATTATAAGAATCTTGATGCCAAGATTATGGAAATAGTCTGATACTTTATAGAGATCTTTTGTATTTTGGATTTTTATGTTCGAGAGTATCTCTGCTTCATATTGATTAGGCGTTATGATGTCGGCTTGAAGGTTGGTTTTAAAGAATTCTAACACTTCTGGCTTAACGTAACATGTTCCGTTCCCTATTACGGGGTCGCATAAATATACTAATTCGCTATTTGTAGCCTTAAATTCTTTCGCAGCATCCTGTACGGCTTGGCATATTTCGCCACTACCCATATATCCAGATAGGATAGCTTTGCATTGGTGTGCGACACCTAAATCTTGTAGGCCTTTTATTATATCTCTTATATGGTTAGCAGAAAAAAACTCCCCTTTCCATTTACCATAGCCAGTGTGGTTAGAGAATTGCACTGTATTTATAGGCCAGACGTCGTAACCCATTGATTGCAAGGGGTAGACCGCTGCCTTGTTACCTACATAACCATACGCTACATGTGATTGGATAGATATAATGCTCATAGGAATAATGTATTATTATAATATGTAAATAGCGCCTCTTCATTTCCAGGGATGTATCCAGATGTTTTTAGGGATTCAAATTGTAAAGGGCCTATAATGTTCAGCTCTTCTTGAGTAAAATCGCAATGTAGCCGGGCATGTGCTTCCGTGTAATGTACGACCGTTAAACTCATATCTTGTAATGCGTTATATACTTCTTGTACATGTTGTAGATTATCATCAATGAAAAAAACATTATCTACTTCAGGCAATATGTCTTTTGATAGAAAAGTTAGGAGAGCCGTTCCTTTATTGCCTGGTTTTGCGGTTGAGTTCGATGCGCCCACGAAGATCACGCCGTCTTTGAGATTCGGATAATCTTCGTGCTGTAATTTTGTGGAGAATTTCATGCCAGCGTTTTTAACATCTCTTAAGGTTTCTGAAGCCAATTCTTCTGATCGTGCTGTGAACCCTAAAACCGTTACAGATTCAGATAGGTTAGAGAAGTTTGCGACTAATTGTGAAGACAAGGCCTTGTGCTCTATATTGCGTGCACAATAATAGAAGTCTCCCAAAATATGATGTCGCTCTTTAATATGTTTATTAGCCTCACGATGATTATGATACCAAATACTTCCGCAAGCATATTGATGTGGGGTGAGAATTACATCATCTAAATCCATTAAGACAAGTGTAGAGTTACCGGTTGGTATATGCTTTAAGATATCGCTATTATATATAGGCATTGTAATGATTCGTTTGGTCATATTCAGTATCCTCGCAATAGGCTCCGCAGGGTACATTTTTTTTAGATTCCAGTCAATGAATTTACTGTTTTAATCAGTAATTTTTGAGCTCTTTTGTCGCCAAGAGATGCTCCTTTTTCTAGATCTAATCTAGCATATAATACGTTGCCTTTCTTTAGGTATATTTGAGCGCGCAGAAATAATATATCAACGTTTTTATTGTATAAATCTAATGATTTAGTTAGGTCGTTACATGCTAAATCTAGATTATTGATTTTATAATAAAGTAATGCTCTCCTGTAATATTTGAGTGAAGAATATATATGATAATGATGATGTTTTTTTTGCAATAACATAACTGTATGATTCAGATATTTTAGCGCTAAATCATACTTATGTTCAATTAAGTAAATGATTCCTGTGAGCAAATAAATTTCTCCATTTGTGCTATCCATACGAAACAGACTTTGTAGTCCCATTAAGGACTCCTTGTAGTTCTTATCCATGAAATGGTTTATAGCAGAATAGAGTGCTGAGTTTGAAAGATTCTGATCTGTAACATTTCTATTTGCTTTGTAGGAGTAAAACAATTTTTCTAAATATTTTACTTCTTCGGTACTTCGTTGATCGGTCCACATAATCGTGGGTCTGATCACCTCCAGAGTATCATCCAACAAAACAGCATTATGCGTAGAACCATCCAATGCAATGGCAAC
>Ga0208506_1000678_pt1 | contig 10035 bp, 12 predicted proteins | sample CryBogCBH29Jul08_FD_184616 | JGI IMG/M metagenome (GOLD analysis project Ga0208506, IMG submission 184616) | Freshwater microbial communities from Crystal Bog, Wisconsin, USA - CBH29Jul08 (SPAdes) | ecosystem: Environmental > Aquatic > Freshwater > Lake | place: Crystal Bog, Wisconsin, USA... | reverse complement strand
GTATCTCCATTTCAACATCATGCGGCTGAATAGTTCGGCGGGTGATAATCATTTCTTTTAACGGCAGATACACCGAAGTAGCTCCGTATGCTTTTACTTCTTTTGTTTGCATATAAATTAAATTGGCATTAATAAGATTCTTAAATAATCGTGTCAGAGATAGTATTGTTCATCTGCAACAGGTTCTAACCAGTTCACTACACCTTTATCAGTATCGATATTGATGGCAATGTGCACCATTGCACTCTCGGGCGATGCCCCATGCCAATGTTTTATGCCCGGCAGTACATTTATCACGCCACCTGTGGCTATTTTCTGCACTGGCTTTCCCTCTTCCTGATACCAGCATGTTCCTTCTTTTATTATTAGTATTTGACTAGAAGGGTGGGTGTGCCAATTGTTGCGGCACCCGGCTTCAAAATACACATCACTTACATTGCAGTTGGTGATTTCATCGGCCACAACCAACGGTTTTACAAATGCCTCGCCACTAAAGTAACCTGTTGGCGCAGGCTTAAATCCTTTCTGTTTCATTTCTTCTGCTTTCATTTTTGTATTTGTTTATTTAGTTATTTGGCTTGCTAATGCCCAGATTCTGCTGCAAATGCAATTCCGGGTGTTTAATCAGCGTGGTGACAAATGCAGCAATACTTCTACGGGAAATAGCGGTTCCTGTTTCTGGTTCACCCTTGCTAGTAAGAGCATAGTCTATTTCATCTTTATTGGTAAACCAGTCTGGCCTAAGAATTGTATAATCTAAGCCGGATGCTTCAATAAAGTCTGCCAACTTCTTGTAAGGAACCAGCACCGGCTTCAAGGGTACATCGTAGATACCAATCGAACTGATGGCAATTACTCTTTTCGCGCCCATCTCTTGCATTGCCCTAACGATGTTTTTCGTCATTGCTTCCAGGTTGCCGGCCAGGTTGACATACACTATATCCTGTCCTTTAACGGCAGTTTTGACATCATCGTAAATCATTGCATCACCCTCAATGACTTTGCAATTTCCTTTGTCGGTCAATCTCTGTTTGTTTCTCGCAAACAGCGTGAGCCGAACGTCATCTTGCTTTTCCAGCTGGTCAATGACCACGGTAGCAAGACTTCCTGTAGCACCAATAATAAGTACGCTTTTCATTGTTTAATTTTTTGAATTAATCTACTCAGGCTGGAGCGGGCCGTAAAAGTATGAGGCGGTGGCGCCACCATCGATCAGAAAGTCGCTACCTGTAATAAACGCTCCTCTGTCTGAGAGCAGTAACTCTGCAACATTAGCTACTTCATCAGCCATGCCGGGACGGCCTGCCGGAGATTTGGCAAACATGTTTTTATAAAAGTCACCGCGTATTCCATTTATTTCGTCGAGCGCCAATGGGGTAATAATAATGCCCGGTGAAATAGAATTTATTCTTGCGCCTCTTTTACCCCACTTTACTGCTTCTGCCATTACTCGTTTCACATTGCAACGCTTGGCCATCTGATAAGCATGTAGTGTATCTCTAATACGCTCTGGCTTCAAAATGCCGAGGCTCAATAGTTCCTCGGTTGGTGTCATTGCTAAAAGCCTATCCTCATCGGCAGATAATGCAGGCATTCTATGACCCGACTGACTTGAAATAGTAACAGCGGCTCCTCCTTTTTTGATCACTTTTCCAAATTCCTCCAGCAACACTGCCGTTCCATAAAGGTCTACAGCCAAAATATGTTCTTTGGTAGATTGACTTGGAGACAGCCCTGCTGCATTTATGAACATGGAGATTTCACCTTCATCTTCTGCTGCTTTAATTAGTTCCAATATTGATATTCTTGAAGAAATGTCTGCTTTGAAAGGAACTGCATCAAAACCAGCCTGAACAAGAGTTTGGGTTATAGCCTGCGCATTTTCCATTTTCCAATCGGCGACGAAAATTTTGTTACCATAAGCCATGCGTCTGACAATCGCCATTCCGATTTGACCAGCTCCGGTTAATACAACAACTTCTTTGTTTGATTTCATGTTATTTTTTATAATATAATTGTATTCTGTATAAAGTATTTACGCTACGCTTCTACCTTCCTTTCCCCCAGCCATTTTACCATTGCCGGGTCGCGGTGGTCAAAGAAGCTGCTTTTCTTTGTGTCAAATGCTTTTATAGCGTCCATATCTGCATCTGTCAGTTCGAAGTCGAAAACGTTGAAGTTCTCCTCCATGCGCTCTTTGCGCACAGATTTTGGAATGACAACAATACCCCGTTGTATTTGCCAGCGCAGCACAACCTGAGCAATGGTCCTGTTGTATTTTTTACCAATGGAAAGCAATGTTTGATTGGTGAAAAGATCGTTCTTTCCTTCTGCAAATGGGCCCCATGCTTCTGTCTGTATATTTTGCTCCTGCAGAAATTTTAGCCCATCTATCTGTTGGTTGAAAGGGTGGATTTCGATTTGATTTACGGCTGGAACTATATCGTTGTGAATGATAAGATCCATGAGCCTGTCAGGGTGAAAGTTACTCACTCCGATCGCCCTTATTTTGCCCTCTTTATAAAGTTCCTGCATGGCCCGCCATTCTCCATATACATCGCCGTACGGCTGATGAATAAGATACAGATCTATATAATCCAAGTCCAGTCGTTTCAGAGAGTTTGCAAAAGACCTTTTTGCGCCCTCGTAGCCATTAGATTGTATAAAGAGCTTGGTAGTGATAAAAAGTTCGTCCCTTTTTATACCGCTCTTTTTAATCGCCTTTCCTACGGCTTCCTCATTGCCATAAGAGACGGCTGTATCAACAAGGCGATAACCCACATTAAGGGCATCGGAGACACTTCTTTCGCATTCTGCCTGGTCGTTTACCTGGAATACACCGAATCCAAGTATGGGCATTTCAATTCCGTTGTTCAGCTTTACCGTTTGCATAACATTTCTTTTAATGGCACAAAGGTCGTACCCGCTGGCTTGCCACAAGTTATATCTATTACTGTTTTACCTACCAATATTACAGTTGTACCCAACGGGACAGATAAACAGACAGGGAATTTGGTAATTTTGATCAGGTAAACTACTGAAGATGGATAAAATAATAAGGTTTGAAACGATAAGCGAATATAACGCTTTCAACAACAACGAAACCCTGCATCCGCTGGTAAGCATAGTGGACATGTCAAAGGCCTATCCAAGAACAGCTTTTAATGCCTATTACGGGTTTTATGCGGTCTTCCTAAAGGAAGTAAAATGTGGTGACCTTCGTTATGGCAAACATTTGTATGACTATCAGGAAGGTACCCTTGTTTTTATCGCACCCGGACAAGTGATTACTATAGAGAACATAAAAGAGGTGTATCAGCCAAAAGGATATGCGCTCATTGTTCACCCTGATTTGATACACGGTACGCCACTCGGGCGGCACATACAAGACTATACATTCTTTGGCTACCAGTCCAATGAAGCTTTGCATATATCAGAACGGGAACGCAAAATCGTGCTTGACTGCTTCGCTAAAATTGAGTATGAGCTGCAGCAGTCCATCGACAAACACAGTAAAACTCTTATTGCATCTAATATCGAACTATTCCTCAACTACTGCCTGCGCTTTTATGACCGCCAGTTTTTTACCCGTGATACTGCACTAAAGGGTATTATGGAAAGATTTGAGGGTATCCTAAACGACTATTTTCATACAGACAAACCCAATGAAGACGGCCTGCCCACAGTAGGTTGGTGCGCCAGCAAATTGAACCTCTCAGCTAACTACTTTGGTGATCTTGTAAAGAAAGAGACCGGACAATCGGCAAAGGAATACATACAAACAAAAATAATTGATCTAGCCAAAGAAAGGATATTTGACATGCATAAGTCAGTGAGTGAGGTAGCTTATGAGCTGGGATTCAAATATCCGCAGCATTTTACGCGACTATTTAAACAAAAGGTTGGGTTATCGCCTAATGCATACCGTAGCTTGAATTGATGAACTCTTGCAGAATGATTTGAACAGAACTGTAACTAGGGTCCATCGCTTCGGATAAGCTATCCCTTAAAGATTCAGCTTGATCCTTATTCGAAAGCTGTATTAGCTATCTTTCAGGACACAAAAAAAGGAATCCATTATGGATTCCTTTAATCTTTGTAGCGAGGACTGGGATCGAACCAATGACCTTCGGGTTATGAGCCCGACGAGCTACCGCTGCTCTACCTCGCAATTTGGCTGCAAAGATACGCCCAAACCCCTTACCAAACAAACTACTTTACTGATATTTCCCACCGAAAAGTTAATTAAACTATAACATCAAATTCCCGCTTCGATAATATTGCCTCTCTATCTTTGCCGAAATACACAAATAAATACTTGTCCCAAATCTTAAAAAACATTACTTGTATTAATTTAATATGCCTAAATATACTTTTCTTATTCCATTTTATTTGCTTTTAAATAAAACAAAGGTTAAAGATGTATTTTAAATTCGATTCTATTGCATTTAATTAATATACATTGTATAACATTTAACATATATCGCTCTGCAATTTTTAATTTGCATATTTGTACTTTTACAACTCAATGTCAGACAATTTTCAATCAGGATTCGTAAATATTTTTGGCGCACCTAACGCCGGTAAATCAACCCTGCTCAACGCCCTGCTCGGTGAGCGGCTGGTTATTACTTCCCATAAAGTTCAAACAACAAGGCATCGCATTCTGGGCATCCTCTCACAACCCGATTATCAGATCGTTTTTTCGGATACTCCAGGTATCATCGACCCGAAATACCGCCTGCACGAAAAAATGATGGGTTATGTAAAAAACGCCCTCGAAGACGCCGATGTTGCCATATTGGTTCATGATATCACCAAGCCGGCAGAGGAACTCATACAGATCTGCACCATTCTGAAACTGAAATCTCCCGCCATACTGTTGCTTAATAAGATCGATAAGATAGCAGACAGTTTTCAGCTGGAAGAGGCGGTGTTTGAATTCAAAAAGTTGTTCCCAAACTGGGATACTTTGCCGGTATCATCCAAGAAAAACATAAACATCGATAAGATAATACCCATCATATTAAAGACGCTACCAGTGTCTCCGCCATACTATCCCGACGATCATATTTCGGACAGACCGGAGCGCTTTTTTGTTGGTGAGCTGATACGCGAACAAATTTTCCTGCTTTTTGAAGAAGAAATACCCTACCATGCCGCAGTAGTGATTCAGTCATTCGAAGAAAAACCCAATGTTTGTGTGATAAAAGCAGATATTGTGGTGAGCCGCGAAACTCAAAAAGTAATTTTGCTGGGCAAAGCAGGCAATATGATAAAGCAACTGGGGATAAGCTCAAGACTGGCCCTGGAAGAATTTTTGCAAAAAAAGGTGCATCTGGAACTTTTTGTAAAGGTGAGACCAAAGTGGCGCGACAACGAAGCGTATCTTAATGAGTATGGATACAATTGACGACAGGAAAGCACGCATACAACCCCTGAATAAATTCTGGTATGGCAACAAAGTGGCAGGTATAGACTGCCTAAGGCTGGATTTGTTGCACCCTGTAGTATCGGGCAACAAATGGTACAAGTTGCGTCTCAATGTAGATTACGCTAAAGAAAACAATTATACCACATTACTCACGTTTGGAGGCGGCTATTCCAATCATCTGGTAGCTACGGCTTTTGCTGCCCGTATGTTCGGGCTCAAGTCTATCGCGATTGTGCGTGGCAAATACCCGGAACTAACACCCACGTTGCGCGATTGCACCGAATATGGCATGAAACTGATTTTTGTAACCAAGGAAGATTACAATAATAATAACGAACCCGAGTGGCTGCGGGAGTTGGTAGATGAGTTCGACGAATTATATATTGTACCCGAAGGAGGCGCTAACGAACGCGGCAGATTGGGAGCCGGTCTCATTCAATTCCACATTGGGGAGCAGTATACCCACGTCATTACAGCGGTTGGCTCCGGCACAACTCTTGCCGGTTTGCGCAATAAATTGCCTGCGGAGCAGCACATGATCGGATTTGCTCCCTTCAAAAACGGAGCCTACCTCAAAGACCAGATCAACCAACACATTAATGAAGATAAAAAGACAACGTGGGAATTGATAAGCCATGACCCCTTCGGCGGATTCGGCAAATGGAATGATACCCTGGTTGACTTCATGAACGATTTTTACCGCGAAAATAAAATCCCACTGGACATTATATATACAGCAAAAATGTGTTTCAACCTCCAGCAATTGCTAATGGACAACTATTTTTCCAGTTGCGACAATTTATTGGTTATCCATTCCGGCGGGCTGCAGGGTAACGTATCCGTTAGAAACAAACTGATTTTTTGAGCAGCCATTTAGCGATGCAATTTTCGTTGGGTATACTTTGAGCAGGGTAATTAGGTAGGTTTTCTGGTTCATCGAATACCCAGATGCAAATGGAACGCAGATGACACTGATTATTATGATTAAATAAGATTTTATTTTTATAATGCGTAAGTTTATTTACTTTTAAACAATAAAACTGGGTGTAATTTCAGAACTCCTTGCCTCTCGCAGTTTGACATGACGGTTATTTTCTCGCAAAGGCGCTAAGTTCGCGAAGAAAATACTTGTCTTTGCGGTCTTTGCGCCTTTGCGAGAACCTTTTTTGATCATGAACGTTCGGGATTACAATTTTTTCAATTTGCGAGAAAATTTACTTTTTAGATCAACGGGTAAGGTGTTCTGAAATTGAACACCATGAGCAGATGCGGCTAAAGCCTTCTGAATCTTCTTTTTCCACGGCTTAAAAGCCGTGGCTACTTGATCTATAACCAAGAAATTTGAATTAGAACTGCGCCAATTCTCTACGAAGTATTTCTTAGTTCACAAAACCACTTATTGAGCTGTTCACACCAAATCCTCCGGTATTGTTGTCCACAGCCGGTGAACAGTCAATGTTGTTATTCACAACAAACGACCATTGCAATTGGCCTGTGCTTGCATTTATAGAATAAAAACTCTTATCATAGCTACCTACAAACAAAGACCCGTTGTAGATCATAGGGCTGCTCTTGATCATACCACCGGTCTGGCATTTCCAACTGATGATACCATTACTATATTTGGCACAATAAACATCGTCGTCTTCACATCCGAAATATACATAATCGCCTGCTACATAGGGAGAAGAGAAAATACCGCCGCCTGCCTGGCAAGTCCAGCGGGGAGTGCCGGTTTGAATGTCTACACAATACAGCTTGTTGTCTTCGCAGCCTACTATGCAGGCGCCGCCGTATAAAGTTGGCGAACTGTTTACATAACCTTTTGTAGGACACGCCCACCAGAATGAGTCCTGCTGAGCTTCCTGTGGGCTGAAACGCAATTGCAAACACCATATGCTATCGTTGCCACCAATGCACAAAACCGTATCCTTGGTTGCTTCGGTTGTGCCATACCCAAGCCCAATGGCGGGTGATGAATACCACACAACCGGACGCGCTCCGGTGACACCCGATCCGGGTACAACGGGATTCCACTTCCATACCCATGCTCCGGAATTTGCATTTACACAATAGACATAACCATCATCGCACCCTAAATAAACGAAGCTATCGAAAACAACCGGAGAAGAACGGAAAGCGCCGCCTGTGCCGGGGCTATAGGTCCATTTCACTGCAAAAGTACCTGTGTCCAACGCATACAAATTGTTATTATCTCCCGCCAGGAAAATTGAGCCGCCACTTGCGGTAGGTGTCGAAATAACATGAAACGGATGTGTGCCATCAGAAAAATACTTAATAAGTGCGCCTGTTTGGGCGTTGAGCTTATACAAGGTGTCGGGATAGGATGTAGATCCGGGCGTGCCCACATTCGCAGTACTGTTGGTGCCAATGTACAGACATTCGTTGTAGATGAGCGGCGACGCAGTAATAGCCGATCCGAAATTATATTGCCAGTTTTTCTTGCCGTTCACGGGGTTAATGGCAAACAGAATATGATTGTCACCACCGATATATACCGATGCATTGTAGTTCGATGGCAGCGGACCGCTATCGGTTCCGGGTTTCGAACATTTTGAAAAAACAAACATCAAACAAAAAATAAACAATAACTGAATACCTTTTTTGCTGAGCATACCTGAAATCAATTTAATTAGTGTGCAAGATAAAAATTTTTTTATGAACGGTTGAAATTAATTGCATTAGAAATATATCTGAATCTACTCTCTTCAACCAATTGGAATAAATGCCGCCTGTTTATTAACTCCCCAAATTTTATAAAATGTTAAAAAAAAATTCAGACCGCTATGCGCTCACCCTGAGTGCGAGTGCATCGGCTATCTCCCGGTTGTTGCTCAGGCGGGGCACTTTATTTTGACCACCCAACTTTCCCTGCGATTTCATATATTCAATAAATGCATTTTTCTGCATATTGCGCAACACCAGTGGCTGCAAAATTCTGCCTTTTATCAGGTCGTCATAATAAATGTTCTTTTTGCGCAGGTTGTTATCTACCATCAGCGAAAACGCCTGAAAATCAGCAGGCGGTACATCAAATTCTACAAACCACTCATGATAAGGCAGCCCCCCCGCAACATTGATCCTAGGCGCAACCGTAAACTCTTTGATGTGTACATTAAAACTTGCCGCCGCCTGCATAATGGCTCCGTCCACCTCTTCACCTATTACATGTTCGCCAAAGGCAGAAATATAATGCGAAACCCTGCCGCTCACCACGAGCCTGTATGGATTGGCGCTCACAAACTTTACCGTATCTCCGGTATTGTAGGCCCAGAGACCGGCATTCGAACTCACGATCAACACATAGTTCTCGCCGGTTTTTATTTCTTCCAGGCAATACCTCGTGGGCTTTTCACTGCCAATCTCTGCAACCGGCACAAACTCAAAAAACATACCTGCATTGGTGTTCAGCAACAGTCCGGGTGCATCCTGCGTGTCCTGATACGCAAAAAACCCCTCCGAAGCAGGATAGGTTTCTATCATGTCCACCTTGCCACCGAGGGTTGCGGTAAGTTTAGAGCGGTATGGTTCAAAATTCACGCCGCCATGCACAATTACCTGTAACTCCGGAAATATTTCTTTTATGCTTTTACCGCCGGAGCGGTCCTGTATCCAGTCAAAATACATCTGCATCCAGGGTGGAATACCGCTTATCAGCGTCATGTTTTCCTTTATTGTTTCGGCAACAATCTTGCTCAATTTCTCCTCCCAGTCTTCTATACAATTGGTCTCGTAGGTCGGCAACTGATTGCCCCGCAGATAACCGGGTACAAAGTGGTTCACGATTCCGCTCAGGCGTCCTGTGGGGATACTGCCTACGCGCTCCATCTCCGGTGAGCCCGACAGGAAAATCATCCTTCCGTTGGCGAAATCAGAATTGCCGGTTTCAGCCATATAGCACAGCAGTGCATTACGGGCTGTGTTGATATGAAAAGGTATGGATTCACTCGTTATCGGTATATACTTTACACCGCTTGTTGTGCCGGATGTCTTGGCAAAATATATGGGCTTCCCTTTCCAAAGTACATTTATGTCCCCTGCTTTAATGCGATCAATATAGGTTTTAAAAGATTCATACGAACGTATCGGAGCCAACTTCTTAAAATCTTCATACGATTTGATATGATCAAAACCATGCTCCTTTCCAAAAATCGTCTTCTTCCCATCCCTGATAAGATATTGAAAAACAGCCTGTTGGTCTGTGGTAGCCGTAAGCATTTCTTTGCGTACACGGCTATGCACAATGGCAGCGTACGGCTTAGCGAGAAAAGATTTTATTTTCATTTCTTCTGTGAATCCAAATCAAAGTTATCAATATTTTTGAAATGACATGGTTTTAACGCCTGAACGGCCAAATTTTAAATCTGCGAGCCGGAAATTCATATATAACCAGGTGGCTTAAAGCGTTACATTTTGCAACGATTGGTTGGCAAAACAGAATGCGCCTATACTACGCAAGGTGCAAAATCTGCATCCTGAATTGACACAACTTTTGAGACTCCCCTCCTTTTTTCAAGGAGAGCCTGTCCCGAATTTCGGGAGGTCGGGGGTGGTCACCTTTTTCAAGGAGGGGTTGGGGG
>Ga0208506_1000677_pt1 | contig 10036 bp, 13 predicted proteins | sample CryBogCBH29Jul08_FD_184616 | JGI IMG/M metagenome (GOLD analysis project Ga0208506, IMG submission 184616) | Freshwater microbial communities from Crystal Bog, Wisconsin, USA - CBH29Jul08 (SPAdes) | ecosystem: Environmental > Aquatic > Freshwater > Lake | place: Crystal Bog, Wisconsin, USA... | reverse complement strand
AGTTAGTAGGCCCTATTTGGGGCTTTACCGTCCATGGTAAAAAGTATTTATATATTCATTTCCTTTCATAAGTTAACTTATATTAACAAAAGAAAATGTAAAAGTCAAGGATTATTTGCATCTGTTAATATCTACAAACAATGATCCGTTTTCGTATACAAGAGTTATTGGCTGAAAAGCACTTCAAAGAGGGGCGGCGCGTCACTATTAATGAGATGTCTGCAGTGACTGGAATTAATCGGGTTACGCTATCCAAAATGATCAATGCGCGTAGTTACAGTACCGTAACCGACAACATTGATAAGCTCTGTAAATTCTTTGGCTGTCAGGTGCAAGACCTAATGGAGTATGTGAGCGAGGACGAGAAGTAAGTTTCTGCTACTTACTTTTATCTATATTTACCTTTAAGATGCGCCACCTTTGAGAGTTAATTAAATATCACAACTGTCATGAGGCACTTTTTTTATAAGGCCTAGAGGCGCTTGCAGCTTATGGGGGGTCAACTTGCACTTTATGAGTTAACCCGAGCTCGAGCTCGGCTCTTTCAGACGGATGTAACTATTTCCTCATAGCTCACTTCCTTCGTTGCCATCCGATTCTTATTTAATGCCTATTACAGTGAAAAGTATGAAGGTAAATAAAAAAGTATGGTTCGAATTTATTTATTGGTAAAAAATAAGCATTCTGATAATATGTTACACAAAACCCTACTTAAAGTTAGGGAAGGAGGTTACTTATGAAACGAATGGAGCTTATTAATAGCCTGACTAGCCTTGAGCGTCGGGGTGTATCTGTCCTGACAAAAGGGGATCTGGAGAAGCTTTTTCCCTCAGAAGGCGCGAAGTCTATGGAGAAATCGCTTCAGCGCATGGTCAAGGACGGGCTACTTATCAAAGCAGCTAGGGGAATCTACGTTAACGCCTTAGCCGCTGGACGCAACCCTGGTTGGATTGTAGAGGATATCGCTAAAGCCCTTCGACCAAGCAAGCTCTCATATGTAAGCTTGGAGAGTATTTTGTCCGAGCATGGTGTTATCTCGCAGATTCCAGTCAGCAGACTTACTGTTATGACCACAGGTGCCGGGGGCACTCATGAGACGCCTTTTGGAACTATCGAATTCACCCATACCAAGCGCAGTGTTCCAGATATCTTAGAGCGAACTATCTTTATTAAAGAGCGTCCATTGCGCATCGCAAAAAAACAGGCAGCCGTGACGGATTTACTGCGGGTTGGTCGCAACACCGACATGATTGACTATGAAGAATTGGAAGATGAGGCTGGATGATGAAACAAGCAGACTTCAAACTGTATGTAGAAAAAGCAATGGTCAACTCGGAGATGGCTGCAATGAGGCCTGTAGTTGAGAAGGAGCTTCTCCATTATGAAATATTGAATGCTTTAGATGGGGAGGGGCTACTCAAAAACCTCGTCTTTCAGGGTGGAACGTCTTTGCGTCTATGTCGAGGATCGGAGCGATTTAGCGAGGACCTTGATTTTGTGGGCGGCAAAGATTTCACATCTGAAAGTATGGAAAAAATTAAAGACTGCATTGTCAAACATGTTGGTGAGCGCTTCGGATTAAAGGTTATAGTTAAAGAACCTAAGCCAGTTAAAGACGATGTGTTGGTCCATGTTCATAAGTGGATGATTGGCATTGAAACAAATCCTGGATCCCCCGATATTCCTCGTCAAAAAATAAAAATTGATATTGCTAACATTCCGGCATATACCCGAGAGCCGATCCCGCTGAGATTGAACTATTCTGTTCTTGAGGGGATGAGAAGTCCAATTGTGATGACTGAGACAATCGATGAAGTTCTTGCTGACAAACTTGTAGCGCTTCCTACTTCTATCGCCAGGCTTGTTGATGGGGTATTGATCCAAACCCCAGCAAAAATTAGGCATAGGGATATTTGGGATATCGCTTGGCTTGTGGGGCAGGGAGCCAGCCTCAAACTAGATTTTATCCGAAGGAAGATTGTGGACTACGACATTCAGCACTACGATGTCCTATTAGAAAATGCAATGGAAAATATCCACGGCATCTGCACAGGAACCGCCTTTAGGGAGCAGATGCAGCGGTTCATCACAAGAACTGCGCATGAACGAGCTTTCAGGACGCCGGGTTATGACGCATTTCTAGCCAATGAAGTCAGAAAACTCTTTGTAGTAATTAAGCACGGCGAGTGAATAAAGATGCCACTACCCTATAGTTTTTGCATCAGTCACTAGCTGATAGATTTTATTTTGCCTTTGCAGAATTTCAAAGAATAGCCGTAATGTATTGAGGGCGTCATCATCTGCTCTATGCGGAGTGCCTACAAATTGGAGCTTAAAAGAACCAAGGGCGGAGGATAAGCCGCCGCTCGGTTTTTTGCCTATCGCTAGCATATGCAAGCTATACCAAGTTTTGACATCAATCCATCTGCGACCAAAATAAGGAAAACTAATACCCTGATCCTTAAATTCAGCTTTCAACTCAAGTGAATCGCCGCCGCCCCAGGTAATAGGGTTAAGAAAACAATTACGTTCAGTGATGATTTCCCCAATTTCCTTAGCGACTTGCGCATGAGGAACTGAATAGTCCGAAATGTCTTGATTCGTGATGCCAGTTAACTGAGTGATGAATTCAAAAATGGGTTCTTTGGGGTCTAGGAACCATTTATAAGTAACTAGTGATTGATTGACATAGTCATGACAGCTTCCTACTGCTATCCCAACCTGAATGATCTTGGGGTTTAAGGTGGAATTATCCTGAGCATTATTTAGCTCTAGATCAAGTGCGAAATAACATTGCTCTTTATTCATGTAACTCCTTCACTACTCATTGAGCGCCATTAATTTAGACGCCGACCCTAAAAGGTCGAATAAAAGAAATCATCATATTCCGGTCAATGCATTCTCGAGAGTGAAATTGTGTCAATCCATTGAACTGACCTGATTTTTAGTACCACTCCATAAAAAAGGATTTTTGATAATCTTCAACTTTTTTTGCAGGTATTTGATCTTGTGGGGGCCAGATGCCCATTAGATATGAGCCGCTTCTTTTAAAACGGACTCAGCCCACTTATTTAAACTCACGCCTTTGCGTTTGGCTTCTTTAAGAACTGCTGCATGAATCAGGGGTTCTACTCGAAGCATCAGGCGACCAGAGGCTGGTTTTTCAGGGGCTTGTTTTAAGCTTGCGCAAGCCTTGATGTAAGAGTCTATCGATTGATGAAATACCTTTTCGAATTTAGAAACTGATTCCGCATGAAAGGTAATGATGTCGGCAATTCCCATGACTCTACCCACGATGATTTTATCTTCGGGATCAAATTCTAGACTTGCGGTGTAGCCTTTGTATTCCATAGTGCTCATGGTTTTATCTCCAATTTCATTAAAAACTCCCTTACCGCCTTAATTCGGTATTTCAGGGAATCACGGCTAGGGTGAGGGCGATGAATGTTAAGCCTTAAGCCGTTTCGTTCGATAGTGATCGCTGATCCACCAGATCCAATGACCTGACAATCCAAAGCCACCAGCAATCCCTCCACCTTATCCCAAGCAATAGAGCCATTAACAGGGTCTGCAAAAACGGCAATGAATACTTTTTTGTGCCTGCTATTCATAGGTCATATGATATCATTATTTTAATAAGTGCAATCACTTATTTTCATACGGTAGATATGATCGTTATCAACAGAAAGCAGCTTCTTACAACACCTGTGCATTCTCTATATACCGCAATTTCATATCCGCTTAGTCCACCAACCTCTATTCATCAGAGATACAACTATTTTCCAGTGGATCACTCCCTTTGTTAGCATCCGATTCTTGTTTAAATTAAAAAAAGGATTTACGCCATAATTTGATAGCCTATTGCCTGGGCAATGGGTCTTAAACTTCGATCATGTTTTTCCATCCTTACCAAGCCGTATCTAGACATTGTCTTTAAGGTTCTTGATAGATTGCCTTGCTTACGGCCAGTAATGTCCGCCAACTCACTAATCGAATCAGGTTTTTCTGTCCTAATGACATCCAATAAGGTTCTATTTTCATCACTCAGAACTTGGGGAAGTGAGTGCATAGACGTGAACCATATTTTAGGATCCGTTGATTTTGGTTTCAACTCTCCCTTAGCAATTGCTAAAACACGTTCCCGAATTTTTGCTTGTGGAGCGATTCCAATTTTAATAATCTTCATTTTGATTTCACCTCTTTTAAAGCTGTATCTGCTTCTTCGAAAAAATCAGCCAATAACTGATATGCATCTTTAAATAGATAAGGAACGCCTACCCATTGCTTTCTTCATGCACTCAAACTGACATGGCAAAACGTCAATAAAATAGTGTATTTCCTGAAAAATAAACCATTTCTGTCAATAAAACGGATTATTTACTGCATTAATGTGAATAAATCAGCCTATATCGCGCGGATCAAGTAACTGGTATTGATGGGGGTTGTCTGTAAATGCATTACAAGCCTTCATTTTTTCCCAGAGTTTGGTAAAGTCAGAATAGTTAAATCCAGCAGCCCAGTTCCAGGCTCGCGTCATGGAGCGCACAAATGGTGCTGCATTATTGTTTTGTGACAGCGCTTTAAGCGGCAGCAAGTAATCTTCACGATACCCAGTTGGAATAATGATGCGACAGGCTGAGGCCTGAGTAAGGTAGGCATTCATAGTTAAGCGCGCAGTTCTGCCATTGCCATCCATAAAGGGGTGAACCTCGGTCACGATAAACATTGCCATTAATGAGCGTGCGAAAGGATCATCGAGTAGCGCTACTCGTTTAAAGCCCTCGCATAATGTCCCCTTTACTAACTCAGGATGAACAAAGATTGTGTTTCCAGCCTGATTGGATTGCTCTTTCCATTGACCTGGGTTTTTATCTGGACGACTAGAAAGTATTTTGTGGTTGCAATGCTGTAGCCAAGCCAAAAAGTCATCTTCATTCTTCGGGGGTTTAGAGCGAAAGGGTTGCTCCATGATGGCCTTGAATGTTCCAAGTACATCATGAGAATCTTCATTGCGCTGAGGAATCATTTTTCCATCAAAAATAATTTCAGAAGCCTCTTCAACGGTAAAGGTGGTACCTTCAATATAGTTTGAGAAATACGATTCAAAGAAAGCAAAATTAAACGCACTAGCGCCAGGCTTTGTAGGGTCGGGGATAAGCGGGAAGGGCTTTCTTAAAGCAGAAAATAAAGTCTCGAACATCTCAATGCGATCAGGATCATACGGCTTTCCAGCGGCTCGCGCTAGAGCATCTGCCGCACGTAATGAGCGGGCTTTACCAGTTTGCATAAGGGCGGAAATAATAGTGCTTAGGGTTTTAAATTGAGCATCTAGCCCCAATTCGCTTGCTATTGATTTGGCATCATCACGTAAGGTATTGAGTTTATGTTCGCCCCGAATGGTACAGAGTTTGCTGAGGTATGATTCAACCCACTGACGACCCATGGTGCGAATATCAGAGCCTTTACCAGTGTAAAGATTCTCTAAAAGTCTTCTTGCCTCTGACGAGATAAAAAGCTTTCCATAGGGAGCGTCATTCACTGATGGGCTGTGATTCTGTATTGCACGAACTCCTGGCAAAGTGTTTAAAGTAAGGCCTGGAAGTTGAAGGCTACGCACCCGCTTTCCATGGACCAGAAAAATATTGCCTTGATCATCTGGCATTCCTAACTGAGCAGAGCGATAAGCGACAACTCCCTTTGGATAAAGATGTTCTGCGATCTTGTGCCAATTGGGTCTAATGATTTGCTCAAGAGGACTTTCAAGGTCGCTGGTATAGATCCCGCTATGAATCTTGCGTAAACGCCCAGCCCTTGCCAAGCGGGAGATACGCTGGGCATTTGCTTTGTCTTTTGCAGAGCTAAAAAGGAGCAGGGGGAGTATGTCAACGGAAGTGCTCATAAAGCCTTAATTTACCGAGTATTGTCAATAATAATGATTATATTATAAGTTATTGTCAATAAATATGTATATTTAAGTAAAATAATCTATTTCCTATTGATAATGCTATGGGCGTTGTCTGGAATGGTGTTTCGGTTATGGCACCCCAAAAAGGAGGGTCGTAATGGCATTCCCAACGCACGCTACAGGGGTTTAGCGGGTGTTCATGGGCTTATGAGCGGCATATAGTCAGTCATTAACTTATTGATATTGCTATCTATTTATATCTAAATTATAATAACCAGATGGACATCAAAAATCGCATTCTACAATCCCTTCGTCCCCGCAGAGATGGCATCTTATTGCGCTCAGATGTCCGTACTTTTGGTAGCCCAAGCCAGATCTCCTTTGCATTGAATCATCTGATTGAGCAAGGATTAGTCGAGCGCCTTGATCGCGGTATTTATGCTAAGCCCAGTAAGGTGATGCAAATGGGTAAGCAGGCCTTACTAGATCAGGCCTTGATGAGAATCCAGTCCGCTGCCCAGCTCAGTCGTCCTCAGCAGGCACGCACCAGTCCAACTGCTCAGTACGTTCGTAAGTTAGCGAGAGCCCAAGGGATTGCTTTTATGCCCACATTCGCTGATCGGTGGGCGAGTACTGTTACTAAGCTATCTGATGATGAAGTCAAGAGCGATGCTACTGACGATTTATTGGTTGCCCTAACGCGGTCTGGAAAATTGTCGCCGAGCAATATGCTCAAGTTAGTCTTCGCGCATCATCGGGAGCTCAAACGTGTTTGATCCTTTTGGCGATTATGCTGATGCTGGCTATTTACAAAATTTTTTTGCAGAGAAAGATCTGGAGATCGTCAAGGTGGCCGAGCATGAATTATTCCGTGCTCAACTTCCTCGAGCCTTGGATTTTTTAGCTCAACGTGATCGCATTGAATACGCCGATTTCCTCGAGGTGCATCGCATCCTTTTCTCAGACTTATATCCTTGGGCAGGCCAAGACCGTGCCCAAGTATTGCCTGACAGGGCAATCACTAAAGGGTCGAGCAGAACGGTATTTTTTTGTCACCCAGAGCAATGCCAACTTGCTGTTCAAGAGGGCTTAGCTCTTGCCCAAGATCGCAAGAAAATGACTACCCAGCCTGGTTTTGTCATGGGCATGTTTGCCTTTGGCCATCCGTTTTTAGATGGCAACGGCCGCACCATGCTGCTAGTTCACTCTGAGTTATGTTTTCGTGCAGGCATGTCCATAGACTGGATGCGTACTAATAAAGATTCCTATTTAGAAGCTTTGACTACAGAAATTGAAGATCCTCATTCAGGTCACTTGGATGCCTATCTACGCCCATTCATCGCCGCAAAAATACCACGCGATCTTTGGTTGCAATCGGTGTCAACCTTATCGGGACTTGACGGTGTCAATGCAGAATCGGATTCTTTGGCGCAATATGCTGACCCTGAAGTAGCCCAGAGCTACCAAGACTTTGAGCGTCGTCGTGGATATCCTCTTTCAAAATCGAAGGGTACACCTAACTGAGTCGCAATTTACCAGTGAAGATTATTTAGTAAATGTCTTATTGCTTACGGTGAGGTACTAGCATGCTTGAAGTACTCAGGGGTACTATCAGTCGTTATCAAGTCTAATTTATTATATAAATATATAACTTGGGTAAAAATATGTTATATTATTGTATAACTTATGGGATGAGAAAATGCAGACAAATTTAAGAAAAGTAGGTGGGTCGGTGATGATGGCTTTATCTCCAGCATTTTTAGAGGAGCTCAAGATTACCTCAGGATCAATCGTTGATGTCGCATTGCTTGAAGGGCAATTAGTAGTCAAACCTATGCCTAAGCCTAAATATACCTTGGCTGATTTATTGGCACAGTGTGATGCGAAAGCCAAAATGTCCAAAGAGGATAAGCAATGGCTTGAGCTTGCCCCGGTTGGCAATGAGATCTTGTAATGAATCGAGGCGATATTTATTTAGTTTCAATAGACCCTACATCTGGGCATGAACAAAAAGGGACGCGCCCAGTACTCGTTGTTTCGCCAGGGCCCTTTAATAAATTAACAAAGACACCAATAGTGGTGCCGATTACAACCGGCGGTAATTTTGCCAGGGTAGCTGGATTTACAGTCGACTTAGTGGGCACTAAAACAGTAGGCGTAGCACGCTGTGATCAACCAAGGGTATTAGATTTGGTCGCACGAAAAGCAAAAAAGTTAGAGAGTGTTTCGGTTGAGGTGATGAATGATGTTTTGGCTAAATTAGCCACATTGATTTCATAGCAAAGCTGTTCGGGAGCTGACGGAGTGATTACTCTGTTATGGAAAATAGACTATCTCAATCATGATATTTTTGACTGAGTTTAGCTTTCCTCAAGGTGTGATGAGCTGACATATTCATCTGCGTGTAAATGAAAGAATCGTTAGTCCTGCTTAAAAGACTGGGGATGCATTTTTCTTAAATGGCCCGAAACTGAGCGATGATTTTTAGGGAAAGGGCTAGTTTGGGCTTGCTATCAAATCAATAGCAGTCATTTAAAAAGACCTATTTAGGACTCTTAACAGGGTTGAGATTGTGTGAGCCCTTTCTCTTGTCGCTTTTGTATCCAGATAGGGTTGTCATTAGGCAATTATTCTTATAAACTGTCATATATGACATATTTATTATACAAAGCGCAAGATCAGTTGCTTGACACCATTTTCTCTCATCTTCAGAATCTGGAGATTCCCGACTGCATTTTGGCGGGTGGCACGGCTTTGGCCAGATACTATTTAAAGCATCGCGTCTCATATGACCTCGATTTTTTCATTGGTCATGCCTTTTCTCCAGAGAGTTTGGCAATCAAGCTTGGGTCAATCGGCATTCATCTCAGTGACGTTGATATGCAATCAGACGGTAAGTGGGCCAATCAGCTACATGCCTATGCCAATATCGATGACCAGATTATCAAAATATCCTTTATTGAGGACATCTATGTTGATATGTGGCCGCATCAGAAATTTGGAACTGCGCTCACTGAAGAGATTGGCGGCCTATACCACCGAAAATTGCGAACCATTTCTGGAAATGGATACGGCAAAGAAATTACCGGCGCTAGGCAAACTGCCCGTGACTTGTTTGACGTATTTATTTTAAATAGTCAGAGCCAATCAATTGAGCAGTTTATAGCCGCAGCAAATGCGCAGGGCGCTAACTTTTCGGTAGATGCCTTGTGTGCAAATATATTGGCGATGCCTTGGATTGATTTAATGGGCGAATTTGAAAACTTAGAGTTATTGCCTCCCTATGACAAATTGAGTCTTATTGGGGATGTAAAGCCAGCCTTAGTCAAACAAGCTTTAGCAATACAACACATTGGTGAGTGAGATGAATGAAATTGATGCAAACCAGAGCTGGGAGAGAGCCAAAAAGATGGCTTTTTGGGACCAAGGGAAGCTCACGTATCAGCACTGGGTAAAAGATATTAAAGCGAAGGTGCCTAACGTGATACGCCAAAGTGTGAACCAGATGCGAGCGAGCGACCTGATTGAATTGATAGGGCAAAAAGAATTTATGCGCTCTTGGCCATCGATTCGTGAGAGCGATGTCTTTAATGAAAACAAAAAGACCATTCTAGATGCCGCTTGGAGTTTTTATGCGGTTGGGGATACGAGCTTTCCAGTGAATCCTTGCGTGAATAAATTTCACCCAAAAAAACGCGCAACCTTGCGTGCGCTTGCAAAATCTACGGGCAATGATTCTATCTATTCCATTGCTAAATCAACCGGTCGTAATCCTAGGCGAGTCTACGATGACGTGCATGACTTTGTTGATCTCGGCTTGGTTGTTTTAGAAAGCGGTGTATCCGGAGGAAGAAAGACCCTTTTCCCAAAAGTAAGGGGTTGCAATATTTGAAGGACATATTCTTTGCAGAAGTAAGGCGTGGTCTGATCGTCATTGATCAAATAGTCTACATTTTTAAATCTATCAAAGACTGCTCCTCACTCCATAACAGCCGTTCAAATTAGGCTATTTAGGGGTGTCTGACAGGCAGAAATCGGCCAACAGCCGCCCTTGAGCTTCACACTAATAAGGGTTTGTATCTAGAAAAAAAAGTGATAAAATTTGATTTGTATCAATTTTTAGATATAATT
>Ga0208506_1000673_pt1 | contig 10049 bp, 9 predicted proteins | sample CryBogCBH29Jul08_FD_184616 | JGI IMG/M metagenome (GOLD analysis project Ga0208506, IMG submission 184616) | Freshwater microbial communities from Crystal Bog, Wisconsin, USA - CBH29Jul08 (SPAdes) | ecosystem: Environmental > Aquatic > Freshwater > Lake | place: Crystal Bog, Wisconsin, USA... | reverse complement strand
AAGCTATATTCACAGTTTTACAAATATTTAGTGTGTTCATTTCTTTGCCATTTTTCGAGCAAAGATAGTAGTTTAACCAATTAGTTTATAGTTCCGAAATAATTTATTGGGCTGCAGCTGAACAAGCGAACCCCGGAGAAGCAGAGAGACTGAAATGTGCAACCCTTAAAATAAAAAAAGGAAACTATGCGTCTATCGACATACCAGAATTTATGAAGGATGTTGCTGCAATTGCTGATGCCTTCAGAACGCTTACGGCTCTGCCTGAAATTGACCGGGAAGGTTGTTGCGTAGAATGGTATTTGACGCAGGATGATGTACGTTGTATGGTAAAGCTCAGTTAATCTGCCCCGAAACCCGGATTTGGAACATCATTTACGTTTTCTCTTTTGTTGGTCGTAGCGTTTAATCCTTTAATAAATTCAGGAAATTCATAACCGTGGCGTTTTTCAACTGCTTCGGCTTCAAATTTTATTACCCCCAGCTCGTTTACCAGTTCATGCACAATAGCGCCGGTTTTTTGTTGTGCTGCCTGCCGCTTGCGTAAAGCGCCAGCCATGCGGCCTGCAAAGAAGAACAGGACAATGCAAAGCACAAAAACTCCGTAAACAGCCAGCGCAAGATCATTGGTTTGAGCCGTGCCTATTTTGTCCTTCATTTTCTGGTCAAAATAAATTTTGAACAATACACTGAAGGGATATTGAGTATGCAACGTAGCAGTAAAGTATATGCCGCCAATGGCCAGCAGATAAAACAGATATTCTGTGAAAGCGAAAAAGCTGATATGCACCCAGTGTTTGGTCTTCGTCTTTTTGAGACCCGGCACGCGCGGCTCCAATAGCGAAAGATATTTGTGTGCTATATTCCTGCTGTGATTATGCTCCCAGATCAGGTCGTCATTAAATCTTTCTATCGACATAAAAATTAGTTACAGTACAAACATAATATATTGGCGCTATACTGGCAAATGAGAATTTGGGTTGCTTCGAAAATAAAACTTAAGGATTAAGACCAGCTGTTCGGGACTTGCAATCCCGAACTACATTGGCGGGGGTTTGCAACCCCCATCAACTTGTATCCTGGCGCTCCATTTTATTGCGGGACCTGACAGTAATCCGGGCACCGATTGCCCGCTCCAAAATGTGCTTTATTTCACCCAACAGAAGAGCTTATTTTTGCAATCCGTGATTATCCTGAAACAAGTTACCGACTGCTAATTGATTATAGCCGTTCAAGAGATTATCTTTGCGTTTCATATTCATGAAATACGACAAGGAAATAGCGCTGCGCCGCACATTTGCCATCATCTCTCACCCCGACGCGGGTAAGACAACGCTTACTGAAAAGCTCCTGCTTTTTGGCGGGGCCATACAGGTAGCCGGGGCGGTAAAAAGCAACAAGATAAAAAAGCATGCCACGAGCGACTTTATGGAAATAGAACGCCAGAGGGGTATCTCTGTGGCTACTTCCGTGATGAGCTTTGAGTATAGCGGCACCCTGATAAACCTTCTGGATACTCCCGGTCACAAGGACTTTGCTGAGGATACCTACCGTACGCTCACTGCTGTGGATAGCGTAATACTGGTGATAGACAGCGTAAACGGAGTGGAAGAACAGACCCGCAAACTAATGGAAGTATGCCGGATGCGCGACACGCCCGTGATTGTGTTTGTAAACAAGCTGGACCGCGATGGCAAATTCCCATTCGACCTCATGGACGAGATAGAAAAGGAGCTGAAGATAAGCCTGCACCCGTTGTCGTGGCCTATCAATATGGGGAAGGAGTTTAAGGGTGTTTACAATCTGTATGACAGGTCTTTGAATCTTTTCACGGCCAGTCAGAAATCTACCGAAGAGAACACCATATCAATACCGGATCTGAACGACTCACTTTTGGATGAAACGATAGGTGAGCGGGATGCCAATCAGCTACGGGAGGACGTAGAACTGTTGCAGGGAGTATACGGAGCGCTGGATACATCTGAATATCTGAAGGCTAAAATAGCGCCTGTATTCTTTGGCAGCGCCATCAATAATTTTGGTGTCAAAGAGCTTTTGGATACGTTCATCAGCATTGCGCCCCCGCCGCAAGGCCGCAGTACAGATAAACGTTATATTGCTGCCGAAGAAGAAAAATTCACCGGGTTTATTTTCAAAATACATGCCAATCTCGACCCAAGACACCGCGACAGGATAGCCTTTTTGCGCGTTTGTTCAGGCAGGTTTGCGCGCAACACTTATTACAAACATACCAGGTTGGACAAAGAAGTGCGATTCACCAATCCCTATTCATTTCTGGCGCGCGAAAAAGACGTGATAGAAGAAGCCTTTCCTGGCGATGTAGTCGGTCTCTTTGATACGGGTAACTTCAAAATTGGCGATACGCTGACCGAGGGCGAAAAAATGCAGTTTACCGGTATTCCCGTGTTTTCACCGGAAATATTCAAAGAACTGGTAAACAAAGACCCGATGAAAACCAAGCAACTCGAAAAGGGTATCACCCAGCTTACAGACGAGGGCGTGGCACAATTGTTTACCCAGCATGGCGGCCACCGCAAAATAATAGGTTGCGTTGGCGAGCTGCAATTTGAGGTGATCCAATACCGCCTGCTACAGGAATATGGCGCTTCGTGTAGCTTTGTTCCCTTGTCTTTCTACAAAGCCTGCTGGATAACCGGTGAGAAAAAGGTGCTGGAAGATTTTATACGCTATAAGCAAAACAACATTATGCACGACAAAGATGACAATCTGGTGTATCTGGCACAAAGCGAATGGTTCCTGAACACCGAGCGGCAGAACAATCCGGGGATAGAGTTTCACTTTACATCGGAGTTTAAGACGGGAGGGAAGGTTTAGGTGCATAAGTTTTTTTGTGATGTGGAATTGGATGCTATTTAAATTTATCCATCGTTCCATGAATATCTTTTTGGTATCGGTTGGTTAGAGGATCGTTCGGGAGAAGTGGGTGTAGCAGGGAATTCCGGGACTGACCATATTTGGGTGTTAGTAGCTTTGTGTAATTTATTGGAAAATGACTTCAAAATTCGGGTTTAATTTTGTATTTTAAGGTATATTCAGTGCAATGGTGTTGCTAGTTTGGGAAATGGGAATTTTTTTTTGCAAAAGGAACCGCAAGCGCAACGCTTGCAAAGGGTTTGGTCGCAGCGCGACGCTGCGACCAAACAAGATATAGTAAAATTGATGCAGGTGCCATACAATTTAAAAAATAAATCATGATGAAACATACAATCACATCAAAAGAATCATATCATCAGACCATGGTGGCTGTATATGAATTGATGAACAAAGGCGAGGCTAATCTTACAGAAGCTGAGCTGAATAAATTTGCTATTATGGCAAAGGTTGCCGGAGAATATGAAGATCAGGTGCTTGGATTAAAACCTGCAAAAAAACCACAGACTATTGCCGAAATGGTAGAACAGAAAATGTATGAAAATAAACTGAACCAAAATACACTTGCGGCAAAGTTTGGGTTGGCTCAGAGCAAATTGTCTGAAATACTAATGGCAAGCGGAAACCTGATGCCTTGTTTCTGAAGGCACTTTACCAAAAATTGGATATTGATCCGTCATTTTTGCTGGATCATGTATAGACCAATTGGATTAAACCTGTTATGCCTGAAGTTAGCGATAACGCTTTCTTTACTCCCAAATAATACGCTATCTCCAACAGACTTCAAATTGTGAAAGTTGGTATCCATTCAGGTTGCGCTAAATAAATCTCTGCTGTTCGGGATTCACTCCGCTGAAGGATCAGCAACAATGCGACCATAACCAACTTTATAAAATATTGATTATCAATTGGTATAAAGACGGTTATATGCAGTTTGCAATCCGGGACCAAATGGGCGGGGGGTTGCAACCCCCTTCAACATTTATGCTATCCCTCATTTGCCGTAACTTCCGTATTACATCAACCAGCTCGTCATAGTTTGTACTACCTCGAAGTAATTTATTACAAGTGACATTATGGCTCGGCGTAGTTTTCAAACTACTCCTAAAACCGATACATCGTAACTTATATCGTAATTGTGTGGGTCAATGCTCACTGGTTATAGGTTTAAAAACGCCAACAATAAATCTATTATTGCCGATAAGTGATCGAACATTTGTATTTTTAAACTAAATTTGTACGTCAATTAGCTCCCGATGGACAGCACAATAATATTCAATCAGTTTTCAATGCTACCGGATAACTTAAAACAGGAGGTAGCTGATTTTATCTCATTTCTGAGTAGTAAAAGCAATACGAAAGTTAAAAAACAACGAGTTTTTGGTGCGGCAAAAGGAATGTTTATCACTTCGCCAGATTTTGATGAACCACTTGATGATTTTAAAGACTATATGTAATGGCATCCTACCTGCTTGATACGCATACATTTATTTGGTTTATGAATGGCGACAAAAGCCTGTCGGCTAAAGTTAAAAAAATAATCACTGAGGAATCTAATATTTGCTATTTTAGCATGGCAAGCATCTGGGAAATTGCCATAAAAATGCAAATTGGGAAGTTGCAATTAACATACCCTTTTCATCATATTTTTTCTTTGCTCATAGAACATAGTATTGAAATGCTACCTATTAATTTTGACCATCTGCAAGTTCTTTTGTCGCTGGAAATGGTGCATCGCGATCCTTTTGACAGAATAACAATAAGTCAGGGTATATCCCAAAAACTGACAATTCTTACACACGACAAAAACTTCAAATACTACCCCATTAATTGCATTTGGTGATTCATTTCCATCTGCAATGCTTCCCCCTGTCCGCTACATCCACTGGCGCATCCGCTACTAAAACCCCGGCATAGTTTAGGCCAATGGAAAAACTGTGCCACCCCCAACGTGTCCTTGAAAAAAGGAGGGGAGTTATAGAAGTTGTTTCAATTTGGGACTATGGTGCATTCTTACTTCGCAGCCAGATGTGTCTGGATAGACTTCATCATATCGCCAACATTGTTCCACTTCTGGATTTCAAGGCTTTTAAACTTGATCTTGAAAAACCGCTCTACCTCAACAACCAGCCGGATGTGGGTGATGGATGTCCATTTCTCGATATCGGTGGCAACGGTGGTTTCGGTAACAACAATGTTCTGCATGTTGAATACTTTCTTCATTACCTGGGTCAACTGACCCAATATTTCTTCGTTAGTCATTTTTTATAAAGTGTTTTAAGTTGTTGTAATTGTTTACTTCTATTTTATACAGATTTTCCCCGCAGGTTTCAAAGCCCAGATTGGGATAGTGTTTTTCTACCAGCTTGTTCTTGGCGGTGGGCAGGTATTCGCCTATCACCACATCATAGCCTTTTTCCTTTGCCTTTTCGATAATGTAATTCAGTACCAGTTCTTCCACACCCCTTTTCAGCACGCGGCAACTCATGAGCCAGGTATTGATGAAGGCTTCGCGGTTTTCGCGCAATTCTACAATGATAATGGATATTAAGCCATAATCGCCAAACTTGTCGCGTAGCTTTACAGACATGGTAATGTATTTGGGATCGTGTGCCAGTTGCTCTATATCGCTTTGGGTATGCCTCACAGTGCGCAGATTAAACTGATTGGAGCGCTGGCTCAATTGCGCCAGCCGTGGGAAATCTTCCTCCGTAAAAGGTTCTATGCTGCCGGTCATTTCCAGAGAAGCCAGAAATTCATCCATGTTCGTCACAGTGAACTGAAGTTTTTTCCTTTCCGATTCTTCCTGGTATTGTTTGGTGCGGATAGAATCATTTTCGGAATGCGTAGTGGTTTCAAACAGGTTGAGGCTGATGAGATAGTCCAGATACAGGGCAGGGTCTTCCGGCAATTCGGGTACACAAACCATAGGCAGGTTGTTGCGCACTATCTCGCGCTCGGCGGGATTGTCGTCCACAAACACCATAGAATCGAAGCCTATGTTCAGGATGTCCTGAATGTACCGGATATTGTCTGCCTTGTTGCTCCAATTGGCTACAAATACCGAAATATCGTCGAGTCTGAGGATCATCTCTCTATGCTGCAGGAAAGGCTCTTTGGCCACTTCCTCAGTGTTTTTGGAACAAACGGCCAGAATGATACCCCGCTCTTTGAGTTGCAGCAACCACTTCTGGAAATTGGTAAATGCCTTGCCTATGCCCAGCGAACCGATTTGAATATTAGATAGCCCATCATCGCCAATCACGCCGCCCCACAGGGTATTGTCCAGATCAAGAATGACGCATTTTTTGAACCTGCCCGTAAGCGAAGCAATAATGCCCGTTACAGCTATTGAGATATCGGCATAAAAGTCGAGGCTGAAATGAAGATCTGAGTTTACGTACTGACTCCAGTTGCGTGCCTGGTCTATGCCGCGGCGCAGGAACAGGCTATTGGTATCAACAAGATACAAGCTGTCGTTTTTCTCGGCCAGCTTCATGAGCCGGTAATTGATCTCGGTAAGCTGGTGGTAAAACGAGTTTCTGACTTTTGGGTAATAATTGCCAAAAACATTATCGTTGAGCAGCTCATAACTCATGAGCAGCACTTTGGCTTTTGGCCTGTGTTCCAGCAGTTGCAATGTGAGATCGTTCCATTTGCTCTCGATCATGTCGGCAAAATTTGCTTTGTCCTGATCTTTGAGCTGGTAAAATAGCTTTTGCAAACTGAGGCCGGATTGAATGATGAATACATAATCGGGCGCGAACTCGTACAGGCCGGAATCCGGATTCAGGATTTCCATTTCTATCTGGTCGTAGTCGGCCTCATAGATATGGTAGTTTATTTCAGAAATTTGCCCGGCAGCCTGTAAAGCCATATTGAGGAATTGAGTGGCATGGCTGCCCAGGATAGCCAATTTTGTATGTTTTATTTTACTAACGTCGCATTTCTCGGCGGCATCCAGCAATTCGTCGAAGTTCATTATAATTTCTTGCAATTTTATAGTAGTGCAAAATTATCATTTCGAAACGAATTGCAGTTTGAATTTATTGACAAATCACGCCAGGATATATTATGAGATTTTTAATGACACAAGTTTGAACACGATTAAACAGATTAAATGATGGGCAGAAGGCGTATGGCTTGCAGATTCGGGATGATACATGGCAAACAGATGTTGTTTGAGCTCATGTGGCGATTTGCTCGTAGGGATTTGGGGGTTGCAAACCCCCGCCCAGGTGGTTCGGGATAGCATATCCAGAACAGCAGTCCATGGGTGGACAGCAGGGATTTTAACATTAATGGTTCGCATTTGATATAAATATGGCCGTAAATTTGTTGTAGATTCTAATAGGATCATAATTATTAAACATTAGACAATGAAAAAGATTGTGCAGATAATTCTTGCATTGCTTCCCGTCACAATGACATGGCAGGCAATGGCGCAGCATGCTGATATTGATACTACGGCGGTGGCAATCCTGGACAGGATGAGCGCTACTATGTACGAATTGAAATCCTGCTCTGTTGCGGTAAGCTCGGAGTATGATGTAAGCAGCCAGTCTCTTGGGTTGGTGAAGCATACTGACGAAGAGCGTGTATACCTGTCGGGCAACAACAAGTTGTTTGTAAACACGGAGGGCGACAAAGGCAGCCGTGACCTGATATACAATGGCAAGACCTTTACCTATTATTCCAACACGAAAAACCATTATGCGCAGGAAGAACTTAATACAACGACCGTTGGCATGATAGACTCTATGAACAAGGCTTACGGCATTATTTTTCCGGCAGCCGACTACTTGTACCCTTCTTTTGTTGATGACATTCTGGCAGCAAGCCAGAAAATAGAATTTCTCGGTATGACACGGGTGGAGGGCAAAGACTGTTTTCATATTGCGGGGGTTTGTAAAGACAAAACTTATCAGTTCTGGATATCGGGCGAACCCTATTTCCTGCCTGCGAAGATGGTAGTTGTTTATACAGATAAGCCGCTCAATCCACAATTTGAAGCCGTATATCACGACTGGCAGATTAACCCCACGATTCCGGATGGCGTTTTTGAATTTCAGGCGCCACCCGGTGCCGCAAAGATCAAGTTTATGACGGCTGAAGAAAGAAAAATGACAACAGAAAAAAAGAATAATAAGAAGAAATAATTTTTAAAATAATTCAATTTTATTTTATGAAAAAGAGCACTAAAATATATAACATACTTTCAGCCGGTTTGCTTGGTCTGATGATTCTTTTTTCAGCCAATCTGGTTTTCGCACAGCGCTTTGGCCACGGTGGTGGCGGTGGCGGCCACGTGGGCGGTGGCGGTGGTTTTGGAGGCGGCAGGCCGTCGACACCGGCGTTTCATAATTTCAACAGAGGCGGAGGCGGTGAGCGTCACGATATGGATCATGGCAGGCACTGGGAAGAGCAACGCAGACCGGTATTTCAGGAAAGGGGCATCAGGCATAATGAAAATGTGTATCACCCCGTTTATGAGCATCGTCCGTATTATTATCATGCATATCGCCCCTATGGCTGGGGTCGCTACTGGCATCCGTTTGGTTATTTTCTGGGTGGGCTTACAGCAGATGCATTTTATTTCACATGGGCCAATCAGGCTTATTATTACGACTGGGGCGTATTTTATGTCCCATCAGGAAGTGGATATGTGGCAGTTGCACCACCATTGAATGCGGTAGTGAATTACCTGCCGGATGGCTACACTACAGTGATGGTGGGCGACGACACCTATTACTACTACGGCGGCGTATTTTATGTTTACACAGGCAGTGGTTATCAGGTAGTACAAGCCCCAATTGGCGCAATAGTATACCAGTTGCCGGATGGAGCAGTGGAACAAATTGTGAACGGGCAAAACTATATGGTGTTCAACAACACTTACTACCTTCCCATTTCGCAAAACGGAGCAGATGCGTATGAAGTGGTGCAACCCTAAATAAAGCGATTAGTGATATTGGGAGAGGTCGGGGTTCCGTCTCTCCCATTTTTGTTCGTACCACATGCCATCGTTCACATATAATAGCTGGTAAGTTTGGGCGGGATGTTTAAGCGTGAGTATATAAGAATTATCCTGAAGCCGCACTGAATATTCGCTGTTCTCGTAATTCACAGCGCCGCGTCCGTCATAGATCCACCAGTTGCAGCACTGGCTGAACACAACCTGCATAACACTGTCGTTTTTTATGATACAGTGAACGCCATCGTGCCTGGTATTGCATACGAACGATAAAACATCATAAACCGGATTTTTTACAATACTATCCACCATCAATTCTCTCAGAGACTTGAAGGCGCCATCCGGATTTGCGCCAATCATTGCCGCTCCCATCATATTTTCGGGAACATTGAGCAACAAAATCGTTTTACCGGGCTTTGCAGGAAATTCTTGTATCAGCCGGTTGTCCACATATGCCGCATCTTTCCATAAATGATTCACCATCAGTGTACAATAAAGATTGCAGATGCCATAGGTTATCAGTAGACCAATAGACACGATTCGCGGACGTACATTCCAGATCAGGAAAGAGAGTAACAAAAAAAAGAAACTGCCTGCCACATACAAATAGCGGTCGTAAAAGACATATAATGAATTGACCGGAAAGGGTAAAGGGATGAGCAAGGCAAGAGCTGCAAGCAACAACCCCAATAGAAGTTCCGCAATTACAAACTCTCTTTTTTTACTTCTTATGGCAACAATACAAACAGTGGCGATAAGCAATACGAACACTGCATAGAAAGTTGTAAGAAAGAAAGTTTGATGAAACAATTCGTAAAGTGGCTTGCGCATATCCCAGGGAAAGTATCTGCCTAAAAACACCAGGTGAAACATATTAGCCGGTATTTTGCTCAAATATTCATTGGGCGACTGACTGAGCAGGTTGTAAACATGTGGCTTGCCGCCAGGGTACATGCATCGGAATACAAACCCATAATAAACAATAATCATTAATTGGGGTAGCAGAAACCATAAAACTGATTTCCTGAAGATCGACTTTTTTACTTTGAGAACGATCCGGTAATAAATGCTGATGCCAAGCGTGCAAACCGGGGTGAGGTAGAAGACCTCCAGCGAAAAAACGGAACATAAAAACAACAAAGCTACAGCAACAGCGTACACC
>Ga0208506_1000663_pt1 | contig 10130 bp, 9 predicted proteins | sample CryBogCBH29Jul08_FD_184616 | JGI IMG/M metagenome (GOLD analysis project Ga0208506, IMG submission 184616) | Freshwater microbial communities from Crystal Bog, Wisconsin, USA - CBH29Jul08 (SPAdes) | ecosystem: Environmental > Aquatic > Freshwater > Lake | place: Crystal Bog, Wisconsin, USA... | reverse complement strand
GAATAAATGTAATAATTCTCAGTATATGAATGTGGGTTATAATTTTGTAGGAGCGGCCAATTTGCATTTATGGAAAGATAATTATATGCAAAACTGCGCTGCAGGCTATCAGCTCAATGGAGCTATTGGACCCCAGCCTAATGTATTGGGCACCTACCCCAGCAATAACCAATGGGGCGGAACGTGGAGCTATGCAAATCCACAAACTTATAATCTCAGCGGTGTTGCGCCCACTGCTTCCAAACTTTATGTGCAAACTTCATGCGGTATATGCAATCCTACTTTTAATAGCGCTTTCGGTGGCCCAGCACTTGCCTATTCATCTGCAACTGGTACCTTGCTCCCTTCTGCCGGCACTCCCGATGCCAATTGTGCGCCTACATCTGCAAGCTGGCGCATAACCGGCGATAGCTCGGCTAATGACAGCGCCAACAGAACAGGCGCTATTTATGTATTGCAACTGATAGCTATGGATTCCATCTTTTATTCAGATACGGGTACGGGGGCATTTATGGACTCCAATATCAGTATGCTTGCTGAAAAAAGCTGGATAGCACAATATGCAGCCTATAATGCTATAGCAAACGATACGTCCGGTTATTATGTAGATTCTTCCGCGGCATTGGCTACATTTTACGAATTGGCACAAAGTAGCAGGTTTTATTGGCTGAATCAAATAGCGCAAACCATTGATACCGGCAATTATACAGGTGCGCAAACATTAATGAGTCTGAATATAGATTCGATGGCCAATATAGCTTATGATACTACAACGTCTGTTGCGATGCAGGATAGCACTACAGCCGATGATGTGGTGCAGAATTACTTAACTTATTATAAATTGTATATAAATTATATAAACACTTCATTAAGTTCCAATGACAGTACAACCCTTTCTGTACTTGCAAATCTTTGTCCCGCGACTGCCGGAAATATTGTTTATACTGCCAGGGCATTGTATGACATGGTGTTTGATAGTATAGGTAATTTCTCCAATGTCTGTGGCGCTGATTCTGGGGCAAGATTTGGTAATACCAAAGCAATGAATAGCCAGAATAAACTAACCGGGCAGCAATATCATCTGTACCCCAACCCTAATAACGGGAATATTACCTTGATGCAGTATATTTTGGATAGCAAACCGGTACTGGCAGAGGTAGTGAACAGTTATGGGCAATTGGTAAAGCAATACAACCTGCAATTCACCAATTATGCTATGCAACTTAATTTTGGCAATCTTACGTCCGGGCTTTATTTGTTGCACCTTACCGATAGTTATGGCTCAACATATATAATTAAATTTGTAAAAGAATAAATATAGTCAGCAATTTGTAAGGGTTGTTCCTAACTTTGGGACAACCCTTACAAATTTAAAAATAATTAAAATAATAAATTTAGACAATGAAAAATATAATCCTTATTATTTGTTGTGCATTGTCTTATATAGGTAATGCACAACAAATAATAACTACTATTGCAGGTAGTGGACCTTTTGGTCCTAGCGGTTTAACAGGCAGTTTTGGTGGTGATGGCGGACCTGCGACCAATGCATTACTATTCGACCCTGTAGGTATTATTTTGGACAGTACTGGTAATATTTACTTTACAGATTCTTATAATATGCGTATCCGCAAAATTGATACCTATGGTATTATTTCTACCATTGGTGGTAATGGTACTTATGGATTTGCGGGCGAAGACACGCCGGCAACTGATGCAGCATTTTCAGGTGGTATAGCCTATTTAGGTTACAATAAAGGAAAATTGTATATTCCTGATTATAATTATTCGTATATTAGAATAATAAATGCTGGAGATACGGTTAAAACTATTGCAGGCAACGGCATTTGTGGTAATACGGGTAATGGAGGGTTTGCAGCAACAGCAGAAGTTTGCTCCCCTGTAGGTGTCACTTTTGACAAAACAGGCAATTTATATTTATGTGATGAAAGCGGCAGTATCCGTAAAATAGATACAGCCGGAATTATTAAATGGCTTGGGGGAAAAGGAGTTAATATATATGGATATAGTGGCGATTTGGGGCCTGCGGATTCTGCAATATTTAATGCTCCATTGGATTTAGCAGTTGACGGAAAAGGGAATATGTATATAACAGACGGTGTAAATAATAAAATCAGGAAAATCGATACGTCAGGGATAATCACAACTTATGCAGGTGCCGATACCCTACATGGTTACAGCGGAGATAATGGACCAGCGACGGCGGCACATTTGTTTATCCCAGAAGGTATTACAATTGATGATATTGGAAATATTTTCTTTTCTGATTGTGATAACTTTGTGGTACGCAAAATTGATACTGCAGGTATTATCTCCACAGTTGTAGGTAATGGCACAGAGGGGTATAGCGGTGATGATGGACCTGCCACAGCAGCACAATTGGATAAACCTGCCGGATTAGCATTTGATAAAGAAGGGAATCTATATATTGCTGATTGGTTGAATAACCGGATAAGAAAGGTAACGAATGTGGGGACGATGCTTGGAGTGCCACGCCTATCCCCTAAAGGGGGACCAATGGATTGCAAGGTATATCCCAACCCAGCCAACACCCTCATCAACTTCCAGTTCTCCACCGCGGTAGATGCCACCATAAAAATCACCAATATAGAAGGGCAAATACTGCAAACAGTGCAAGTAAACAGCGCCACAATGGCAACGCTAAATGTAGCCAGCTATCCGCCGGGTATGTATGTGTATCAGGTGGTAACAAAGGCGGAGACGCAGGTAGGGAAGGTGGTGAAGGAGTAACACGGGATGGGTGTGAGAGTGGGTGTGGGTGTGGCGCACCAGAACGGATGGCACGGAGCGGCACGGAAATCAGGAACCGGATAATCTGGATTCAGTATATTTGCACATAAAAAATAATGAGCCTAATCAACGTTAATAACAGCAGCACATACATCAAGATAAGCAATATGAATTCTGTCAGAGACAGCGCTTTATTACGAGTACCGGATGCCCTTCGGAAAATCCGGCACAACATGGTTATCATATTTGTCTGCGTCATCTGCGTTCCCTAATAGTAAGTGAGCAGTAACAGCAAGTAAAAAGATCCGCACGCCAGATATGATGCGGTTTTGTGTTACCCGGAAGTAATCCTTTTCACTGAATCATCGGAAACCCGGTATCCGTGTGCGTCAAACAATGTTTTTGCACCTACCATTTCCCAAAATACACCATACCTTTGCATCAATAAATAAAATGTTATGAAAATATTTATATCTGGCGCTTCCGGTCTTATTGGTGGCAATTGTCTTAAGCATTTCACAGAAATGGGTTGCGATGTTGTAGGCTCTTATTATTCGTTTCAGACCGATGAAACGGTTTTCTTCGATGTGCTTCAACTGGATAATCCATACAACTTTGATATTTATGAATATAAGCCGGATATCATAGTGCATTGTGGCGCGTTGACCCATGTAGATTATTGCGAAACACACCAGGAAGAAAGCTATGAAAAAACGGTGCAGACCACAAAAAACCTCATAAAAATAGCCAACGATCTCGGTGCAAGAATGGTATATATTTCTACCGACTATGTTTTTGACGGCAAAGACGGCCCCTATTCAGAAGATGCTCCGGTGAACCCACTGGGGGTTTATGCCATCCACAAACTGGAGGCAGAACGGCTGGTGCTCGCCGAGGTGCCAAAGCCGCTTGTACTGCGGGTAACCAATGTGTATGGCAATGAATTGAGAGGCAAAAACTTTGTAGCCCGTATTATAGACCAGTGCCATGACCATCATAAGCTGACACTGAAACTGCCTGTAGACCAGTATTCATCGCCCTGCAATGCCTGGGATATAGCCCGTGCCATGTATGTGCTGTTGCGCGATGGCAAGGAGGGGATTTACCATATAGGCGGCACAGATTATATGAACAGGGTGGAACTGGCACAATGCGTCCTCAAATATTTTCCGGATGCTGAATACGAAATGATCCCCATGACTACTGCCGAATTGAATCAGCCTGCGGCACGCCCGCTGCGCGGCGGTTTCATCACCACCAAGTTCTGTACCGAATATCCCGACTTTGTTTTTGGTACGGTAGATACTTATATGCAGGAAGTGATGAAAAAAATCAGCGAAGAGATTTAGTCTTTTGTGCTGCAATGAATTCTTCCATTTCGTGTAGTGTATAACTGCTCAGATTGCAGGTCTTCGTCAGGCCACCTTTCTGAGCCGCCATTGCTCCATAAAAAATGTCATCGAAGCCTTTCAGCTCGTGGGCATCGGGGTCTATAGAGAGCAATACACCCTGTTGCATGGCATAGTCTATCCATTGCCAGTCCAGATCAAGCCGGCGGGGGTGAGCATTTATTTCAATCACCACGTTGCAGCGGGAGCATTCGTCTATAATTGCCTTCATATCCAGCGGGTATCCCGGTCTGGATAACAACAAACGGCCGGTGGGATGACCCAATATATTGGTAAACGGGTTGCGGATAGCCGCAAGCACCCTTTCCATGGCTTTTTCCTGATTCATTTTCAGGTTGCTGTGCACAGAAGCAATCACAAGGTCAAAAGTACGCAGCACTTCAGGGGTATAGTCAAGATTGCCATCAAATAATATATCTGATTCTATGCTTTTGAAAATCCGGAACGGTGCCAGCTTTTTGTTGAGTGCATCAATTTCGGCATGCTGTGCCGCTATCCTTTCAGGATTTAGCCCGTTGGCATAATAGGCAGACTGAGAGTGGTCGCTGAGAACCAGATATTCAAAGCCTTTTTTTCTTGCTTCATTGGCCATCTCCTCAATTGTAAAGCTGCCATCGCTCCATTTGGAGTGGCTGTGTATGATGCCCCTGATATCCTCAGGCTTTATGACCGTGGGTATTTTTCCGCACAGGGCTTTGTCCAGGGCGTCTTTTTGAGCACGCAGTGCAGGGTGTACGTATTGCATTTTGTTATGTTCAAAAATCTGTTCTTCAGAAACCGGTTTAGCCGGAATGGTGAACTTTTCCGCAAACTGAGAACAGAAATATTCGGGCCCCGTGGTCAGGAATAAATCTTTGTAGAAATCATCCATTGATGTAAAATGCAGGATCATCAACGGATGGTTGGGGAACTGAACCGTCAGGTCATTATCGTTTTCTTCAGATATTTTCACTTCTGGTGTGGCCAGCAATATGGGCATCAGTTTTGATGGCGTAACTGTTGTAATGATGTCCACATTTTCCACAATGTCTGGTTGCAGGCGGATATTGCCCGTTAATGAAGTTAGCTCATCCGGGAAACCTGCCTGCATACTGTCTACCACAGACATGGCAAATTCATAAGCTTCTGAAAACAGATAGTAACCGGCATAACTGCGCAGCAATTCGATACTTTGAAGCACGGAATCCTGCGTTTTGGCTCCAAATCCTTTTAGGGTTACCAGCCTGTTTTCATTGCAGGCATACTCCAGTTCGCCTATAGATTCTATACCCAGTTCTTTCCAGATAACGGCTGTTTTTTTAGGCCCCAGACCTTTTATCTGCATGATGTCCAGCACGCCGGGTGGGGTAGCGGCAAGCAGGTCGTCCATGGCTTTAAGTCGGCCTTTGGCAATCAGTTCGCGCACCTTTTTGCCTGTCTGGTCGCCAATTCCTTTGGTAGCAAACAGGGCGGCATCGCTCATGGTTTCCACCTCGTCGGGCAGGCGCTCCAGCGTGAAAGCCGCAATGCTGTAAGACTTGGATCTGAAGCTGTTTTCGCCATGGAGATCCATCAGCCGTGCCATGAGACTGAAATATTCCGCAATTTCATTATTGCTCATCGTAAGTGCATTTTGTGTTCAAATATAGGCATCTTTGGTTTTCGAAACAGCCGTCAGGATGACTAAAACTTTGGGAGGACAGATCAGGGCTTTTTTGGTGAACGATAATGCCCGTAATAAAATTTTAAGTTAACCATCGGTTTTGCAGAGTTTGTCACAGAATACCTTCAAGAAGTAGAGATATGAGAACGAAAATATTTTCCAGGGTTTGATACATTTTGTATTATGACAGCATAGTTTGGTGCCAGGCCACGGAAGATTGCCTGAACCCGATTATGGTCTGGATCACGGATTAAAAGGATGACACGGTGCTACACGGTAGTTATGGCATGTAACGCATGCTACAGGTTAGCCGAATCGCAACTCGCCGAGTGGGGATGCTGTTTACAATTCGGCCAAGCCAGGCATATAGCTTCAGAAAAACGAAAAGTTTTTCGATTCATTATTTCAAAAAAAAATGCCGATATTTGTATAAATGTATTATCATGGACTCAGCGAGACTCAATGATTTAAAAACGGAAGTAAAGGATTATTTAGACCATGCCGATGAGCGTGTAACCCTGATGATTTATAACCTGCTTAAAACCGAATACAACGCAACCTGGTGGGAAGAAATGCCCGACAGTGTGCGAACTGAGGTGGAAGCGTCTTTGCTGCAGGCAGACAAAGGCGAAGTATTGACCCATCAGCAAGTGAAAGAAAAGTATCCACAATGGTTTACGAAATAGTATGGACATTTAAAGCCATAAATAGCTATGCGCAAAACATGGAATATCTCCAAAACAATTGGACGGAACGTGAAATACGAAATTTTATTGCTGCCGTAGAAATTAGATTGGAAATACTTGCGTTACAACCATTGATCGGCGCTCCGCAGAGTAAGCGGAACAAAAATATCAGACAAACGATCATAAACAAACGTATATCATTAATTTATCGGGTAAAACCTCGTAAAAAACAAATTGAATTAATCCTTTTCTGGAATACTTACCAAAACCCGGTACGACTAAAATCAGCGACTATGTAAGGATAATAAGGATTTTGAATCGGCTCAAATCATCAAATAGTTATCGGTATCTCCTCCACAACGGACACGGAGCTGAACGGATGCGATCGTATTTAACGCAAGCAACAGGTTGGGCCAATCGCGACTGTGCCCATAGCGATGTAGTTTACAAGCCAAACTGAGCCGGGCCTATGTCTTCGAAAAAACGACAAGTTTATCGATGGGTTATTTAAAAAAAATTACAATCGTTGTAACGATAGCCCCCACCCCTCACTGATAAAACCCACACTGCGGCAATTGCACCTTTGCCGGGTCGAAGCCGGGATTGAAGCGGCGGGCTTTTTCGGTATAAAGTTTTGCAGTATCCATTTTGCTGAGGCGGTAGGACGCTACTGCCATATTCATGATGGCAATGTTGTAATCGGGGTTTATGCTCAATGATAGTTGATTGTAATGGTAGGATGAATCCGGCTGGTTGAGCAGCAGGTAGCACAAACCCATATTGCCGGGGTAGTGACAGTCAGCAGGGTTAGTGATCATAGCAAGGCGGAACAGGTACAGCGCAGTATCAAGCCGGTGGCGCAACATGGCAATGTTGCCCAAAGTGTTGAACGCATTGTCTTTCAGCAGCCCATGCGCCAGCGCGACCCGGCAATGAGCTTCGGCTGAGTCTGTCTGTCCGTGTACCAGAAATGCGCCTGCGAGAATCGTCTGGGCTTTTTCATCGCCGGGATAGATGACTACTGCGTGTTGCAATTGTTGCAAGCCGTCTTCAAAGTAGTTTTGGTTGGTTGCTCGGTCATTATCCGGATTTCGGGAAAGGTCCAGTTCCACATCTCCCAAAAACTTATGCAACCGATAATCATTGGGCGACTTCGCCACATCTGCCCTGAACAGGGTGAAGTTGTCTTTCCATTCGGCATTGCGTGCTATTGTGAGCAATGAAAAAACGAGGCAAACCGGTATCAAAACATAAAGCATTCTGCGGCTTATGGGTTTCTCAGGAGTTGCGCTTCCATTCATAAAATGAATGAGCGCCCAGGCTGTTGCAATACAGAAACCCACAGACGGCAGGAACAAAAACCGCTCTGCCATTTCTGATGCCAGCAGGATGAATATGTTGGAGAACACCGCTATGGTTATCAGGTAAAAGATGATCCCGATTGCCAGAGGTTTCATCTTGTTTCTTAGTACAAGATATGTAGCGCTGATCAGGAGTGCGACATACACAAGCGCCGATGCCCAGACCAAAGGGCTTGAAAATTGCTGGAACGGGACAGCGCCAAAGCCATAATCGCAGATGAGCGGATAGGGGAGGAGCAATAAGCGTATATAATAGCCCAGCACATAGATTTCGGTGGCAAGGCGGCTGGCAAAGCCGGGCGCGCTCACCAGGGCATTGTCCATAAAGGTAACGCCGGCCGGGTTGTACGCATGGTGCGACAACAGCACCCAAAAGCGCAACCCCATATATACCAATGCTGTAGCCACAATAACGGCGCAGGCTGCCATTTTGCGATTACGGTTTTCTTTATCCCAAAAAAAGAGCAATATGGGTAGCAGGACTACCAGCGTGATGGTCGTTTCCTTACCCAAAAGCGATAACATATAAAACAGAGCGCCTATCCATAAATCTTTCGTTTTGCCGGTTGCTGCATAGATTATCATGGCATCTAGGGTCAATATGCCAAACAGAAAACTCAACAATTCGTCGGCGCTTTTTATGTTGGTAACAACCTCGGTGTGTATAGGGTGGCAGGCAAACAATAACGTGGCAACAAAAGCCAATGCATCATTGCCGGGCAGTAACTTCTTTAATACCCGGAACAGCGCCAATATGCAAGCCGCATATATCAGGATGTTGAAAAAATGCCCCGGCATGGGGTTGAAACCAAACAACTGGTACTCCACGGCAAATAGTGCTACCGATAGCGGTCGGTACAAATCGTCTATTACCAGACCGCTGTTGCCGGTAGCTTGTGTATGATAATTGCCGTAATGGTAGGGGGTTGTAAAAATTTCGGGTAGCGCCACCAGCCCCCTTTTCACCTGAGTGTTGTTCACAAACATCAGCCCGTCGTCCATCACATAGTCATTTTGCAAGGTGTTGATATTCAGGGCAATGGCTAAAACAAACAACAACAGCGACCATTTATGGGTATGGAGGAAACCCACTTTTTGCGCTTTAGTGGGTTTGGTGTCCGCCGGTGCCTTGTTGTCCTTGCTGCTCTTTTTTGGTTTTTGTGTCGCCATCTGGTATAATAAGTCAAACTTAACAAAAATAAGGTGTGTTTGGAAGAATTTGGGGTAGAAATTGGATGGAAAATAGGGTTGCAAGTGAGACATCAGCTTGGCAGTCTCTGAATTCGTCGTTGCGGATTGCAATCTCCTGATTGCACTGTTGCCTTTTCTGGTCGCACTGTGTCACGGTTCGTCCTAACCTGTTACAAGAGTCCGTTTACGATACCACAATCCCGTAGGCATAGAAGCGAGTCAGAAGCGCCTAACCATAGCATCTGCGACGAGAGGTGCAACAGTATAAATAAAACTATTTAGTAAGACGGTAGCTGGTGGGTATTAAAAAAGCGTACCAATTCTATTTCTTTTTTGCGTGGTTTATGTCTGTAAATGAGCAAAATATTTTTATTTATTAGTGTTTTGCGAATGTTTTTTCGCCTGGTAGTTGGAGATCCGATTCGGGGATGAACGGAAAGCAATGAAATCCTTTCTGAAACAGCAACAATAAAGTTATTTATCTCCTGCTGTGTCCATTCTCTTTCCAGATATTCTATGTTGCTAATATACGTATTAATTGCAAGTTCAGACCATATCACTTTGTGGCGAACCATCGGCTATATTTTTTCAAAATTTCTTCATGGGGTATTCCCTTTCCATTATCAAGGTCTGCTAAAGACTGGTCAATTTCTGTTCGTATGTTGTTGGGCAATTTATCCCACCAGTCTTCCTCCTGTTCCACCTCCATCATCACATAAAACAGTTTTACAACCTTATCGTCAGCTATGTCAACATACTTTTTCACCTTTTTTCTCATTTCTTTTACCTCAATCTGATTCATTTCATTACTTTTTACAAATTTAAGATTAAAATGTTTTCAGCCAAAACGCAGGTTATTCCGTTTTCCCGATGTTAGGGCATCAAAGAGTTAAACGCGAAATTGCCAATCAAAGACAAAGTACGTATTTATGACATTCAAAGTCCATGCTGACCCATCATCAAAATTTGGTGCAGTTCAAATTGAAGTTTCTTATCTATCAATACGGACATAGTAGCCACGACTTTTACTTCGCGTTGCCTTTTTCCACAGTGTCTCCCTCTCCTTCGG
>Ga0208506_1000659_pt1 | contig 10155 bp, 7 predicted proteins | sample CryBogCBH29Jul08_FD_184616 | JGI IMG/M metagenome (GOLD analysis project Ga0208506, IMG submission 184616) | Freshwater microbial communities from Crystal Bog, Wisconsin, USA - CBH29Jul08 (SPAdes) | ecosystem: Environmental > Aquatic > Freshwater > Lake | place: Crystal Bog, Wisconsin, USA... | reverse complement strand
CTATCATGTTGCTGTCCTCGGCCATAACAGCGTAGAGTTTATAATCTACATCCTGCTCCCAATAGGCACCGTCAGGTTTACGGTTTTGCCAGTAATAAGGATTTTCGGAATTGCGATAAGCGTTGTCGTGCAGGTATTGTGCCGTGGCCAGACTAATTGAGCCTGCAAAAATTAAAAAAACAGAAAGTACTCGCCTTAATTGCCTCATTTTCGATAAATGGCATTAAAAGTAAGATTAATTACCTTAAATTTCCAATGAAGCAAAAAGCAAATTTACAAACTACCCAGGCGGGTACTATCGTGAATGATGTGAATATGCTCTTGATTGGGATCGAAAAAATGTATGGACAACTGCAGTTTCCCGGCTTTTTTCTTGTCGTAAGCAGTACTGTTCACGGTAAGCGGCTCGATATACAAACCCAGATTTTTGTGCTTCTTTTCGAGCGTTGTGATCAGTTCATTCAGGTTTTTCTCAAGTTCGGGAATTTCACGGTGCACCAATTCATCTTTGAGCTTGATGATGCGCAACTGACTTTCTCTTTCCTCCGAATCAATTTTCTGGGTAGCCTGATTTCTGACAAGGGGAGCGCCGGTATATGGATCAAACATCGGAACACGGGAGGTTTCCGGGCTAATGGGCTGAGTCTCCGTATTCATTTTTTTCTTTACCGACAGATTGGTAATCAGCTTGATCGATTCTTTGGTAAGTGGTTTAATGAGATAGTAAGATACGTTCCTGTTAGACATTGCACGTTCCATATCTGATTTGTTCACCGATGATGAAAGCATAAAAATGGTAATCTTGTTGCGAACATTATCTTCAAGCCTGTCGAACAGATTGAGGAATTCCCAGGCATCCATTACCGGCATGTTGATATCCAGAAAAAGGATGGCATTGTTGGTATTTTCTGATTTCGAATATTCTGCTACGATATACTCGAAACCAAGAATCGGATCGGTGAAGGTTTGTACTTCTGCATCCACATAAATTTTCTCAATAACAGTACGGCATATCTTATTATTGATGGCATCGTCATCAATTACAATAAAATATTTTGGATCTTTCATAATCAATAATCAGCTTTTAACCCACCTCAGGGTTTAAGTGGTAAAGGTACAATTTTATTACAAACTGCAAATTTATTGTGCGGGCAGGGCGGGCATAAGTTTTTTGGAATAGATTGATAATCTATATGTACAGGTAGCCGCTGATAGTATTTGTTATTGCAGTTTTCCTATATAAATGCCCCACCCGTGGGGACATATCTGGTTATATAGATAATGATTGCCTGTGTTTTTCGCTTCTGGCATAGTGTTTTTGAAAGGTAATTTTTGGGTAATTTTCAGGTAAGATCGGGTAAGGCAGGGTAATAGCCGGGTAATTTTCAGGTAATTTTGGGTAATTTTCCCCAAAAAATTACCATATTTATTTTCGACAAGCATATGTTTTGGGTTGATTTTATGGTGTTTATAGCGTTGTTATTTGCTTTATTCTTTATTTTTTGGCGCTTTTTTTTCGAAAAAAATCGTGTTTTGGTTAAATTTTAGTTGTTTTATCGATGTCTTTTTTGTTTTTCAATGATCTGATTATTGATTTTCCAATTCGCCCGGAGTTGGAACCCCCGGGGCTATTATGATGCAAGTTAGGATTCAAGTTGTTTGAGGACAAAACTATTTTCCATGGTATGACACTTTTCGTACTGTGGCAGTACATTTTGTGTCATGCCATGGGGAAATGTTTGAACACGATTAAAAAAGATTAAAGGATGGGCAGGAAGCTTTTTTTTGATGTACTGCCCGGGTCTCTGAAAGGAGAGCGGAGAAACAGTGCGGAGTGGTGAGGCGCGTAACAAACTCAAAGTGATGAGACTGGAGGGATGGCGGGTTCAAGGGGGGGGCAAACCCCCGCCTATTTGGTTTCAGGGCATTGAGAGTAGCTTTCTTCAGCTTTAGTGCGTTGAATTCCGGACTGAGTCCGGCTGATTTGCTTAGGCACAAGTCGTCCTTCGGAAGACTTGCGCCAGTCGGAGATTGCAAACCCCGAACAGCAGGTTAGTGCGCTGCAAATATTTTTTTTTCCCTGACTACAACTTCTCTGTTCCGTTTCGGCTGTGAATGGTTATTCCATGCCCATGCTAGTGATGGCCATTGGTACTATTGCCATTCACTTCAAACTCGAGTGTAAAAATTGTGCCTCTATTCACCTCACTTTGTATGCTTATTTTACCGCCTAATGATTCTACTTGTGTCTTGACCATAAACAATCCCATGCCCTTGCCATCGACATGGTTATGAAAGCGCTTGTATAAACCAAATACTTTATCCTTCATTCTGTTCAGGTCAATTCCAAGTCCATTATCCTGAAAATAGAGTATTATTTTATTATCAGTTTTTGCGCTGGAGATTTGTAATACCGGGCTTATTCCCTTTTGTTTGTATTTTATACTATTGGTTATTAAGTTAAGGAATATGCTATAAATATAACCTCTTAGTGTGAGCATTTCGTTGATTGCAGAAAAATCACTCTCTATAGTCACATTTTCTTCATGTATCAATTTCGTAATACTTTGCTCAATTTCCCGCAATACCTCAGAAAATCTAACCTGCTCTTTTTGTCGGTTGTCGTTGTGTTTCAAAGCCAGAATGAAGTTCAAATCCTTTATGACCATATCCAGATTTGCAGCAGAAGTATGGAGCCCTTCCATACATTGTGCTGCATCTTCTTTGTTCAGATTATCCATTTTCAATAGTTCAACAATACCCAAAATACCGGCAATGGGATTTCTTAAATTGTGCGAAACAATATAAGAAAACTGCTCCAGATCCCGGTTCCGCTGCACGATATCTGCAATCATTTTGTTTCGCTCATATTCATCATGCTTCTCTTTGGTAATGTCATCTATTATTCCCAATACAGCAATTTCGTTTTGATAGGGCACAGCAAATGGCACCTTCATAGACCTGAACACATGCAAATTGCCGAGGTAATCGGTAAAATTGGTTTCAGGTACTATTTTCATTTTCCCCGTGAGTATCACCTCCTGATCGTCTTTTAGAAAATCTCCGGCTTCTGTTTGAACGGGGATTGTTTCCAGCAAGTATCTGTTGATCAATTTGTCGGGTGGTAAGCCGTGCAGCCGCGCAAATGGTTTATTGGCATACAAAAATTTCCCTTCCCCGTTTTTTACAAAAATTCCCTGGGGCATCAAATCCATAATCAATCGCAGATTTTCCTCCGATCGTTTTAATGCGGCTTCTGTTTCTTTCGTTTGGGTTTCATCCCTGATAACTCCATATAAAGTAATCGGGTTGCCTTCAATATCAAATTCGAATTGAGTTTGCGAATAAATATATCTTACTTCCCCATCTGTTCGGATAATGCGGTGATGGATAGCCAGATTGGTAAATTTTTCGAAACTTTGCATCACGGCCTCCATTACGTCATTCATATCTTCGGGGTGTACAAACGAGATCCATGCCTTATGGTTTTGAATGTTATCATTGATGTCTAACCCGTAAATTCTGCATGCTTCTTCCGACCATTCTGCCACATCTGTACCTATGTTATAGCTCCAGCTACCGAAGTGGGCAATTGCTTGTGCCTGATTCAACCGCATTTCGCTCTGCAACAGACTTCCTTCCATTTTTTGCCTTAATCGCTCCTTCTCAAGCACATCCAGAGCAAACGAAATGTCTCCTGCAATTTCGCAAAGCAAATGGATTTCTTCCTGATCAAACAAATCTGCTCGTGTTGAATATAAGTTGTAGGTGGCTATTGGCACACCATATTTCCGGATGGGTAAAGCGATAGCAGATTTGAATTTTTTTTCTTGTGCATAATACCTTATCGTATTATCATTTGGTAAATTTTCGAAATTATTTACCAAAGAAAATTCGTTACTAAACAAGACCTTTTTGGTGAGGCTTTCATCTCTGTTGGCATGATGCTCAATAAAATCCAGATCATATTGTGTAGCATTGCAATGCGCAACCGGCACGATTTTATTATCGGCATCCTGAAGTATACCAATCCATGCGAGTTCAAACTTGCCAATGTTTACAGCAATAGTACAAGCGCTATCAAACAGATGCCGGTCGTTGGTTACATGGACTATGGTTTGATTTACAGCGCTCACAAAAGTGTAAAGCCGGTTTAAGTTATTTATTTTCTCTTCATCCCGCTTGCTACTGGTTATGTTGTGCGAATAACATGCTGTGCCGATGACTTTGTCATCCCTTCGGATAGGATAGAACGAAATTTCTGACCAGTATGGATCGGGATTTTCCGAATATTCAACGATCGAAAAAGTTTCTCCTGTAAAAGCACGCTTGTAATTTGCTTCCCACCTGTGTATGCGATATTCTGCAACATTAACGCGCAATACATTGTCGCCAATTTCAATGTTTTTACCAGACATTTTTGATATTGCATTCGCAAATGCCTTATTGTAAGTAATTAATCTGCAATCAGTATCAACGCTCCACATCATATCTGCAGTACTATTGATGAGGGCGTCGAGGTTACTTCTGTCAAAATCTATTTGTTTTTGTTTCACAGTTATATCGGTGATATCGCGCTCTATCACAAATACGCCAATTATCTCTCTGGCTTCATTAAAAATAGGCTTCATCAGTGTACGGAAATAGGCAATTTCTCCGTTGTCAAGTACAAAAGTATTTTCGGTTTGCCTTGCGTTGCCTGCCAGCACGTCTGCATAAATACTTTTGATGTAATCAATCCGTTCCGGAGCCGAGTACTTTAAAACGGAGACACCTTCTACCACATCCATTTTCAGGTACTTGCGACCGGCGATTTTTGCATTTTTATTGAAAGTAATAATATTCAAATTTGTATCCAATGTCAGGAAAATCTCATCCGTATTATCCAGCAAAGTTTGTATATCCTGGTAGCCTTTTTTTAAAGCTGTTTGGGCAGCAACCAGTTCTTCATTTTTCTGCTCTAGTTTTTCTATGAGTCCCGAATTATATTGGCGCATAATGTCAGTAAGTTCGACATCAGTTGCCATCTCTATTTGAAATTTGCCAGGGTTTGAAAGCAACTCATTTGCAGCATTCAATAATTGGGAAAGCGTTGCCGGCTTGCGAATAAAGATATTCGCCCCCGCCTGCAGCGCCACTTTTTCGTCAGACTGCGAAGTATAGGTTGCGGTGTAAACAATGATTGGGATGTTTTTTATGTTTTCAACTGTTCGTATTTTGTGACACAAGGTATATCCATCCATGTTGGGCATCAGGATGTCTGTAATCACCAGCGCAATTTTATTTTGCATTAATATTTCAAGCGCCACGATTCCATCCGGTGCCACTAATACTTCATAGCCAACAGATTCAAATATTGCTTCGCCCAATCGCAAATTCATTGGGTTATCATCAACAATCAGTACTTTTCGTTTATCCATTATTCACATTTAGCAATTCTCGTATTTGTTCGCTGAATTTTCTGGTATCAATGGGCTTGGTAATATATCCATTGCAACCTGCATCGAAAACCTTCTCTTTATCAGTTTTCATTGCAAATGCTGTCAATGCAATAATCTTTATATTCTTCGTTTCATTATTTGCTTTCAACTTCTTCGTGAGCTCAAGTCCATCCATACCCGGCAATGCAACATCCATCAGTATCATCTCCGGGTTAGTGGTTTTTAAAGATACCAAAGCACTTTCTGCGTCGTGACACTTCAGTATATGAAATCCGTCCATTTCCAGCAATTCTGAAACGAGTTTTAGATTCATAGGATTGTCTTCCACTATCATAATCTGTATTTTTTGTTCCATATGAAGATTCATTTTTTCTCACATACCAATGGCAGGGTCACAATAAAAGTGCTCCCCTGATTAACTACACTATCGGAAAGCAGCGTACCATTATGCAGTTCGACAAGGTTTTTGGTCAATGCAAGCCCCAGGCCGGTACCGGGGTGCCTTCTGTTAGTTCCCGAATCGAGCTGAACGAAAGGAATAAAAAGTTTTTTCATGTCATCAGCCGCAATGCCTATTCCTGTATCAATAATTTTCATTCTGAAATAATTGGTGTCATAGGGTTCGGTTTCGATGATTACTTTGCCGCCTGTATGATTAAATTTTACAGCATTGGAAATCAGATTGTATAATATCTGTTTAAATTTACTTTTGTCTAAGTAAATGGTATTTATATCTCTGGAAAGATTTAAAGAAAACACAACCTGTTTCTGGTTAGCTATCGGCGTCAGTATTTTTATGGCTTCTTCAATTGCATTGGTAATATTAAAAGACTCTAAATTCAACTCTGTTTTTCCGGATTCTATTTTGGCTATATCAAGCACGTCATTTATCAATTTCAGTAAGTGGCTGCCACTGGCATGTATATCATTTAAATAATCCAATTGTTTGTCGTTGAGCTCTCCAACTTTCCGGTCAATAAGCAGTTCTGAGAATCCGAGAATGGCGTTCATGGGTGTTCGCAACTCGTGAGACATATTGGCCAGGAAATCACTTTTCAATCGGTTGGTTTCCTGTGCCTTGCGCTCTGTGATATCTATAATTGCTGCCAGCACCATTGGCCCTTCGGCTGTTTCCAATGGATTAAGGCCAATTTCAACCGGAAATTCGGTACCGTCCTTTCGTTTGGCATAGAGGTCTCTGCCAGCCCCCATGGACCTGGTTTGTGGCGCAGCAAAAAACGCACTTCTAAAGCCCGGGTGTTTGTCTTTGAAGCGGAAGGGAATCAGCAATTCCACGCCCTGGTTTATTAATTCTTCCCGCGAAAAACCGAACAATTTTTCGGTCTGGCTATTCACCAGCGTTATTTTGCCATCGCCATTCACTAATACCATGGCGTTGGGCGCTGATTCAACCACCAGGCGAAAGCGTTCTTCAGCCCGCTTTCTTTCTGTAATGTCTATTATGGCAGCCAGCACCAGCGTTCCCTCCACTGTCACCAGAGGATTCAATCCTATTTCTACCGGGAATTCGGTGCCATCTTTTTTCATTGCATACAATTCTCTGCCTGCGCCCATGGCCCTGGCCTGTGGTGAATGAAAAAACATATTCCTGTAGCCGGGATGACGCTCTCTGAATCTGTGCGGGATAATGATCTCTACGCCCTGCCCAATGACCTCTGTGCGGTTGTAGCCAAATAGTTTTTCAGTCTGCCCGTTTACAAAAGCAATTCTGCCTTCCTTGTTTACCAGGATCAGTGCATTTGGAGCAGATTCCACTATCAGCTGAAAAGTGAGTTCAGAATATTTTGTCATTGTTTTATACAATTACTTTATTTGTTTATTGCTAAATAGCAAATAATAATACATGTATGTTATTAAAACGCGAAATTGTATTTTGTATATTTAAGCAAAGATAGTCAAAAGAGTGGAAAAAAATTGAATAATTAATTATTAATATTGTATATATTTATTTATAGAATACTATATATATAATTGCTATTATGGTGATGTTTATTTGTCTCATTGCCACATTATTTTGAAGTACTAAAAAAGTATTGTCGATATATGTAAAATAAATTTTACCAATTGATTTGAAATGGCATTATAAAATTTTACTCCCCAAAAAATGGTTGAGATAGGGGAAAAAGCGGTACATTTTTTGTTGACGGCATTGAATATTGTATCACTAAGATATTTTTTGTCTTATCAACCGGGTTTTGGCATACAAATTCTTTTTTTGCGCCGGCAGGCATACAAAACCCGGCAAGTTGCACAGGAAGTAAGATGTGTCCAAAAATAAAATACATGGCATGACAGTTTTTGTACTGTGGTAGGACATTTTGTGTCATGCCATGGGAAAAAGTTCGCAGTTATTAAGCGCTTATACGCGGTGGGGTGGCATCTGGGATGCAAGCGCGGAAGAGGGGGGACTACCCAATTGGACAGGCCTATTTTTTTCGCCGGTCGGGAGACCGGCTGCCGTGCGAGCGTAGATAAAATCTACGCTCAGCCTGGGGGGAGTAGAGAAGCGATTTTTTTCTTTGAATGTATTTTCCGTAATATTGTTAATGCTTCTGTTGACTCAAAGTTGTGATGTTTCTATCACTTTTGATTACTCAGCGAACACTAAACAAGGTAAAATATTATTATATAGCTATGAGGGTAACTTATTTTTTTGGTTTGATAATGGGTTGTTTGGTTGTGCAATTCACTGCCTGTGTAAAAAAAACACAGAAACTAGCGTTTAATGGCATGGGATATTACCAGCCAAATCTTTTTGTATTTGATGTCGAAACAAAAAATGCGGCAAACAAGCCGATAAGGCATGATACCCTGGGTCTGTTCTGTTCGGATATCAGGTTTATAACTCCGGATTCACAATACATGATGCTATGGAACACTTTAAGTTCAGATAAAGTGGGTAAATACCATGTAGTGAATAGCGAACTTATTAATTCTTTAACTGGGTTAGGCTACGATGATACATTTTTATTTATACATCCACCACGTCATGGGTTTTATAGAATTCTTCAATTTTGCCCCTATCCCAATTTTTTTGGTAGAAGTGAGTTGGGCAGCAATTGGGATTGGACGCTAAATATCGGACAGCAATGGGCAATAGATACCTTATTTCCTGTTGTTTTTGAAGATACATTTGAAACAAAATATAAACTGGATAGCATTATAACCAGAAGAACAGTATTTGGCGATCTGGAGTGCTACAAAATAATTGCAACCGAGACTTCTAAATATGGAATTTCCACCGGCTGTTTTTACCTGAACAATCAATATGGTTTAGTGAATTTTGAATTTCGGGCACTTGATAAGTATGTGATTAAATTTAGTCTTATAGCTGTTTTGCAGGGTATGGAAGGGATTGGTATTAATAAGGATTTTATCTGGTATGTAAAACGAGGCAAAGAGTCCAGGAATAAGATGGATAGTGGGAGTTTATTTGATAATTATGGAATTGGGAAATGAGCCATGTGGGTTACGAAATACCTGATCACCCTTTTTGGCCGGTTGGGGGGACGGGACTTTGTACAGAATATAGCCTCAATTTTGGGAGATAATATAATTCTATGTTATGGATAGCGCAATCTGCGTAACTGTGTAGATACGGGTTGACTCAGACCAGTAGGTAGGTTGAGCAGATCTGCCGTGTATATCGCTAAGGATGGCAATCGGGAGATTGCCATCCGCATGCCAAAATAGTTTTCAAACTTCACACCAAACCATGAAGAATGCAATTAAATTATCAAAAATTTCCGAAATTTATGATGTCAGTATTTATTACAGCCCCGATAATGATACCAAGTCCCTTTAAATCAACATTATTACTCCCAATACTATTGATACTTGAATCGCTTTTAGTATTCATAACATATTTTACATTCGCAAATATTTGAAAATTTGACAATTGCAAACTTGTAGTAAGACCGACCGAATGGAAAGTTGGAGGAAGATGCTTATCATTAAGAATTTCATTATAAACATTATTCGTTGCAGAGAAATATTTCGGATCTGTTGAAATTAAATTATAATATGGAACAAAGCTCAGTATGAATGGCGCACTCGTATCCCCAAACCGTACGTTGTCATTATGTAATTCAAACCTGCATCCTAACGTAGGGCTAATACTATAGAATGCACTCGAATCATTAGAGGATGTTATCTTGTTATAAGATACTTCTCCAAATGGAACGATTTGAAAACAGCTGTTAGGTACTGTGCTAACCCAAGCATAACCAATAACTAATAATCTTTTCCCAATTTCTGGAAAAAGAAATGTTTTTTGCAATAAAGAAGTATCTGACGAATTAGCCGCATGCGCATTGTACATGGCATAAAATTCCCTCCAACTTTTATTACCATTCCCTAACTTTATCATAGCTCCAATAGCTAAATTGCCTGTTCCCTGGGAAAGATTAGTTGTCGTTGGATCAGCGCCACCAGTAGCAAAAATTTTGACTTTGCAGCAACCCGAATCAGTTGTATTAGTTTCATTAAATATTTTTGTCAGTGAATCTACTTTACTATCAATATTGTCAATTGATTGAATTTTTTCTAATTTATCATTTAACTCTTTGGACACTTTCGCATCATTATTTATTTTATAGAATTTCATTGTATGAAATGATTTAGTTTGGATACTATCCAAAATATCATTACTTATTAATGTATTTTTATTTGAGGCAAAGAATAACTTTAAGTT
>Ga0208506_1000652_pt1 | contig 10213 bp, 10 predicted proteins | sample CryBogCBH29Jul08_FD_184616 | JGI IMG/M metagenome (GOLD analysis project Ga0208506, IMG submission 184616) | Freshwater microbial communities from Crystal Bog, Wisconsin, USA - CBH29Jul08 (SPAdes) | ecosystem: Environmental > Aquatic > Freshwater > Lake | place: Crystal Bog, Wisconsin, USA... | reverse complement strand
GTGTGAATATAATGAGCAAAAAAAGAAAAATTCTAAATTAAAAAACTAACTAAGAAAAAATTTTTAGAAATTTTTTCTCTTGTCTCTCCATTGTACTACCATGTTCGTATCCTTTCAAATGCAGCATTGCGTGGATAACCAAAAAAAGCAAAAATTTTGTTGGGGTCATGTCAAAGTTCGGTGCATCTTTTGCTGATGTTTTGCAATCAAGAAAAATTTCTCCGGAATTTTTGGAAAGAGGAAAGGAGAGTACGTTTGTTGGATTGTCTTTTTGTCGGTATACGAAATTTATTTTGTGAGATTCTTTTGGAGATACAAAAACAAGAGAGAGCTCAAAGTCTTCTCCAAGAATTTTGTTTTTCAGTTGCACAAAAGGCAAGCGTGGAAGCTTGCCTTTTGTTTTGTTTAACATTGAGATGTTTGAATCCACTGACATTGTCTTTTATTTGTGACCTTTGTGTGTAGGTTCCTTCCATTTACCGAGTTTTTTGAGTTTCTCGATTCCTTGCCTCGCTTGAGTTTCTTGAGAGCGCCAAGTTTGCGATCAAGCTTGGACGGAGCGCGTTCGTTGTAACGATTGCCTTTGACAGATTGGATAATGCCCGCTTCTTGAACACGACGACTAAAACGGCGAACAAGCGTCATGTTGTTTTCTGTTGCGGATTTCTTCACTTCGATAATTGGTTTGCTATTCATATGCGAAGACTAATATAACATATGTATTATTGAAATACAAGGGGTATTCAAATACCTATTCCCGAAGTGAAGTTTAATTAGAATCTGTCTAAAAGGATTGTTTTTTGTTTGGCGTTGTATGAGTCGGCTTTTAAACTGTTGGTAAAGTTTGAAATGTTTGGAAATGATCTTCCTGGACAAACTGTATCTTGTGCTCCATTTGTTCCAACAAATGTAAGCCCTGATGCTTCAATGACACGACTTTTTACTTCTCTGTGATAGATGATATTGTTTGTTGGAATATCATATTCAACCTTTGTCCAATTAAGTAACTTAATAAGGGAAATTTGTTGCTGAGGAGATGGTTGTCGTCCTTGGTCAAAATCCCCACATAATGCGATTCCAAGTGTTCCATAATCTGGATCCATTTTCATGGCCTCTATATATTTCTGGAGTTTATTGTAATATTCTTGCCCGCTTGCATTATATATTTGATCTAAAAGTCCTTTTCCTTTTTCGTTGGCTTCTTTTGTTTGTCCTGCATTTGATCCAACTCTTCCGCTTGGACGACCTTCAATTATTGTTCCATCTGAAGCAATAAGAAAATGATATCCAATATCATTGAATTGTTGACTTCCATTTATCTCTAAATTACGTACAGCTTTTGCTTGATCGTATGCATTCGCACTTGTCGTATCAACATCGGTATGATGAATAGCAATTCTTCGATAAACATTTCTTAAGTTCTCGAATCGATGATTTGAGTCAAGAGTTGAAACTTTTCCATTTGCAAAATTTTCATCAAAGTATGGCAAGATACTAGCCTTTTTATTACTGGTTATCCCGTTTACGGTTGAACTAAAAGACTCACCTAATTTTAGGTTATATTGCTTACTTATTTCATTCCAATCATTATCCCATACAGGGCGTGCAGTAACAGGAGGTTTTTCGTTCGATTCGTATGCTAAAGCACTTAATGGACTATTTACAATTGCTGTGCCGGCAATGAGTGCTCCAAGATTTCTAAGAAAATTTCTACGTGAATTATTTTCTGGTTTAGGGTTTGTTGCTTTTTCTTCGTTTGTACTTAAATTATTTTTTTCTCCTCCAAATTTCATAAATTATTTCATAAATTACTAATGGGGTTATTATAGCAGATTGTCTGGATTTACATTCAGTGTTGTTCCTTCTGGAAGCTTTGAGAGTATTTCTCGTAGAATTTCCGATAATCCCTTACCATCAAGAAGTGCGTAGAGTGACCATTCGTCTCTCTTGGGACGAATAATCGCGTTGATAGCTGAAACTTTTTTGCCGTTTTTTATAATTTCGGTATCAAAAATATCTGGAAGATATGGAAGTAATAATTCTTTGAGATAATCTCGGACAGCTTCTTTTTCGGAATCTTTGCCGCTCCATGTAATTTTGAGAATTGTTGAAGCCGGAGGGTAATTGTATTCCAAACGTTCTGCGAGTTCGGAGCGATACCATGATGCATAATTATTTGAACGCATAAGGTCAATAATGGGCTCGTGTGGATTTTTGGTTTGAATATACAATTTGCCTTTGGTGCGTTCTGCGATTGAGAGCATGAGTCCGACAATGCGTTCGTTGGTTCTGTAGCTCGGAATGTTGAACAATGTATCAAATGAAACGATGATTGAGTCCGAAACTGAATCGTTCAAATAAAACAACGCCATTTCTGTGCCGACCAAGATACCGGATTCGGATGCGGAAAATTGCGCAGCAATTTTCCGCGCAATCGCGCGTGATGGAGTCGTGTCTCTATCAATACGAAATACAGGGATGTCTGGGAATAGTCTTTTTATTTCTTGCTCAACGAATTCTGTTCCAAGTCCGTGTGCTGACAAATTCCAACTGTTACATCGCATGCATCTGCTCTCTGATGGTTTGTGTCGTTTACATTTATTACATATATATATGCGTCGCTCACTTGCGTTCTGGTACAGGACAAGCGGAGATGAGCAATATTCACATGCAAATACAAATCCGCAATCTCGACATCGTGTGATTGTGGCAAGTCCTGTGCGAAGTGCGAATGCAAAAATATGTGATTTTTTTTCGACACCGCGGGCAATGATTTTTTGTGCTTGTTCTGAAAGTGCTGGAATTTGTTCGTTGCGAGAATGTTTTGGTAATTCTTCGGGAACTCCATGTGGAATAACGGATATCTCAATCGGGGTGAGTGCACGAAACGTGACCGAGCCAATAGCGCTGAGTTCCTTGCTTTCATATCGGCCAAGTGTTTCGACTCGGAGCAAGCTGTCTCCAATAATTAATTTTTTGCCTGCAGTACGTGCGAGAATTTCAACAATCACTCTGAAGTCGAATGATGGCGTTGTGGGTGTATTGTATGCATTTGAATTTTCGTGCTCCAAAATCATTGTTTGCATGTCATCACGCATAAGTGATGCAAATGATGGCGTTGCGATGACAACAAACGGATGTTTTTCGTTTGCGAGTTTGTTTACAATTTCAATACATCTTTTTTTTGAAACTTCGCTGTGGAGTGTGACGACAAAATCAGAAATGCCTTTTGACAAACTTTCCGAAAAAAGTTCGCAGTCAGAAATTGTTGGACAGATAAATGTCACAGACTCTTTGCGTGCAAATGATTCACGAATACATGTTTTGTAAAATGACATGCGATCTTCGAGTGGAGATTGGAAAATGAGCCGTTCGGGTTGAATTTTTTCAGCATTTTCTCCTTCGGGTGAATTGCTTTTAAATGGCATCTTTTTTGCGAATGTGCCATGTAACGAATAATCGGGAATGATGAGATTTAATATTTCTCCGCGCGTGCGGCGGTAGTACCTTGATGCAAGTGTTGCTGTTTCAAAAACATAATATGGTATTGAAATATCTTTTTTAACCTTCGCAACTTTTTTTAATGAAAAGGAACCTGACTTGATTGCGGATTTTTCTTCGCGTGCATCGCGCACGCCGACAACAACGGCGTCAATGAGTTTTGATCGAATTGGTACCGATACAAGCGCACCGTCGATCACAGGCTCTGCTGAGAAGTACGTCAGAGTTTCTTGGGGGAGGCCTTTTTTGATTGGTATGACTTCGACAATCCACATATATAGACATTAAAGCACAAAAGGTTGCCTACTCACTACTTTGACATTTTAATAGGGGATTTTCTTTTACATATTTTAATCTTTAGCATATAATCCGCCTATGTTTAATAAAAAAATCGGAATCGATTTGGGGACTGCAAACACACTCGTGTATATACCTGGCAAAGGTATCGTTTTGAATGAGCCGTCCGTTGTTGCCGTATCTGAACAAGACAATACGATTCTTGCTATTGGAAATGAAGCGAAAGAAATGGTTGGAAAAACTCCGGAATCAATCATTGCATATCGTCCAATGAAGGATGGTGTTATTGCTGACTATCGTATTACCGAAGCAATGCTCCGATATTTTATGCAAAAAGCTCTTGGCAAATGGAATCTCTTTCGTCCCGAAACAATGATTTCCGTCCCCGCAGGAATTACGAGTACTGAACGTCGTGCTGTTGTTGAAGCTGCAATTCGCGCCGGTGCAAAAAACGCGTATGTGGTCAAAGAACCAATTCTCGCCGCAATTGGTGCAGGAATTCCGATTCATGAGTCATGTGGACATATGATTGTTGATATTGGTGGAGGTACAACCGATGTGGCTGTGATTGCACTTGGTGGAATCGTTGCATCAACGTCCGTTAAATGCGCGGGAAATAAAATTGATATTGCGATTGCGGATTATATTAAAAAAATGTTTAACCTTGCGATTGGAGACAAGACTGCCGAAGAAGTAAAAATAAAAATCGGTGCAGCCGTACCACTCGAAGAAGAACTCACAATGACAATTCGTGGACGCGATTATGTACAAGGTCTTCCACGTACTGCACAAGTTTCAACAAACGAGATTGTGCGAGCAATTGATCCAGAGCTCAAACAAGTTATCAAAGCCATCAAAGACGTACTTCAAGAAACTCCACCAGAACTTGCTGCTGATATTATTGATCAAGGAATTATAATGACTGGTGGTACATCGCAACTTCGCGGATTTCCAGAACTCATATATCGACGTACCGGTGTCAAAGCTCGTCTTGCAGATGACGCACTCTATTGTGTCGTCAATGGTACAGGTATCGCACTTGAACATTTGGATACATACAAGCGTACGATTTTGAGTAAGAAGCGTTAGTCGCAAAAAAGATTTATAATAAAAGTATGGCAGACAATTTTTTTCATGCATATGTTGTTGGCGGGCATCGCGAAGATGCACGAGTTTTTATTGATGCGTTTTTGAAAGATAAACAAATAAACGTTGAAAGTGGTCCGGATTATACTGTGTCCGAGCATGTCATTTTTACAATTGATCATGTGCGAGCGCTTCGTGAGTGGCAAAATCTTTCTGCTGTTGGTAAACAAAAAGTGTATGTTTTGTATATAACATTTATTACGGCTGAGGCCGAGAATGCGTTACTTAAGACGCTTGAAGAACCGGTCGCGCATACACATATAATTATTGCAATTCCAAAACCAGAAATGTTGTTGCCGACACTTTTGTCTCGCGTGCAGGTATTGATTCCTGAAACACATACACATGGCGGAATAAAAAAGATTGAAGAATTTCTTGCTCTGACAGTGGGTGAGCGTATGGAATTCGTAAAAAAGATGGTAGAAAAATCCGATGATGAATATGCCTCAGCCGAAGTCCGCGAAAAAGCTGTTGCGTTTTTTGATGACCTCGAAAATTATTTTGCTGGTAAATTAAAAATAAATTCCGAGATCGGCAAAAAAGAGGCGGAAAGAATCGAATCAATTTTGAAACTCAAAAAATATTTGTATACACCAGCGTCTTCCGTGCGAAGCATTATGGAAACGGTAGCACTCACAATCTAGTTTTTGCCTAAAACGTAGTTTGTGGGTATAATCGCTGTATATGTCATTCAATATCACACAGTTAGATGCAGGTTTAAAAGAGGTTGCGGAGTGGCTTTCGCGTGAATATTCTCATGTTCATACAGGACGCGCGACGCCTATTATTTTGGATTCAGTCATGGTTGAAGCCTATGGTTCTTTTCAGCCAATCAAAAACGTTGGTTCGGTCAATGTTGAGGACGCACGTACGCTCCGTATCTCAATCTGGGATAAAACACTTTCAAAAGAAGTTGAAAAAGCAATCGGGTCTGCAAATTTGGGACTTTCAGTCTCTCCGGATGGCGAAGGCATGCGCGTTGTGTTTCCTGTTTTGACGACTGAGAATCGTACGCGTCTTGTAAAAGCTCTCAAAGACAAATTGGAAGAAGCTCGTATCAGTGCTCGCAAAGAACGCGAAAACGCGCTTGATGATTTGAAGAAAGCTGAACTTCCCGAAGATGATATGCGTCGAGCAAAAGATGAAATTCAAAAGCGCATGGATGGGATCAATGCAAAACTCGAAAGTATTTTTGAAGCGAAAGAAAATGAAGTAATGAACTAATTGTGTCTATGTAGTACGTAATGCAAACTCTTTTGATTTTTTTAATTGTGATTATCGTCCTTGTTGTTGCACATGAACTTGGGCATTTTTTTGTTGCCAAAATGTTTGGTGTAAAAGTTGAGGAGTTTGGTCTTGGGTATCCACCTCGCGCCAAAAAACTTTTTACATGGAAAGGAACACTCTTTACACTCAACTGGCTTCCGTTTGGAGGTTTTGTCAAAATTTTTGGTGAAGACGATGGCACTCTCAAAAAAGAAGATTCGTTTGCATATCAAAAATTATATAAACGATTGCTTATATTGGTAGCGGGGATTGTTGCCAACGTATTGCTTGCGATTGTTTTGTATTCGCTCTCGTTTTCTATTGGATTTTTGGGAAACCCGAGTGATTTTTCAAATGTACACATTGTGTCTCACCCAAACCTAACCGTTACCGAAGTACTCAAAAACACTCCGGCGTCAATTGTAGGAATAAAAGAAAACGATCAAATAACTTCTCTTTCGGTTGTCGGTAGTGATACAACATTTTCACCATCAGGTGAATCAAGCTTTATTGATTTTGTGCAGACTCACGGTAAGATGCCTATTCATGTCGGTGTCTTGCGTAATGGAGAAGAAAAATTTTTTGATATAACACCTCAAACAAATGTTGTTGGCGACAAACCAGGTATTGGTGTCGGTATTGAAGAAATCGCGCTTCTGCGTATGCCGTTCTTGCAGGCAGTATCTTTTGCATTTGTGTACACAATGACTGAATTCAAAATGATTGTTGTCTCACTCTGTGCTTTGGTTGGAAGCTTGTTTGCTGGAAATAGTAGTATTGCTTCGCAATTGTCCGGTCCTGTTGGAATTGCAAAATTTGCGGGAGCTGCGTATACGATGGGTATTGGAGCACTCTTCTCATTTATGGCACTTATCTCGGTTAATTTGGCTGTTGTAAACCTGCTTCCGTTTCCAGCTCTCGATGGGGGACGCATGTTTTTGGAACTTTTTTCAACAAACGGCCGCAATCGAATTTCACCAAAAATAGTTTCGGGAATAAATCAAATTGGGTTTCTTATTTTAATTATTCTCATGCTCTTTGTCACATATCACGACATCTTTCATTCGATTTAAATCGGTGGGTTTTTCCACAGGTCTTTTTTCTTCCATTTTTGGGCCTTATAATACGCCGTTTTTGGTAATAGTTGACCAGAATTTTAAATATGGTATAGTCAATCTGTAACAAATTTGAGCGTCATTTTTTATAGAGCTTATGGCTGTACGTAGAGCCATCTTGAGCCATAGTTCTATATTGATTTGACTTTTGTATTATTAATGATATATTAGAAATCTGGCCAATAAGGCCCACAAAAACTTTATGACAAAAAAAACCACATTCAAGACAAAACAAGTAACAAAAAAGATACTTTCGCCACTTCGCGATCGTTCTTTGGACATTGTTAAAAACCGTTTTGGTCTTGGTGCGGATTCAGAACGCAAGACATTGGAGTCTATCGGTGAAAAATACGGTATCACTCGCGAACGTGTCCGCCAAATCGAACAAGCTGCGCTCAACATGATTAAAAAATCTGAAGAATACAAGTCAGAAAAAGCGAGTTTTGACGAATTGAAGGCTATCGTTAGTGAGCTTGGTGGATTGGTTTCAGAAGAAGAACTTTTGAATTCAATGGCAAAAGATGAAGAAACAAAAAATCATATCCATTTCTATCTCGTTCTCGGAGATGATTTTACAAAACACCGTGAAGATGATGAATTCGTTTCTCGTTGGACAGTTGATACAGACCTCTCAGAACAGGTTCACTCATCACTCAAATCTCTCTACACAAACCTCTCAGACAGTGAAATCATTCCAGAAAGTGAAATCGTAAACCGTTTTCTTGATGAATTGAAAAAAATTAATGTTGATGTTCGTGACGAAGAAGTTGCAAAGCGTTGGCTCTCTCTTTCAAAAGGAGTCAAAAAGAATCCACTTGGTGAATGGGGTAAATCCGGAGCATCAGGTGTCAAAGCTCGCGGAATCAAAGATTTTGCATATCTTATGATGCGCAAACATGGAAGTCCTATGCATTTCCGTGAAGTTGCAAAAGCCGTCACAAATACTTTTGACAAGAAATGTCACACAGCAACATGTCACAATGAACTTATCAAAGACAAACGTTTTGTTCTTGTTGGACGCGGAATGTACGCGCTTTCTGAATGGGGATATAAGCCGGGAGTTGTCCGCGATGTTATCAAAGAAATTTTGAAACGCGAAGGACCACTTACAAAAGAAGAAGTTGTAGACAAGGTTCTCAAAGAACGTTACCTCAAAAAGAATACAATTTTGGTTAACCTCCAAAATCCAAAATATTTCAAGAAAAACAAAGACAAGAAATATTCACCACTTTAATTTACAAATAACAGAAAAAATAAAAACACGTTTTTCATCTTGACAGCGAAGACTGCGATGAAAAACGTGTTTTTATTTTTTCTGTTTGTTTGTTCGCATGGTATAATATTTGCATGAAAAAACGTGAACAAGGCATGGCAGACAAAGTCACGATTATTATTGGGATTGCGCTGTCTCTTGTTATGATTGGCTTCTTCCGTCCTGATGGCATCATGAACAAAGTGAATTTTAGATCTGCAATGATGTTGCCGTGTGGACTTACGTACAACGGAATTGCTGATAACGACAAAATAACTTTTCCTATGCAGCTTACTGGATATATTAATGGATGCGGATGGGAGAGAAATGGCATGATTGCAGGAACAGCGCAGGTGTTTGACGCAAAAGGATTTCCTGTGACAGTTGCAACACCTCTAGATATAACTGATCGTAATGGAGCGATGTTGCCATTACCGTTTCTTGTTACGCTTCATCCAAACTTTGGTCCACAAGCAGATCATGGCCAACTTGTGATTATTAGCAACAGCGGCTTGGTGCAGATGGTGCCAGTGAATTTTTAATCGTCATTTGTTTTTTTTTAAGTTATAATAAAAATATGTTTTATACTGTCGTTGTTACTTTAATTTCTGATGCTCTTTTTGTTGCTGAGAAGCTCGCATTTATTTGGGGGCCGATACTTGCAATGTATGTGGGGTTTGAAATGTGGCATCACTTCATTACGGATAGATTTATTCTTGGAATGAAGTGGACAGTGTTTGAAATTGAAGTTCCTCGTGATATCGAAAAAACTCCAATGGCGATGGAACTCATACTCTCCAATGCAATGTATCAGGCGAGTTCAAAAGGTTTGTGGGAAGTATGGATCAAAGGAGCACCGCACTTTTGGTTTTCTCTTGAAATGGCAGGTATTAATGGGGAGGTTCATTTTTATATTCGTACTCCATCACGTATTGCAAATCTGGTTGAAACTCAAATTTACGCTCAATATCCACAGTCAAAAGTACATGAAGTGCCAGACTATACGCTCGCAGTGTCTTTTGAAGCTCCAGACAACGATTGGCATGTATGGGGATGTGAGTTTACATTAGAAAAGCATGATGCAGTGCCTCTTCGTACATACAAGGATTATGGTCTTGATACACCAAGTGACAAAGAACAACAAAAGGTTGATCCACTTACTCCGACAATTGAATTTCTTGGCTCTCTTCGTCGCGGAGAGCAAGTATGGATTCAGCACGTTATTCGTCCATCAAAAAAAGTTTATCATTCACATAAGACGCATGGGCATCAAGGATGGGTTGCTGAAGCAAATGAAGAAATCGAACGTGTGGTTGCTCCGTATACACTCACACAAGCCGGAGCAAATCCTGGAGAATCGGCAATGCAGGTACGTCCACCAGAAACCGTTTCAAATCGTGTCAAAAAGATGCAGGAAAAAATGCAAAAACTTGGCTTTGATGTGGGAATTCGTGTGGTCTGTGTAGCTGAGACAAAATATGTTTCAGAAGAAGAATTTATTGCACTTCGTAATGCAAGTCGTTTGTTGTTCCGCCAATTCAATAATCCTGATTTGAATAGTCTTGTTCGTGTAAACACCACCGCATTCGGAGCTGCATGGCGTGATCCAACCAATATGGATCACGCCATGCAGCTC
>Ga0208506_1000643_pt1 | contig 10299 bp, 5 predicted proteins | sample CryBogCBH29Jul08_FD_184616 | JGI IMG/M metagenome (GOLD analysis project Ga0208506, IMG submission 184616) | Freshwater microbial communities from Crystal Bog, Wisconsin, USA - CBH29Jul08 (SPAdes) | ecosystem: Environmental > Aquatic > Freshwater > Lake | place: Crystal Bog, Wisconsin, USA... | reverse complement strand
AGATAGGGTAAGGCAGGGTAATAACCGGGTAATTTTCAGGTAATTTTGGGTAATTTTTTGGTGGAAATTACCATATTATTTTTCTGCAAGCAAGTGTTTGTGATTGGTTTTGTGGTGTTTATGGCGTTGTTTTTTGCTTCATTTTTAATTTTTCAGGTATTTTTTTTCGGATAAAACCCAGCTTTGGTTGTTTGTTGGTTAAATTATCCAAACTCGTCCTCGTTTTTTTTAACGAGGATGTCGCGGTATAGCGTAACGCCCCTTTTACCCTATTGGGCTATTGCCCGGGCGATCATGATGTAAGTTACGATGTGCAGGTTTTAGGGGCAAAAATATGTTCCATGGCATGACAGTTTTTGTACTGTGGCATGACAGTTTTTGTCATGCCATGGAAAAATCGTTTGAACACGATTTAAAGGATTATAAGATAGACAGGATTGTTTTTTAGTTGCATGACTGATCCACAGGAGGTTGGGGGGGCAAACCCCCGTCCAGTTGGTTCGGGATAATATATCCCAAACAGCGGGGGTTTACTCTACAGATTCCACATCTCCCTTGCCATAGTAATAAGCTCTGAAGCTATCAACATAATTGCTATTCTCATCGTGAGGATTAAAATGAAAAATCTTCCATAAACCCCAATAAAGTACCATGCCACTGTTTACCCTGATAAAGGACTTTTTAGCGCATTTCATATACCATTCAGGGCAAATGATAGGGCCGTATATCCATACCCCATCTTGTTTATATGCTACCTGTATATCGCCATCGCTGTTGCAGTAATAAATCTGCATAGTATCCAGTTCGCGATCGCGGGTAATATCAAAAAAGCCGGTAAAGGAGATTGGCCCGGCAATTGTATTGATGATTTCTGTTGCCCACTCCGCGCCATCCCAGAATACTGCCGTCAATTGATTAGACTGGTTGAGGTACAAGACCGTGTTGCCGGAATTGCTGATGCGAATAGACCCTTGTACTTTGTGATCGTCATCCCACCAGTAATATCCGTACTGATCACGTGGGTCTGTTGAAGTGGTTGGTGTTTTAAATATAAATGCAAGATTACCATTATTCGATTTGTAGGCTACAAAACTGCCGTCTTCATTAACTGCAAAATTAGTATCTGGTGCGGGCCTTTGAGCAGTACCGGCATGAATATATTCAGTGAAATTGTATGTATTCCAATTATTGGGGAGTTCCCAAAAACAAAAATACAAATGATAGTCACTATGCCCAACACGACCCCTGAAAAATATTTTGCCACCATGAGAAGCAGTGCCAATTTCGCCCTGCATCTGTATTGTTGATAAATGAGCATGGTTCCAGCCTGTCACGGCATCTAAATAGGCACAATGCAGTGTATTATCAATACCTGTATAATATATTTGTGCAGCTTCTTCTGTAAATGCCAATGAACCACCTGCTGCCGGTGTTGGCCCAACATAAAATTGACTGTTTATTTGCTCGAGGCTTATTAATGTCCAGGAATAGGTATCGACATTTTTTCTATAATAAAGCATCATGCGGGAATCTTCACCAACAAATACAACCATGGTGCCATTATTACCTACCGCGAATGGTTGTAAGGGTAGATTGGGGTAGTTGTGATCATGAATATAATAGGCGGTTGGGGAATAAGTAAGTGCACCATTATACCAATTGTTCTGTGGTGCATGATCAAAATATCCCCAGCCCCAGCCAATGTAAATTGGCGTGATCTTGAAACCATAATCGGGGGCAATGGGATTATTGCCAGACATTAATGGTTCCAAATAAGGTATTGGGATTGTAAGGGAGTTGCAAAATACATTGACAGTGGTACTGAAACCGGGGATGATGTCGCAATCCGAGTTAGTACCTAACGCATTGCCCCATTCAGGGTATACATTATAAAAGTCAATTTTGTATTGCCCGTTAGAAATCTTATTAATTATTATAGAGGCGTTGAGTAAAAAATGAACACTTTCAGGATTAGTAGGATCAAAATTTACACAAGGGTAATTGAATGGGTTACCTTGTATCCAATCCAATTCTTGATTGTGGGGCATATTATTCCAAATATTGTACCTGTTTTTTACCCAACCGATAATTTTATTACTTTTGGTATTCTGTAAGGCAAATACCTCGATCGTACCATCATTCAATGTGCCATTATTTATAGTATCTATATTACTATTAAAAAATTCACGGGGGATGGCATCAAAATTAAACCATGGCTGAGGTATATCTCCCCAGACGCTTTTTGAAGTGAAAGTCACATGACCAGATTGAATACCAAATTCCAGACCATAAATAGCAGAATTTGAATCAGTTATCGCATTATCTACAGGATATTTATGAATAGTATGCTCAGGGCACATGCTCCGTATTGCAATACAATTGCTCATATCCAAATCTTCCCCCTGCAGGAATAATACTAATGAATTATAATAGGCAAACTGCCCACCCCAATCCTCGTTTGTAGCATTGATTGAATCCCAAACAGTAACAGTGCCTGCACAACCGCTAAGTACCGATGCAAATAAAACGTCGTGGAAGTAATAAACATCGTATAAACTGGTCCCTTTTACAAAACTTCCGGGATATAAACCATCTACACTGTTCCATTTACTTTTTGTTGGATCTTCTGTATTATTAACCCAATGCAAACAATAGGGTATTGGATTATTGGCTTTATCTATATCGTCTGTATTTGTATTTAAACTACATTCACCAATTATAAAAGGTTTGCCTGGATAAAGTAATCTAGCCCGATTTGCCAGATAATTGATCCTGTAATTAAAAAACTCAGGCGGACAATAAAAATGATCTGTATAAAAATCAATATTCATAGTATTTATAAAATCTCCGGCATTAGCTGGCCACAATTTCTGTGGAGAACCGTCTTCAGGGAGATTGGGCAACGAAGAAAAAGCTCCTGTTACGGAAATAGTAAACATATGATTGCCAGCCATCCAGCATTGATTCTTACAAAAATCTATCATTTCGTTCACCCAATCTCTTACAATGGTCCAGCCACCGGGGGTGGATTTCCATTCTCCATCTGAAAAAATAGTATCTTTGTAAACCTCACTAAAAAATTCGAAAGCAAAAATGTTGGTCGAATAGCCCCACCTTGCCATAACGTAACGAAGTTTTCGCTTATAATAATTTTTGCATTCAGTATCTGAAAAAAAAAGTTTTGGAAGTTTATCATCAGGAATATGATTATATGCAGTATTGTTTTTTAGTAAATAATGATATGGATTTTCTTTCCATTCCTTACCTATATTACCTTCATCATCTTGCCAATTGGGAACAAAGAATAAGGATTCCTCCAATACCAATTGCAGGTAGACTGGATTTCCGGCTACAAGCGCCTCTGCGTCATCCACAATTTGATCAAGCGAAAACGCCCGTTTCAAACCCCATGAATAATCGCCCGGCAAGTATTGATACCTGGTAATGGGGTCTTGATAATATCTTTCCAACCCAAACCTATCTGGCGCGCACCAGAATCTCAGCAAATTTCCGCCATTCACTGCCAGTTGCTGCATAACCCAATTTACATATAGATAGGGAAGCCTGTTCCAGTTGTAGTTTCCACCCAATGCCTCGGCATTCGAACCTACGGGCAGAAATATTGGCCTGCCCTTTTGGTTTTGGTAGCAAAAATTTCTGTTCACTTCCCCGCCGGGGTTTATAGTGCCTATATAGCCCGGGTTTGAACTTTCACTTACATTAAATGATGGCACCGGCAAAACATTGTATGCTCTTCCCAGAACGCTAAGATAGATAGTTGCCATCCATTCCCCAACAGCTGTAGGCGCAAAACGCGCATGCCAAAGAAACGGATCGGGATCAGTAAGATAATTAGCATCTTCGCCAACAGACAATGGCGGTTGCGGATTACATTGATCTGGGCCAGCATTATGATGATATTGGTAGCCATTTAAAGTCCTATATCCATTGCTATCATATTTTGTTGGATCTCTAGCCGGATCAATATCTCTGTGAAGATATTCTACACCATAATATGCATGCACATATATCGGTTCTACGGTCGGTGAGCTAATACATTGAAATTGTACAAAAATATCAATCACATCAGGATCGAAAGGGTCAGGACCGGGAAATTCGGGATCGGTGATGGTAAAAGGCAAACCATCAATATTAAAATCCATCTGAAATTTATTGTATAAAGAGGGCGTGAGTGTTTTTGGCGAAATCCTCCAGTTGATCGAAATACTACCAGTTCCACCGGTAATTCTTGCTCCGCCTCCCCTGCCGATGTGCAGGATGGGAGTTGCTAACTGATTGCCAATGCCCTCGATACCGGGCATGACAGCTGGACTGCCCCGCATTATGCCGGGTTGAGTTATATTTTCTTTCGGCTCTATCCATCGTTGCACAATTCTATGTTGCATGCCCAACATATTTTGTTGCACTTCATTTTCAGCATCTGGTATCGATTCCATAATTGTTTGCTGCTTCATGGCCCAATCTAATTGAGCTTGCGATTCGTAGCCGTTAAGTGTATTAAAATTATACTTTTGAGTATCTTTCATATTTATTATTATTGATAAAATAAATATTTATTCCTTTATAAATCGGCCTGTTTCACTGCCGTTGATGGTAACAAAATACAATCCTGGTTGCCAAGTTGCTACATTTATATCAGTATTTTGCCTGCCGCATTGGTTAGAATAAACAATCTGCCCTACTATATTTGTAATGACAATGTTATTGATGAAATTTGAGTCGGTAATATGCAAATAGTCATTGGCCGGATTTGGATAGATTGAAATGCCATTGAAATATGTAATATTATTAATACCATTAGCTTTGTAAAGTTTTACCACCCAATAATCAGTGTTTCCATGATTTCCTGAAACATCATTATTATTAGAAAATGTATAACCTGTTACTAATGTACAACTATCATTAGTAAAAACTATTGAGGTTCCATAATCATCCCCGGAACCACCATAGTCCCCAATCCATTCTATGCTTCCAGAACTATTTAGATTTGCAAGCAGAACATCCCGACCGCCGTATGATCCCAAACATGTTCCAGCGACATAATATGACCCGTCATATTTTTGTTTCAATGAATTTAATTGCTCCTGACCTCCTATATAGATTGTTTTATTCCATGTTATTGCCCCGGTTTTTGAAAGTTTTAATAGCCATCCATCCAGACTATCAAAAGTTGAACCTAAATATCCCGTGACATCACCATCGTTAGATGTTGTTGCACCGGCAATAACATAACCGCTATCTGTAGTCTGGATGATATCGCCTGTCACATCGCTACCACTGCCTCCATAACATTGTTGCCATTCCAGTTTTCCTGTATCTGATATTTTTACAACCCATATGTCACAACCGCCATGATTACCTGAGACCTCGCCATCATTAGAAAGTGTATTTCCGGAGATGATATAGCCTCCGTCATTAGTTTGGATAATAGCGGTATTACTAAATAAATAGGAACAATAGTCATCTGAACTACCACCATAACATTTATCCCATTGCAGACTCCCAGATGAAGATAATTTCACTACCCAAATATCAAATCCTCCATGATTGCCTGTTACATCGCCATCATTAGAATTGCTATAGCCCACAAAAATATAACCACTATCAGCAGTTATTTGTATACATTCAGCGCCATCTACTTTGCTACCGCCATAGCATTTTTCCCACTGTAATTCACCTGATGAAGATAATTTTACAATCCAGGCGTCTGAATTGCCACCATGATTTCCAGTAACATCACCGTTAGTCGAGGCTGTGTAACCCGCAACAATATACCCACTGTCATAAGTCTGCCGAACTGACGAGCAAAGATCAGCATAACTTCCTCCCAAACATTTTTCCCACTCCAGTGCACCGGTTGAGGATATTTTAATTATCCAATAATCGTCTTGCCCACTATAATGATTTCCGGTTACTTGGTCATCGTCGGACTGAGTTCCTCCAACAACAACGTATCCACCATCCATTGTTTGTATTACATTCCCCGGATTATATTCATAGCCACTCCCTCCATAGCAATGCTGCCATTGTATAGTCGGCTGGGAAAATGCCAAGTTGCCCAAGAAAATAAAAAGGGCAATAAATAATGTGTGTTTCATAGTAGCCTATTTTAAAAAATGAATAAATAAATACAGTCCAATATTGCTCTATGCAATACCAAAAGAACTATTTATTGCTGCAATTGCAGGGTTTCTGCCCCGGCATCACAGGTCTGTTATTTGTCATTTGCGGTGGCTGAAAGTTGGAGTGCGCATTATTGCCAAAAGGGTTTTGCCCTTTAGTATTGCGGTTGTTCATTGTATTGTTCGTGGGCGTGATTTGCGCGTCCGGCCCGCACAAACTGCCATATATCATGTTGCTGCCACCATCATTATTGGTGTTGCCATCGGTTGGGGAGTCTAAATCATATTTTATCATAAAATTTATTTTTTTTTAAGTGAGTAATTACCGGTTGCCGGGTTTTTGGCCGTGGCAACCGGTATTGTATTGCTATTCAATGTTTTATTACTTCTATCCATTTCTGCTCAAAATGCGCAGCACCACCCCTGGTCAGGCTTCGCCTTCGGCCTGTCCTCCCGAAAAATCGGGACCGGCTCTCCTTGGCAGGAGGGGAGTCTCAGAAATACTATCAAGCCAATAACCAATGTCATCGTGAGCTTGCCAAACGACATTAATGCGTTACCGGGTAAACCCAATCATATCCTTCTGCCGTTAATCCAAATGCCTGCGACAATTGGGTAGACGCCCAAATACTACAGCCATTTGCTAAGTTAAGGTTTTCTTCGATTCTAAATTTAAATGATGGATCAAAACCCGACTGCAATGTTTCGGGTACCGAGATCTCCCGATACAGAAACCAGGTTGAACCGCCATTGTTTGAAATAAACAATCTTATCATCCCCAGGTTGGTACTTTGCAATGCCTTGATGGTTATGCACTTCACAAAAGAACCATTTGGAGAGCCAACCCCGCTGCCGGCGCTATATATGAGACTGGAGCCGGTGCCGGTCATGCTGGATGTGCCCGTACTGATCACATTAATGCCATTATTGGCATAATCCTGCTGCCAGTTGCAAAAAACAGCCAGATTGGGCGGGGTGCCTTGTACCAGATTGGGATATTGCCAGTTAAGCCCTTCTACAATGATATTGTAGCTTTCCTGGTTTTGTGTTGTTGCCAGGAGCGTATCATTGGTTTGCAACTTGAGGTCGCCGCCATCCAGTCTGCACTCATAAGTAGGCACCACAAGCGGCGGTGTAGCCGTGCTGGTGAGGTTGGGCGTAGTAGGAATGGCTACTTCTCTGTAGAGCGAAATAAAGCCGGTGGCGTTGCTTTTTACAAACAGCCTGATCATACCTTTGGTCACCTGTCCGGTAGCTTTGATGATAATAGACTTGATGATCGAGCCGTTCTGAGCGCCGGTAAAGATGGTTGTAGCGCCATTACCGGTTAAGCTTGTATTGGCGGTGTTGATGTTGGTAAGACTTGTGCTTGCCGTGAGGAGCGAATAATCCTGGTTTTTGCAGTTGTTCTGAGACATTGTGATTAACTTTAGTGTTGTTATTTGAGAATGATTTTCAGTAGCGAATATATATAGAAATATCGAAAAAACGAAACTTTTTTACATTTATGTATTGGGTGCTGAAAACAATATATATATATATATATAATATTAATTCAAATTGATTCGCTTATGCTTAGGGATTCGGTGTTGCTCTACCCGTTGCAGCCTTCTCAACTGGTCGCAGCGTCTCGCTGCGTCCTAACCGGTTGCAAGCATCCGCTTGCGATACGTTCTGCTAATCTCCGGTTTTCCATCTTTCTCCAAAAACACCTATCTTTGCATCCACAGAACCCGATAAAACCCATGAAAAATTCCATAAAAGCACACTATTCAAATTACAAACAATCCTAAGCCTCATTTGCACACCCCAATGTGGCATTTGTGCAATAATGGGAAATTGGAAATAAAAATTATGTATCGCCTGGAATCCGCTACAGGCAGTACATAGAACACATAAATTAATGTGTAAATGTAACATTTTTTACGCCACATTGCGAAAAAAAATGCTGCGCCGGAAGCCCTTTTTCGTTGATGAATATTCCCGCAAGACTGTGCTATGCGAGTGGCAAATGCACAACATTGGTGCATGTGAATGTGCCTGACTGGCTCGCAGGGAGTTGGGGGTTGCAAACCCCCGCATATTTGGTTCGGGATTTCAAATCCCGAACAGCGGGAGCAGGATAGTGCCTGACTGGCACGCAGGGAGTTGGGGGTTGCAAACCCCCGCCCAAGTCGTTCGGGATTTCAAATCCCGAACAGCGAATATTTGTCCTTCCGGATTTATTCAGGTTTTGGGGGAATGCGACAGTTATAATCTTCCGGTTTCAAATATGCTGTACCAAATCCTCAAAAATCCTGCCGGCATTTAGCCGGTTGTCATAGTCCACCAGCCCCTTTTTCCTCAATTCTATTTGTTCGGTGGTGAATGGCTTATCTTTCAAATTATGGATAATCTGCACAAATTCAACAGCGGTTGCTGCCATTGGGCAGATGCCATCAAGGCCGGTGCCAAATAGCATTGCCGGAGTGGCAATAACGTGCCTGCCGGCGAAGAGTGCATGTATCAATTTCAGTTTCACACCCGATTGCTGAAATGTGGGCAACAAATGGATATGGGCATTGCTTATGAGATCCTGCATGGTTTTTTCGTCGGGGTCGGCTACGAGCTTGCAGGATGGCAGTGGTTGGCATAAATCCACAAGGTCGCTTGCAGGGTTTCTACCGGCTATTACGATGGGTAAATTTATTTTTGGGGCTATTTCCTGCAAAATAAAAAACACGGCTTCGCGGTTTTCGGGGTGTGCCAGATTGCCCTGATACAATACATATTCGCCGATTCCGGACTTGCAGGTCACTGAGTCGTAAGCGTGAAACGGGGCTATAAACCGGTGCAGGGCATCGGGATATTGTTGTTTAATGAAATTGCTATCTGTTTGTGAGAGGGCAAAAAATGCCTGGACATCCCCAAGCTGCTTTTCCCAGTTGGCAAGCAATTTTGACTCCAGATAATGGTAAAGTCTGCTTGCGGGGGAAACTGCTTTTTTTACCAATTGGGCATAGTAGCTATGTTCTATATTATGGATTCTCACCGCTTTGAACCTATTTTTTAACAACGGATGGCTATGATAAAAAGTAGTATGTATTCCTTCGAATAATATCGGGGCGGGAATTTCCGCCAGTCGTTTCAACAACAGCTCGTTCTGCCGGGAGCCGACTATATAGGGTTTGAAAGGGAAATTGTTGAAGCCGGGTTTGTTGTAGCGCGGGTAATACCACACCTCTTTGCAGTAGTGCTTCAGGATGTCAGCTTCTTTTCTGCCATATTGAAAAGTGTGCAGATAGATGATTGCCCCAGCTTCTGCCAGGTTCTTTATTTTGTAAAATACATCTATTGCCCCGCCATAATCTGGCGGGTATGGCACATCAAAAGACACCAGATGTAGCTTAACTTGCTGCAAGATCTTCGTAGACTTTTAGTAATGTAACCGTTTCTTTTTGCCAGCAATATTGTTCCCGCGCCTTAAGACAGTTATCGCGCAGGCGATTGTAGTATGCATCATCCTTAAGCAGGCGGTTCAGGTCTCTGGCTATGTTTTCCGGAGTGGGATTTTCGAGCAGGCAAGCTATTTCATATTTTTCATTTATTCGTTCATACTCCGGGTATTTGATGCACAGTTGCGGTACAGCGGAATGCATATAATCGAAAAACCGGTTCGCAAGAGAAAGCCGGTTGCTCAGACTGGTCTCTTCAAACAAAGTGATGCCCACCCATGCCTGTAGGGTATATGCTGAAAGTTCTGCCGGGGGCACATATCCTTTGAAGACTATTTTGTCATCAAGGTTGTATTTTGTCACCAAATCGCGTGCCTGGGTATAAAAATTTCCTTCGCCACATACAATTAGCCGTGCATTTACATGCTGCATAGCGGGAATAAGTTGTTCGAAACACCGGCCTACGTTCACAGCGCCCTGATAGAGAATAAATTTTTCCGGCTTGTCGGGTATTTGCAACGGACGGAGAATTGTGGCATTGCGCACCACTTTGTAGTCCACGCCATACCTTTCTTTGAAATCGGCGGCATAACTTTCGCCAATAGTATAGCCCCAGGGGAATTTGGGTATCGCATAGTTTGCAATTCTGGTCCACAACTTGTGAATGAACGGGCGTGATATCACTTCTTTCAATTCAGTGAAAATTTCATGAGCGTCATGTA
>Ga0208506_1000641_pt1 | contig 10306 bp, 6 predicted proteins | sample CryBogCBH29Jul08_FD_184616 | JGI IMG/M metagenome (GOLD analysis project Ga0208506, IMG submission 184616) | Freshwater microbial communities from Crystal Bog, Wisconsin, USA - CBH29Jul08 (SPAdes) | ecosystem: Environmental > Aquatic > Freshwater > Lake | place: Crystal Bog, Wisconsin, USA... | reverse complement strand
CTTATAGAACTGCTTGAAATAAAAGATAATCAAACAAACTCATTCTTTAATACACAATTTTCACCATCTATAATTTACGCATTTAAATAAAACAAAATAAAATGAAAAAATTACTAACTACCATTCTTGCTTTTGGAATATTTGCAACAGCATGTAATAATGAACCGAATAAATCGAACGTTAAAAAAATAAGTCTTCGATTTGACTGGATACCAACCATGAGTTTTGCCGGGGATATTGTCGGCATGAATAATTATGCTTATAAGAATGGTATAAGTCTTACTTTAAATCCCGCTGGAGAAGGGATTGACCCAATAAAAATGGTATTATCGGGTACAGATAACATTGGAATTGTGGGATTAGACAAATTAATATTAGCAAATGAGAAAGGCGCAAATCTCATTGCTTTTGCAATTGTTGATAATATTACTCCAACTGTTTTTATGTCTAAAAAAGAGGCAAACATATTATCTCCCCAAGATTTTATTGGGAAAAAAGTTGGCATACAATCAGGTGGTGCGACTGAGTTTGTTTATAGGTCATTAATAAACAAACTAAGAATTGATGAATCTAAAATTAATGAAGTTCAAATAGGATTTGATATGAAACCTTTTATTGAGAACCAATATGATGTCAGACCAGGTTTTATATTTGATGAAGCGGTTTTTCTTGATATAAATAATATCCAATATAATTTAATTGAACCCAGAAAATTTGGATTAAATTATCCTGGAAGAGTATATTTTGCTAAAAAAGATTTTATTCAAAATAATACAGAGCTAATACAAAATTTTGTAAATACAGTTGGTCATGGCTGGCAATATGCTTTAAATAATCCTGATTCGGCAATTACACAGTTGCAAAAATTTGAACCAAAAATTGATTATCAGCGTGAGTTTAAAGGCTTACAAAAAGCGAAAGAATATTTTTCCGGCTATCAAAATCAAATTTTAATGCCAGATACAGGAGCCATAGAAGAAATGACTGAGAATCTTATGCAATTGAAAATTATTACAACAAAGCCGAAGCTCAATGATTATTTCACCTTACAATATGTAAATAAATTCCACAAAAAATAAAATGTATGAAATAAAAGAACTACTGCCTAAAGATGTGCTAACAATCAGTAAGTTAGCTGAATTGTTGTGCAAAAAAACAAAGGCAGAGGTTGCATTTCTTGATATAGTTTCAGTGGAAAAAAAGACAAATAAAACATATAATGTAACATGGTTTGGTAATGACGATGAGACTTTAAAGAACTATTATAAACTAATTGATACCTATTTTTTTAAAGGTAGAGGTGGCTCCGGTGAAATAGAATCCAAATCATTGCTTTTTCTTAAAAATAAAGAGAAAGAGAAAAGTATAAATGGAATAAGTTCAAGGCATCTTCTTTTTAAGAATATTAAAAACGAAGGATGTTCATGTAATGTAAAATTTGATAGGTGCTTAGTAGCTGACTTTTCAATTGAAAATGACAAAACAAGAATAACTAATAAGGAGGAAAGAAAGCATATTGAGAAATGGGAAAGTGAAATATTATCCAAACTATGTATTGCATCTGCTTCATTTTCAAAAATTGAATTTAAAATAAGTGATAGAGATTTTGTCGCTGCAATATGGGTTGGCTATAATCAAGATATTGACGTTGATTTTAATGACGATAATTCGATTTTAAAACCATATTTGGAAAATTTCCTTTGGTCATATTCTTCTAATTCAATTGCATCTGAATTAATTACTGAAACAGAGCGACAAGCAACCCGTGCAGCAATATCACAAGTAATGGCAAGGAACATGAGCCATAACATAGGTAGCCATGTTCTGAACCGTTTAACTGATGGTGATAATTTAAAAAAACTAAAAGTTGATAAATTCAAATCTTACCAATCAAGTATATCAGTAGAAAAGAAAGACCAAAAAATAATTCAGCAGTTAGCTATTTACAATAACTACGTAAAATGCCGAATGGATTATTTGAGTGATATAACTTTTGGCACTCCATTAATGCATACGCACAAAAGGGCATACAATGAACTTTTTAGAGATTTTGACAAAGTGCGCTTACTTTTGGAATATATTTCGGGGTTATCAGAATTTATGTATGATATACGGTTTACGAAAGAGAATAGCAATGGGGAAATAAAATTACTATCAGTCAAAGACGATTTGCCAATAGCTTTGCCGAACGATATTTTAGGTTGCCAAGCATTTTACAATATTCTTGAAAACATCATAAGAAACACTGCGAAACACAATCAATGGAAAATGGGCAAAACAGTATTCACAATAAATTTCAGGGAAATATCAATTGAAACTACTGAACCACATTTGAAGGAAGATATATCAAATTATTACGAAGTTGAAGTTTACGATAACGTTAGAATCACTGGCATCAAGAAATTTGCAAAAACTGAATCGGTACAGAAAAACAATTACTACCAAAAAAACAAGACAAACATGCGAAAAGCTGTTTCAAATATTGAGTGGTTAGTCTATTGTCAGAATGAAAAGATAAACCTAAGTGTGTTACAGGACAATAATCAATTACGAAATTCATCGTTGGGTTTACTTGAAATGGAAGCATCAGCCGCTTACTTACGTAAACTTGATATTATTAAAATAGAAACGGATGAATATGTGGTAAACCACAACGAAGAAATTTACAACTCAAGTAACAAGTTAAATATTCTAAAAGCATTTAATAAGGATAGTTGTTTAGCTTACCGTTTCTTCATAAGTAAACCAACAGAATTTTTACTGGTCGGTGATTTTGAATTCAATGAAACTCAAATGGAAACTCTTGTAAAAGAAGGAATTTGGGTGATGAAAGAAAATAAATTTTCTGACGAACTAAAAAAAGGTATTGTGTATAATCACCAGTTTGTTTTATATCATCCAAGCGATAAAATCAATCAAACATTACAAGAATATAAAACCAGCCTTCCAATAAGAGTTTTAAAAATTGATGTTGATTCTCCTATCAAAAGCAAACTGGAAACCAATTTCAGTTTTTCAAAAGTTGAAGAATGGATTTGGCAAGAATGGTTTAAGGTTATCAAATGTAACTTTGAAAATATAAATGTGTTCAAAGTTTATTCAAAAGAAAGTCATCTTAAACCTAACAGTTATAATATCGCTTTATCTCACCATGATGAAAATATAGATGATTGTAAGACTGATTTTGCCAATGGGTGTATTCAATCATGGGATGTTCTTTCTTCCAATGCAAAAAATAAGCTTCCCTATTCTAAAGAAAACTTTGTAAACTATCTTGGTTCTTTAGAAGACAATCTTATAGCAAGAATAAAATTGTTTGAGGCGGCAATGAATTCTGTAATTGTAATTGATGAGCGTATCCAGCGATATTCTAAAGATAAGTATCTAACATTGTTAAACAAGGATATTTTCAATTACACCAACGTTTTTATTCCCGATAATATTGATTTAGCAAAAGAGAATTTTACCGATGAATTGACAAGGAAGATTGAAAATTTCATTTCAACCTCTGTTTCACTTTGCCAATGCAAATTTCTTCTAATTCATTACAGCATACTTGAAAGAATGTATGGAAGCTCAGAAAATAGAAAAGAAAAAATAGAAAGTAAACTCATTGAGTGGTCGAAAAACATTCGTGTCGTTATTACATCAGGTAGAGGAAAGCCACCGGACCTACCATCACAAAATGTTTGCTATATAAATCTTTCACCTGTGCTAAATGCCTTTACACATGCAAGAAGCAAATACGCAATCAATTATTTACTAAACACTGCAAGAAAATAAGATGAAAAAGATAATTGTTTTCACTAAAGCAAGTTCTCTCAATACAGGCTTTGATAATTTCGCTAAGAATAGAGCCGACATTCAAGTTTTAGATGAGGATTCACAAAAGATAATTCTGTTTTCCGAAAGCGAAAATATTTTCAAACCCGAAAAGGATTTTTCCAAAACCGGTTTGTACTTTGTCTATGACTTAATTAATGAAACAGATTTTAATTCAATCATTAAAGGTATAACCAAATCCGATTTCTATATTTTGAAGCATAGCGAACCTAAATTTGTACTGAAAGATTTCACAAATGTGGTAAAGGGAATTACAGAAAAGAGAGACAAAAAGGGGGTATTTTATCCCGACTTAGTCGATATATTGAAAGACTCCAACGAAAGCAAGGTGAAAAGAATTTTTGAAAAGATTTTCACTTTTGATTCTTCCGAAGAAGAACTGACAGAAGCAATATTTCAAGCAATCTACAATAAAAACGATGATGATGTAATTGAAAAGGCGGTTGTTAGAAGAGACAAATATTTATTCAAGAAAATAACTCAAATTAAATTATAAGAAGATGCTTTTAATAATTGAAAATAATGAAAAAATTAGCCAGTATTTTCAATCTAAAAATGAGTTTTTAGATATTACTAACTTATCACTTTGTGAAACACTAAAGAAGTTAAAGGACTACAAAAGTATAACGCAAATCTATTTTCCGCTTGAACTAAAATTCAAAGAAAAATACCGCCAAAATTTACAGGGCTTGGAACTATTCAAACATATCCGTCTTACACCTGATTTGGAAAATTTGCAATTTGTTCCTATTCTTTTGGGTTACACCTATCCCTTGGATGCTATTCTTCGCAACCCTGAAAGCACAATACTTTGCTCTCCAGCAACACACTTATTTCACCTGAAAAATATACATCAGGTGAATAACAGTTTGTTTTTTCATTCTAAAGAAAAACTTACAAAAGAAAAAATAATGCCTTATATTTTATTCACCGATACCGATGAGGCTAAAAGTGAGCATGACAGGCGTAACGAGCAGGGACCATTGAAATTGGAAAAAGAATTGAATGGAATAACAAATAGCAATATTGGATTAGACCTTTGGCAAAAGAAAATACTTTTTTTGCAACCTGAAACAAAAACAATTGAGCCATCAACAATTATTTCCAATAGTGGTTTCAAAACAGCAATAAAAGGAAAGCGGATTTTGTATTTGGATGATGAAGCTGTCAAATGGGAAAAGCCTTTGAAACAATTGTTTGATGGAGCAACTTTAGATATAGAGAAAGACTATAAAAAAATAGTCGCATACTTTAATGAATTACAATTTGACCAGGACAAATTACGCTCCAACTATACAGAAATTGACAGACAACTTTTGCAGAAATTTTTCACAAATGGGGTTAACCATGAATTTATCCTGAAAAAGAACGAAGCCATTAAGATTAAAAGTAAACTTGCTGAACTATTGAATTATGACTTAATTCTTTTGGATATGCGGTTAGATAAGGATGCCGACCAAGCGAAATCTGCACACCAGCTTTCAGGAGTTAGGGTTTTAAATCAGATTCAGGAATTAAATCCTTTTATTCCGGTTGTAATGTTTACAGCCAGTAATAAAATAGAAAGCTACAAAGGGGTAATAAAAGAAGGCGCTTATGATTTTTGGATTAAAAACGTTAGTTCTGCAAACGATTTAAAAAGTAAAGCACTGAATTTATTGAAAAACGAATTACAAGGAAAACGATTAGGAAATATTAAAGATGTATATGCAAAATACCTGATGATAAAAAGTAGGGTGGCTATTTATAATCATTGTACGAATGATAAAAAGACAACGATTGATTCAGAAGCACTTTCAGACCTGCATAGAGAACGAATTAACAATTCTGTTTGGCTTTTTATAAATTTCATTCAACGATTTATGTCCAACGATATTTCCAACTTTGATATTGATGAATTTTGGAAAATGACAAGCGATTCAATACAAATTAGAGTACCCGCTATTTATGGATTGACTGAAGAAACAGTTAAAAAAATAGATGTAAGAAAGAAAATTGATAGTAAAGAATTTGATTTTAGATGGAATAGGAATTACTTCTTACATAGTGAACTTGATGATAAAAAAAGAAACCGCACCCTTGATCCTTATGATACCAACCGTATTTTTGACTATATAAACCATTCTATTGATTTTTTACTTGATTATAGATAATGGCAAACATACTTCTAATATGGGACAACAATGAAAGCTACGTACAATCACTTAGCTTAGAATTAGGAATTTCTTTTCCAGAAGATGTCATATTTTCTTTTGATGAACTAAAGAAAAATAAGTTCATTTCGACAAAAGATGCAGTAGTTGTATTGCTTGATACCAACCTTGAGCATAATAAACGGATAGATTATTTTGGTTTGAAGATAGTAAATGAATTGCGCAAAGAACTTCGCTATAAAGGCTTGATTGTTGTTTATTCATCCTTAACAGAAAGACAAATCCGTGAAAAAGTAAAAGGGAGCGAAATATTATTTACATCCGGGATAAGATTAAGGCAAATAACAAAGGGAGTAAAGACAGATGGAATTGACGAATTGATTCAATCCGTTCCAAAGCTAAGTGATGATTTGTTAGACGATATTCGCTACAATGTTTTTGACACAAAAGGCAAAATACACGAACTGCTACATAACCTAAAAAACAAACTGAATGATATTAAAGGGAAAAATACCCTTAAAGATTTCATTAAAGAAATCAATACGATATTTGAAGAATATAAAAAACTCCTGCTCAAAGAGATTGACCCATTCAAAGCTACTGAATTGGACAAACTATATAGTACCCTAAATGCGGAAACTATTGCAGACATAACCATTTGTTGGAATAACGAAAAAGAAAAAAACAATTTTTCCTATGGCAATGCAGGAAATCATGTTAATAAATTCACCAACCAAATTGTTGAATTAGCCCCTCTTTCAAACGATGATAAAAATCCAACGGAAGAAGGGCAGATAAACTGGGAAGTTCTATTTTTTGATGATACAGAAGGTATCAGGGAAAAAGTTAAAGAATTTTTTAATTCAAAGGAAGTTACCTGTCATTTGGCGGCAACAGAAAAAGAAGTTTATCAAAAACTAAAAGAAAACAGCCCCAATATTTCTCTTTTCATCTCAGACATTCGATTATTAGATAAAGACGAACATTGGTGCGACAGACAGGGCTATGACGTAATTGAGCATGTAAACAGAAACAATGATTATCCATTGGTTTACACAGTGCTTACAAGCAAAAAAGGCACTATCAACAAAATGGTGCAGAAGAAAAGAAAGTATGAAATCCTTTGGTTTACAAAAGATGATGTGATTAACAATATCCATTCATTCAATATTTTCTTTGACCTGATTAAAGGGTATGCTGATGAAAACTTTAACAGCAATAAAATATTTCAACCTAAATACGGATATTGGGATAAGCCGTATAAAGGACATTATGTTCTACCATTGAGAGCCTATTACAAGTATCATAAAGAAAGTAATGATTATAAAACAGAAGAAAGCATTATCAATAAAAAAACTTTGGAGTGGTTAGAGACAGGAGGAATAAAACAGGATTGGACATGCCATCTACCAAAAAACTATGTTGATGATATAGGGGTAAAGAAATTTAGGGAAACAAAACTTTTGGGAAGAAGAATAGCTCTTGCTTTTGCTGCAGAAGGTCAGGCTATAAAGGGAATTACAGTTTATAACCTTATGACAGGAAATAGTAAATCTAATGTTGACAGTTCTGTAAAACAACTTTATATAAAACTTGCCTTATCGTCTCAACTTGAGGTGTCAATAAATGATGCAATAAATTATTTCAAAGGTGAAGGTATGAATCCAGGTATTCTTTACGAGGAATATGAGTTTCTGAAAAATGAGTTTTTTGAAGAACAGTTTATTGACAGTATGAACTTAGGCTATGAAAAAGAAGGTCTTAAAGAATTTGTGAGACAAATTGAAGGAGCATATACTAAAAATAGGATTGCAGAACCAAAGTCTTTTGAAAGGGTAAAATCTATTTTGGACAAGGACGGCTATCCAAGAGAAAAACGTCTTGATTCTATGTTAGCCGAATTGAATGAGTTAAATGAACAAAGTGGTAAAAAACTATTGAAAAACTTTGATGTACATAAATTCACTTATTCTGTAAACAACGAAACGATAAAAGAGCTACTCCGAAAATATGGATGGATTTGACCTGCAAATAAACGCTTCATTCTTAAAGCCGATTTCATATAGAAATCGGCTTTTCTGTTTTATACAACTTCAGATAACCACCCCTGAATAAATCTTAGTGCATGATTATAACATTCAAAGCACATAAGATGATTTCAGATAACTCTTTGTGTCTAAATATTTGCCCTATGCAAAATGCAATAGCAACATCTCAGACGACCTCAGATAACTCATCTCTACCAAATATTTGCAACATGATTTTTATAACAATCAAAAAGGCAACTACGATGAAACAGTTAATAGTTTTTATTTTAATGATTTGTGCTTATTCAGCACAAGCACAAAGAACCTGGAATACTCCCACGCACACAAGTGTTGCAAAACAAACTGTGAAGTGGAATTTTGGTGGTTACACCTTTATCGACCAATTTACTTTTAATTACAGCGACTACACTTATTACAAGAGCTTGTCTAAAATACAAGCTAACAGTGTATATGCAACGGAGCAAAGAAGCCATCCATATTTTCTTCAATTAGCCAAAGTGCTTGATTATGATGCTCAAAATTTAGGCTATACGGGAAACAAACTTGTTGAATATTTAATCGCATTTGTGCAGGAAGGCATACCCTACAAAGATGACCCCTATAATAACGGCTATGACTATCCAAAATACCCTATTGAGACTATATTAGAAGGCGGCGACTGTGAAGACAAAGCTGCGTTATTAGTTGCATTACTCAAAACTTTTGGCTTTGATGCGGTTATGGTAGAACTACCTAAACACATGGCAGCAGCAATTGCAGGTAACAATTACCCATCTTACTATCTACACAACGGAAAAAAATATTCATTTATTGAAACTACTTACCCCGGTTGGAAAATTGGTATTATACCACCTGAATTCAAAAATGCACTTGCCACAATATTAGAAGTACCAAAAATGCAAACCTATAAGAGAGAGGATGCGTATGCGTACAATGGACAGGGCAAAGAAGAAAGCACGCATTTTATAAACACATTAAATACTAACAGGATACCCAGTTGTTGGGATAAGGAATTAGCAGATAAGATTAATGCATTAGCTAACAAAGGGAAAAATTCTGGAAATAATAATAGTACATGGATTAACGATAAGCCCAATGCTATTGGTAATAATGTAAACGTTGTTTCAGATGACCAAACAGGAAGAATAACAATTACAATAACAAATAATGGAGGTAAGGAACAAACAAATGGCAGTACAAACACAACAGTAATAGTTCAAAACAAAAATGTTACAATCACAATTCGATAAATTTTTTTCTTAACAATTAAAACAAAAACAAAATGAAAAGAGTTACAAAGTACATGGTACCACGTTATGTGTGGTTTATGATTTGGTTTAAACAATGGTTTAAACACCCGGAAGGGATTAAAGGATTTGCAGTGCAAGTAATGAACTGGCTTATGCAACGGACAATGAGTTTAGCTGAACGGCTAAAAAACCTGAACAAGAAATTGGCATTAGCCATTAAAACCAAAAAGGCAGATTTGGTTAAATGGTATGAACACCCAACGGTTGATGCTGATGAATGGGATAAGGTAAGAAATATGGTAAGAAAACTTGCATTTTGGATAATAATTTTGATTTGTGCCGAAACTGCTACTAACTATTTTGCAGTTGCAAGTGTAATGACAGAAAAAGGTTGGTTATGGAATATAGTTAGAGGGATGACTGCTTTAGTAGCAACCGGGATTGGTACTTACATTTTTGAGAAATTTTTTGAAATGGTGATTAATGAACCAAAGTATAAACAAATTGAAAAAAGTAAGAGAAAATGGACAAAAATTATTTTTGTTACAGCATTATGTATTGGTGTTGAAGCGGCAATTTACTGGTTATGTAGGCGAAGGGTTGTAGCATTAGAAGGTAACAATGGAGATATTACCATAACTTATTTTGTATTGATAATAGGGCTGTTACTACCCATTGCAACCGGTTATTTTGCTTATGAAAGAGGAAGGTATATTAGTGCATACCGCAATACTTTAAGGATTAAGAAGGCTGAAAAGAACATTGCAAAATGGGATAGCACAGTGGCAACAAATAACCAGCGTATGGAAGACCATTTTAAACGTGAGCTAAATGACAAATGGGCTTTATTGGATGAATTTAAAATTTACAAAGGCAACTACAACCAAAAGAATGGAATTAAAGACGAAATTGTTACAGGGCATTTTTGTGAAACACACGACACTTTTGCAAAAGAAGCGATGTTGCGTTACACAAAGGAAATACTACACGAAGTACCGCAGCAGCCAATGTT
>Ga0208506_1000640_pt1 | contig 10342 bp, 12 predicted proteins | sample CryBogCBH29Jul08_FD_184616 | JGI IMG/M metagenome (GOLD analysis project Ga0208506, IMG submission 184616) | Freshwater microbial communities from Crystal Bog, Wisconsin, USA - CBH29Jul08 (SPAdes) | ecosystem: Environmental > Aquatic > Freshwater > Lake | place: Crystal Bog, Wisconsin, USA... | reverse complement strand
AAAACATTCTTTATGTACAAGCATTAGAAAGAGGCTGGAAGTTATATGGAAAAACTGGCAATGGCTATCAGCTTGATAACAATAGACATCGAACTGACTTGCAGCATGGATGGTTTGTAGGCTGGATTGAAAAAGATGGACGGATGATTCAATTTGTGAACCATATTGTAGACAATAAAAAAGAAGACGATTTCGCATCAAGGAGAGCTAAAAATCAGTCATTGATTAAGTTAGGTTGTTTGATTGACGAGCTCGAGAAATAATTAAAGCATTTTATCTTCAAATCGCTTTTTTTTGGGCTGGGGGTTTTTCATTAAAATTTATCAATAATCACTCTGAGTATACACTGAAATTAACAATTCCTTAACTTTTCTTAGATAAAATATCTATATTGGTAAAAGGAAATATTAATATGGGCTCTAACGATCAAAACAGATGTTATCAAGACGATAAAATGCCGTACGATGCAGAACAGAATTGCGCAATGTGGAGGTATGACCGCACTAAATGCCTATATGTTACATCGCATTTCCTTAGAGAAGCCCTGTATTATCTGACTCCCGTGATTATATTTTTTATTCTACCATACGCGACAAATTTATTAGATATATATGTAGTAGGAGAATCATTTTTGGGAACTATGATGTCTTATGGCTTGAAGGGCTTAATACCTATTACGGCTTTCAAGAGAAAAATCCTGCTGGAGGCGAATGATTTTGTTTACCACCTTTTTAAGCATGACGAAATTCTAGGGGACACAAAATTTTTGAACAAGTTAGTCTGGTGTGAGGAAGAAAAACAAAGCAGCGATATTGCAACAAGTATAGATCAGATAAAGGAAGCTGGTGATAACGCTTCCAATGAGTCTTTGTAAAAAGAAGAACGCAATCTATGTGTTTTACTTCTTAGATCGCGTTCTAAAGAAATTTAAAATACTATGCTATTGCTACTTTCTATTCCCAAACAATCTTAGTAGCATCAAGAATAGGTTGATGAAGTCTAGATATAGAGATAAAGCCCCCAAAACAGCTGCATTATCTCTTGCTTCTGCAGGTAGCACCCTATAGACATTGACAATTCTTTGTACATCATATGCTGTTAGGCCAGTAAATATGAGTACACCTATAACTGAAGTGACAAAATATACTGCTGCACTTTGCATGAAGAGATTAACTAAAGAAGCAATCATGATACCAATTAAGCCCATAATCAAAAACGAACCGAACCCAGTGAGGTCTCTTTTTGTAGTGTAGCCATATAGGCTCATTGCGCCGAATACAGATGCGGTGATAAAGAAAATTCTAGCTACGCTTTCACCTGTATACATCAGAAAAACAGGTGCTAAAGAAATGCCCATTAAACCCGAGAAAACCCATAGCATTAGCCTTGCTGTTGATGGTGATACAGAATGTATTTTAGCTGAAAAGAAAAACACAAAAAATAGCGGAGCTAGGGAGAATAACCAACCTATACCTGATAGACCTGTTCCACTTGCGCTTGCGCTGAAAAATAAATTCACAAAAGATGTTTCTAATGTCGCGAATGCAGCAAAGCCCGTAAAGCAGAGCGCTACACACATGTAATTAAAAACCTTTATCATATATTCACGTAACCCGACGTCATACTCAGTAACTCTACTTGTTACGCGAGAGTTAGAAAAATTGACCATATAAAACCTCTTTTTATCTTGGGTTGATACAATGTATAATATAATGTATAAGATTATGCATTGCAATGGTGATCGATACAATTTTATTTCGGTATAAACGTGAAGGTGAATGTTGTGTGTATGAAGTGGGGCACTGCGTATGGCGCTCACTATGTTAATAAGCTCTACTCAATGGTAGAGAAGAATCTTACATTGCCTTATAATTTTATATGTATAACCGATGATCCAGAAGGTATTAGGCCAGAAGTAAAAACTTATCCTATTCCTGAGATTAAAATCCCGCAGAAAAACGATGTTTCGCCATGGCGCAAATTGCTGATGTTTTCAAAGAAAATAGGGGATATCAAAGGAAAGGTACTATTCCTAGATTTAGACATAGTTATTATTGATAATATTGATTGTTTTTTCGAGTATTCGAATGATTTCTGTATAATAGAAAACTGGACTCAGAAAGGTAGGGGTATAGGGAATTCTTCTGTTTATGCATTTGAATTCGGTAAGTATAATTTTGTTCTGAGTGAGTTTCTAGAAAATATGGACTCAATACTTAATAAGTATGATAACGAACAAATTTATTTATCGAAACGTATACCTGTTGTTAAATTTTGGCCAGAGACATGGTGTAAGAGCTTTAAGGTGCATTGTCTTCCAGGAGGGCTGAAGAATTTATTTTTTACTCCCAAAATACCTGAGGGCGCAAAGATCATAGTATTCCATGGTAACCCTAAACCATCTGATGCTATAGAGGGTAAATGGCCAGGGAGCTTCAGAAAATTCCTAAGAAAAACACCTTGGGTGGATAAATATTGGTGTTAATTCAGAAGCGAAGATAGAAAGTCCGCCAGCTCTAATCTTGATGTTTTATTTCTCTCTGCTTCCAGGCATGCTTTGAGTTTGGTGAGGCTCTCGCCTAAATCATGATTGACTATTACGTAATCATAATTCATGCATTTTGATATCTCTTCTTTTGCTCCATTTAAACGTTTTTGTATGGTTTCGGGATCATCCATAGCCCTTGTGCGAAGGCGTGTTTCTAAATCTTTTAGAGATGGAGGTAAAATAAAGATACTTGCTATATTTTCACGGCATTTTTTTAGCAAACTAAAAGTCCCTTGCCAATCTATATCGTATATTATATCCAGGCCTTGATTCAAGAGATCTTGGGTTTGTTTTAAAGGAGTTCCGTAATGATGCCCGAAGACTTCTGCATGCTCTAGTAGCAAATCATTTTTGAGCATTGCGTCAAATTCTGCTTTTGAGATAAAGTAATAATCTTTGCCGTCAATTTCGTTAGATCTTCTTGGGCGTGTTGTTACTGAGATTGACAATCTTACATTAGAATCGGAGTTTATTAAGGCGTTTGCCAAGCTTGTCTTCCCAGCTCCAGATGGAGAGGATAATATCAGCATTAGGCCTTTTCTTTTAATCTTTGTCATGTTTTAATAAAAATTCTTTCCAAACAGCCTGTATAATCTAATATGCATTCTTATTATGGAGTTTAAGATATCATTAGAATTTATGAAGGCAAGAAAATTAGTGGCTATTTGGTTGTTGCTTTGTTGTTTTTTAGTAGTGGCAATGGTAATTTTGGGCGGTTATACTAGGCTGAGTGAAGCCGGTTTATCAATAGTGAGGTGGGAGCCGATTTCTGGTATTTTCCCGCCGTCCACTGATTTAGAATGGGAAAATGAACTATATCTATACTCGCAATTTCCAGAATTTAAAGAGAAAAATTTCGATATAGGAATTGAGAAATTCAAACGCATTTATATGATAGAATATTCTCACAGGTTATTGGGAAGATTTCTTGGGTTATTGTTTTTGTTACCATTCTTATATTTCTCTTGGAAAAAATATTTTACTAAAATAGATGTAATGTTTTTTTCAATATTATTTTTTCTGGGTGCAGGCCAGGGGTTTCTTGGATGGTATATGGTAAGTAGTGGGTTAATATTAAATCCTGATGTGAGCCAATATAGATTAGCTGCACATATGATAATAGCGGTGACAATTTACGGCTTGTTATTTTGGCAATTTATGCGTTTTTGGTATGGTTGTACTATGCTTACTCATAATAAGTGGTGCGTATTGCATACTCTAATCCTATTGATATTATGTGTAATTCAAATAGGGTTAGGGGCTTTCGTTGCAGGTCTTAACGCTGGCCTAATTTACAACACATTCCCTTTAATGAATGGGCGCATTATTCCTGAGGAGTTACATACATTATTCAGCATATCTATATTTGATGATCCGGCATCAGTTCAATTCTTGCATAGAGTATTCGCTGCAATACTTATTATTTATGGTTTTTTCTTTTTCCGCAATGCTAGTAATTTTGGATCTGAGGATAGTAAAATCACGTATTCGATAAAATTATTATATTTGGCAATATGCTCGCAGTTTATTCTGGGAATAGTAACCTTAGTAAGGAAAGTCCCAATCAACCTGGCCTTAATACATCAATTTCTGGCAATAGTTATATTTACAAATTTACTTTTTGTTTTATATCTCCTAGTATACAGGATCAGTCCAACTAAAACGTCGCTTGTCAGGTAATCACAATGGATTATTACAACTTGTTCTCCGAAGCTATCGAATGCGTCAAAAGAGAGGGCAGGTATAGAGAATTTGTTGATCTGAGTAGATATGCAGATAGGCTTCCAGTCGCGAAAGTTCAGGCTCTGAACAAAGATATTACCATGTGGTGTATTAATGATTATCTTGGGATGTCCAGGAATCCATATGTTGTCGATGCTATGGTAAATGCTACGCATAAATTTGGTTGTGGAGCAGGGGGTACTCGCAATATAGGTGGTAATAATAGCGTTCTTGTTGAACTAGAAAAAGATGTGGCGGCGCTGCATTCAAAGGATTCGGCTTTGGTTTTTACCTCTGGTTATGTGGCAAACGCGACGACTCTGACAACTTTGGCAAAGATTCTTCCGAATTGTATCTTTTTCTCCGATGAATCCAATCATGCTTCAATAATTGAAGGAATAAGGAATAGTAGGGCAGAGAAAAGAATCTTTAGGCATAATGATGCAAATCATTTAGAGCAATTATTGTCTGAGTCACCATTAAATGTACCAAAAATAATAGTTTTCGAATCCGCGTACTCTATGGATGGGCTTCGCTCACCCATGAAAGACATAGTGACTTTGGCTAAGAAGTATAATGCTTTGACCTATATTGATGAGGTGCATACAGTCGGTCTATATGGCAAAGGTGGTGCCGGTATGGCTAACGAAGCTGGAGTAGAAAATGAGATTGATATTATACAAGGTACTTTCGGAAAGGCTTATGGTGTAATCGGTGGATATATTGCAGGAAAAAGAGAAATAATAGATGCTATAAGGAGCTATGCTTCAGGGTTTATTTTCACTACTGCATTACCACCTTCTGTAGCGGCAGCTGCAAAAGCTAGTGTGAATTATTTGAAATTGCACGACGAAGAGCGCATATTGCACTGGAAGCAAGTTATGTATACGAAAGAGCTGTTACGTCAGCATAAAATCAATATTCTAGAAAATGATACGCATATTATACCCGTATTGATAAATGATCCAATTAAAGCAGCGGAAGCAAGTAAGATGTTGCTCAGTGAATTTGGTATCTATCTACAGCATATAAATTACCCTACAGTTCCTAAAGGTTCTGAGCGTTTAAGAATTACTCCAACGCCATACCATACTAATGGTATGGTTGAAGATTTTGTCAGGGCTCTAAAGATGGTTTTGTTGAGTTTAGAAGTTGCCGAAAGCGCCGCTTAGGGTTTTGAGAAACTTGTCATAATAATTGTAACGACGAGCTACTTCTCCAGCTCATCAATTAAGTACCACAATTTGATCAACGCATCGTTTCTTGCTCTGAATGATGGGAACACATTTTCTTTTTTCTGGTCTACAATATGATCAGCAAACTCAATTGTTCTTCCATTCTTTTCAATCCAGCCTACAAACCACCCATGCTGAGAAGCACTGCCGGTCTTCCCATATAGTTTCCAGCCCCCAGACAAATCCTGTATGTAGATGATGTTTTTGGTCATTTTATAAGCTTTTTCACTAATAGGCAATTGATGCGCCGTGACTTTTTGCAAAAAATCAACTTGCTCCTCAGGAGAAATCATCAAAGAACTGGATACCCAAGAATGAGTTAACCCATTATTTTTACCTTCATCTCCAGAAACATCCATATTGCCGTAGTGAAATTTCGTAATATAATTCCTAAATTTCTTCATTCCGAGCTTTGGCGTTAACAACCTTGAATACCATAAACAACTATCTCTCATCCATGTTTTTGGATCATGGTCGCCCTTGCATACGTTAATGTAAAAATCATATCCTTCTTTATACTGAAATACCGGGCGCCTCTCATCTTCTAAAACACCAGAGTCATAACCCATCAAAGCTAGCGGTATTTTGAAAGTAGATTGCGGGCCATAGCGAGTTATACAATTTCCTTCTCGTTTCAAAACTTTGTCATTTTCCTTTGCGATAAAACAATTTTCATTAGCTGAAACAGAGCCTATAGAAAGTAGACTGCAAACTATACTAATAAAGAGAAATATATACATACTAATACCAATTGCGATTGCTAACCTTCGCGTTGTCGCACTTCAGGATTCGTCGTGCTCAAGTAGTCAGTCTATGCTCTGCGTGCCTCACACTCTCGTTCTACTGGTGATCATTTAATACTAGGAATTGTTATAAAACCACATTCTCACAACAATTTTATTGTAATATACTGACATGAAAAAACAAGAAATTCTTATAAAATCACGAGTGACGAAGATGGCTAGCTAATGTTTATACTTTTTGATTACTGGTATCTGTAGAAGCATAAACACTATAAATATAGGCATTGCACCAAAGCTTTTGAAATGGATCCAAAAGTTTTCTGAGAATGTACGCCAAATAAATTCATTCAGTATTGCGGTAAGTATAAAGAATGCAATAAACCTTTTTGATAAGATTTGCCATGCATGATCTGGAAGTTTCAGTTGTTCACCTAATACTGTTTTTAGATATAATTTTCCCTTAAATAAACCAAATGCCAAGATACCTGCAAAACACAAATATATAAAGGTAGGTTTCATTTTGATGAACATAGCGTCCTTGCTGAGTATGGTTATTCCGCCGAATACTGTGACTATAATCACCGTAAATAAAAGCATAGGGGGAATTTTGATTTTATAGATACGATGAAGTAACAAGCCAAATAGTGAAGTAACTATTAATACAGATGTTGCTGTGATCATATCGGATAGTTTGTATGCTACAAAAAAACACAATACTGGTAGGAATTCGCTTACAAATTTTATTAAAGAATTTTTTTTCATATGCCTAGTATAAATATTTTATTTTTATCTGCTTCCTTTATCACTTCTTTGATATCTATGATGAAACTTTCGCCGCTTTTAATTGCTATGCCGCGTAACCCAGCATGCTTCAATTCCTCTATAGTGTGCACCCCTATAGAAGGAAGATCAATGCGCATATCTTGGGTAGATTTTTTCATTTTTACCAATACACCATAAGGCTTTTTTTCTTTCTTTAGCAACTTACTTCTTTTAATCAAATTATTTGTTCCTTCTGCGGCTTCGATTCCAAGGATATAATGATTTTCAACGACAACAGCTTGGCCGACATCAAGCATACCGAGTGTTTCAAGAACTTTTTTCCCTATTTCTACATCTTCCATATCAGTTTTACATGGCTTGATTTTTCCTAACACTCCTTTAGGTGTGATTAATTCTGGGGTGATTTTTTCAGGCGAAATAATTTGATAGCCTTCGCTCTCAAAGATTTTTAGGACTGTTGTAAGCAATTTATTATCTCCACCGAGAAAACTTTTCATGCCAAATTTTAATATCGTAAATATAGCTTTTGAATCCAATTTTAAGGACTTAATAGAGGGTCTAGATATACTCCCAATTAATGAAACATGAGACACATTATTTTCCTTTAATGCTTTAAAAATCTTTTTTAACTCTCCAAGACTTACCCATTGATGTTTGCGGTTAATCAGTAGTTTGGGGTCAGCATTATCTTTTATTGCAAGTATGAAATAATGTAATTGTTGTTGTTCTAAACTTTCTATTAGCAATCTTGGTGCGTCACCACCGCCTGCTACGATTGCGATTGATTTATTAGGACTTAACTTTATCATGGTAATGCCTCGGTGTGGTCAGGCCTCTAGTGCTTTCTGCTTTTAAGAAACTCAACATTCTTTCAATGGCTTTACTTCCCTGGAAAGTTTTCTCTATTTCTTGAATAGATTCATTGATTGTTCTTGAGACATCAAATAGCAATTCATAGGCTTTGCTTATGTCGCGGATTTCATCTTTTGAAAACCCCTTTCTTTTGAGGCCGACTAAGTTGAGCCCTTCTATAAATGGATATTCTGGAACTATCATCGAATATGGAGGTACATTTTTGCTTATGCCTGACATTCCTCCTATCATCGCATAATCACCAATGCTAACAAACTGATGTACTGCAGATAAACCACCTATAATAACAAAATCGCCTACTTTTACATGCCCTCCAAGAGTAGCGTTATTTGCAAGTATGACATTATTGCCTACTATACAATCATGAGCTACATGAGAAGACATCATAAAGAGACAATTATCGCCCACTATAGTTTTCATGATGTCACCAGCAGTGCCAGGATTCATTGTTACATACTCTCTGATAATATTATTTTCCCCTATAATGAGCTCAGATTTTTCTCCAGAAAATTTTAAGTCTTGAGGTGCATGTCCTATGGAAGCGAAGGGGTAGATTATTGTATTTTTACCAACTTTTGTATCGCCTTCTACTACCACATGGGATTTTAGGGTCACATTATCTCTTAGAGTTACATTCTTACCAACAACACAGTAAGGGCCTATATTAACATTACTACCAATATGTGCTCCGGTCTCTATTATCGCGGTATTATGAATATTAGACATCTTTCTTATCTATAATTTTTGCTGAGAAGGTTGCTTGAGCAGCTATATGATCGCCAACTGTAGCGATACCGCTGAGCTTCCAAAAATCCATTCTACTACGTTCTATTTTTACATGTAATAATAACTGATCGCCAGGCACCACCACTCTTCTAAATTTTGCTTCTTCTATTGAGCCAAAAAATACCAATTTGTCTTCTGGTTTTTCTAAGGTAGATTTGCAAACTAAGACTGCGGCTGTTTGTGCCATAGATTCTATAATGAGCACTCCAGGCATTACGGGAGCGTCTGGAAAATGGCCTGCAAAGAACCATTCATTGAACGTCACGTTTTTTATTCCTGTAGCTGAGGTATGTTTTACGATATCTATTACTCTATCGATCAAAAGGAACGGGTGTCTATGAGGTATGAGTTTCATGATCTCATTGATATCAACTGAGGATACTTCTTTTATATCGGTCATTTTTTACCTTTATTTATTAAAGTTTTTATTGTGGCAATTTGTCTCCAGAATGTTCTTATAGGCTGAGCTGGTAAACCCATAACAATCTCTTTATCATCTAAATCATTCAAAACACCAGACTGAGCTGCAATTTGTACGTTATTTCCAATTTTAAGATGCCCAGCCACTCCACCTTGCCCTCCAACGGTTACGTAATTACCTAATTTAGAACTTCCAGCAATACCGACTTGTGATACTAATAGACATCCCTTACCAAGGGATACATTATGACCTATTTGTACTAAATTATCAAGTTTGCACATATCTCCTATTACTGTAGAATCTAGAGTGCCACGATCTATGCAAGTATTTGCACCAATTTCTACGTGATTTCCAATTATCACATTACCTAAGTGAGGGATTTTGATATGGTTTCCGCGGTCATGAGCATAACCAAATCCATCTTGGCCTATTCTCGCACCCGAATGTATAATAACGTGATCGCCTATAATAGTATTAGTTATAGTAGCGTTGCTATATATGATGCAATTATTGCCGATTACTACACCATTCCCAATATATGTGTTTGGATGTATTTCTACATTATCACCAATCTGTACATTCTGACCTATGTAACAACCAAAATGCACTCGAGAATTCAATCCTATTCTTGCGCTTTCTGATATATAATATGTAGAGGGTGACGACTCCTCTAGATCTGGTTCTTTGTGAAATATATTTGCAATTTTTATGTAGGATACATAAGGGTTTTCTACAACCAAAAGATAAAGATCATTTGGTGCATGTGCTATTAGATCATGCGTTGTTATGCATACGCCAGCTTGCGTTTCTAAAAATAACTTTAAGTTTTTATTTGAGCTAACAAATGTGATGTGATCACGTCCAGCATTAGTTAAAGAACCTACATCTGTGATAATAATATCTTCATTAAGTAATGCTTCTTTTTGATTTCTGTATATTTTAGCACCAATATGCTCCGCTAATGATTTTAGAGTAGCAGATTTTATTTTTTGTGATGATTTTTGTTTGGTAGTCATTCAGCTATTTCTACATTCGTGTTAATAAGTTTTTTTAGATTCTCATTTAACTTAGATAATATATGATCTGTGATCTCTATATTATCAGAAGAGTATATAATTTGAGACTTTGGCACAACCAAAGAAATTTTCTTTTTTATTGAATAATCTTCTACTAATTTTAGAATTTCAGTGCGAATTTGCAATAAAGCGTTTGAGAATGATCGGTCTAGAAT
>Ga0208506_1000638_pt1 | contig 10388 bp, 8 predicted proteins | sample CryBogCBH29Jul08_FD_184616 | JGI IMG/M metagenome (GOLD analysis project Ga0208506, IMG submission 184616) | Freshwater microbial communities from Crystal Bog, Wisconsin, USA - CBH29Jul08 (SPAdes) | ecosystem: Environmental > Aquatic > Freshwater > Lake | place: Crystal Bog, Wisconsin, USA... | reverse complement strand
GCCCATTGACAAATATGCCTCCAGGTTATCATTCCCTTATGTTTTTTTTGTTTGTTTTATGCTTAGAGTAACAAGCACTTGGGTTACAGGCACACTACCCGAAACATTCAATGAGGTTTGGGTCTTCTCTAAACTGCTACAGACCAAGAATTGTGCCTCAGGGTCATATTGTCCAGATGCCTTCACCCAGACCCCCTGCCCTAGCACACGTCCATGGTCTCCTATCAACAGCTCTAGCCTGGATAACTGCACATGCCTGCCTGGAACATTCCTGAATCAAAGCAGAATTTGCCATCCGTGCACGTCCAGTTGTAATTCCTTAAGTGGGTATTATCTACCCTATGTACAGTGCATGGGCAAGTATGGGGCAACTGCAGATGCTCCTTGCATGCCATGCATGAACATCCCTGCTTCCAATGCTATCAGCACAGGGAATGGATACCAGTTAAACAATGGCGCAGCTTCTGGGCTTTGTCCCTTCCAATGTGTATATGGCACACAGCTCACCGCCTCTGGTGGTACTGGGGATGCATGCTCAATGCAGTATTCATGTATTCGCATAGCAGCACTTCCGCAAAATGCACAGGGGCAGTACCTGTTCTATTCTGGCATGGCATTTCCAGTGGATTCGTTCCAGATCAGCACTTCAACTTATATGTCACAGGCCACATTCATCACCTCATGTACTACGAGCAAGCTATTGAGCAATGCCCTTTTGGCTGTATCACAGCAAAAGTACAGTGGTTGGAGCACACAGCCCCTATCATGCAACGGACAGTGCAATGCTTCGAATTTGCAGCAGCTCTGCTATGCTGGAAACGCCTCATGGATCGTCGACCCGCTCCAACCGTGGTATGGCCTTTCGTCCCCTGTGACATGCATTAAATGTCCTTCCCCTAGTATTTTGCCTTCTGGTGCCTATGTCATGGGAGGTGGATCGGGTCTGAGCCCCAGCAGCTGCCAGGCGAACATTCGCTGCAGTGATGCAGCGTATTACTTCAATGTCACAGCATGGCAGTGCCAATCATGTAGGGCTAGAGAGCTGCAAGTTTGCACGAAGAATAATACTCGTCTAAGAGGCCAGGGCTGTCTCAATGATTTTTCCAAGCCCTTCAATACTACATTTCCGTCTGCAGATTGTGTGCTGTGCAATCTCAGTATGCCAGATGCGGCCTCAACACAGGGCATTGTCTTTCTGAACTACAACGCGCCAGGTGGATGCGCCATGCAGGCATGCACACCATTAGCCAGCAGCTTTTACTGGAGCCAGCCGTGTGTAGGTGCGTCTCCAGGGCTCCAGGCGCATTGCACTATGACCGACTGCATGCCTTGGCAGTACACCCTAAGGCAGTGCTCAGATTATGGGGACAAGCAATGCCTGAACTGCACTAGGTACAAAAAAGGCTACAAAAAGACGGATGAATGCGCTCTTCTGGCGGATACCCAGTGGGGTCCTTGTACCCCTGGCTACTACTGTAATGGCAATGGCTCTGAGATCCCCTGCCCCGTCAACAAGACATCACAGTCGCTGGCTTGGCAGGAGAATGACTGCTATTGCAATGTGGGATTGAGGTGGGATCTCAGCTCTGGACTTTGTGTCCCCATGCAGTGCCCCAATACTGTCCAAGATGCCACGTTGCCAGGGGTTTCCCTCATCTCCACGCAGTATATGACCCTGGATCCTCAAACACTTAGTAGTACTACCTGTATGCCATGCGGCAGCACCGCTTTAACTAGGGGGAATGCTGTGGAAGTAACATCCTGTGCCTGCCCTATTGGCTTTTACGCTATGTCCAATCATTCACAGGTCATATGCCTATCGTGCGCACAATACACAACGCCTATATGCAGTGATACTCTGGCGTTGCCACTACCATGCTCGAGCTTGCGTACACTGGACATAACAGGATCTGTATGCAAGTGTGCCATAGCCCCCTTCCAGCAGACCAATCAGGTGCAAAGCGGAGCTTCTCTATGCGCTGCATCGTGTATACAGCCCAACTTTGTATCTACAGGCGTGCCAAGAGCTTTACAGGGCCTGCCACAACCAGGTGGGAGCGCTGCCTATGTGCCCAGTACACAGACGGCATGGGACATGCTAGTGACATCAGGACGCAGCATCAGCAGTGTTGCTACCACGGGGAGAGCAGACGATTCTGTACTATCACCAGCAGAAAAGTTTCACGCGGAATTTCTTTTCTGGACCCTTCAGGGCTCCTCTACAGTCTTTGCGTCCTCCATCTGTGGCAGTAGTGTAACTGCCGTTTTTTGCACGTCTTTGACAATGGATGTTCCAGCGGAATGGTTGGTGTACACGAATGCAGTGGATATTAGCGGAACACAGTACATGATAGCAGGTATTGCTGTCTCGCGATGGAATTCACAAAACAGTCCCTTGTTGTATGTAGCTGCTGTTGTCATGGCAAGAACAGAAAATCTCATGAGCATGATATTGCATGTCAACAGCTTTAATTCGCAACTCACGACGGCACCATGGGCCAATACCGCCATGGTCAGTAATGTGACCATCATAAGCGGTGCTCAGCAGATAGAGCTAGTGAGCGTAACGCATACGCTCAAGGGGATGGGCACCCTCACCTCAGATACAGGGGGGTATTTCTATATTGCCTACAATCAAGGCGGAGCCTGTGGGGGGCTGGTATTGGTAAGCCCTCTGAACCCCTCACAGCACCAGTACTATGGGGGCATCTGTGATAGCAAAAACTCTAGGATCGAGGCCTTGACGGTTCGGATCGATGATGGCTCAGGGTACACTATGATTTATGTGGTCATGGGAGGCGGAGCCCTCTACCAAATCAACAGCTATCTTGGCTCGTTGCCCGCTACCCCTATGATAAACGCTGGCTCGGGGGCTGGAATCCTGTCGTTTTCGCCCAATCTGTTGCTGAGTATTCAAGGCTCAACTCTTCAGATTGCTGACATTATGGAATGGACGTGGGTCAGTGCGATCCCAGGGCTGCCCTTTGCCACTGGCCCCTCGCTTCCAATCCTAAGCGTCACTGGAATTACGCCTGTCTCAGGCTATCTAGTGGTTGCCTTCCAATCCTCCCTCTTTGGCGTCAGGCTACAATATTGCAGCTCCCTAGGACAGTACTGGGATGGTACACAGTGTGTCTCACAAAGCTGCAAACGGGTCACCAACTGCAATATGTTTCCCAACCAAGAGTCCGTCAATGGGCAGTGCATGTGCAAGGCTGGGTATTACCTACAGGGTAGCATCTGCACTCAGTGCACGGAACGCAAATATTGCCCTGGAGGCGGAGCAGGCTTGACGGATTGCCCCAGTGGCTCAGCCACTGTTACCATGCATGCTGGAAGCACGTCCATAAACGACTGCATATGCAATGGCAATGGTCAGTATTATTCCACGCTCTCCATGCCTCCTACCTGTATCACATGCGGCCCCAATCTGTGGTGCCCCAACCAGTGGCTGAGTATCCCGTGCCCTGGGACCAGTTCGGGCATAGGTGGAACCACGGGGAACGACCTCCCCTATACATGCACGTGTCAGGCAGGCTTTTCAGGCCCAAGCTGCAGTCCATGTACAACTGGAAACTACTGCCCTACAGGCACTGGGGCTACTGCAGTGAACATAGCAGTGTACTATTCAGGTTTGGTATCCCCCGTTGCCTCCTACTACACCACAGTGGAACAAACGCTTCTGAATTATTTCACAGACAAGACCACGCGTGTGTCCACTGTGAACAATCTGGTGGATCTGCAGAATATGCTCTACATGCAGCCAGTAGAAGCGACAAATAGGACGGACCCAGGGCTTATGGTGATGGTGCAAGTTCCAAACCAAAACCTTTACACATGGGCTACTTTATTGTTAAGCGTGCTCTCAACACGTCAAGCCTTGAACTATTCCACACTAACCATCACCATGAACGGCCCTGAAATCAAAACTGTGCCCATCAACCCCCCTACGCTATGCCTTACTGGAAAGGTGCCAAGCAGTCCCATAGCAAGCACCTGTGTTTGTGCGCCCGGATACCAGCCATCTGGACAGCAGTGCACCCCATGCCCTCAGAATACTTTCAAGGCGGCCGCTGGGTCCGCTAAATGTGCTGCATGCCAGGTAGGTCTGGTCGCATCGTCAACTGGCTCTACAGCGTGTAGCCAGCCATCTAACTCGACAGACGGCGGCAATGGGAATGGCTCCAATAATAACACCACCATGATCATCATAGGGGCTGCAGTGGGCGGCGTCTTGGTTGTCGTACTTCTCTTCTATCTCGTTCACTCCATGCTTACTAAGCTTTAGCCATCGAGTTGAATACATGAGCCTCAATGAATGCATGAGCCTCAATACAACAATACATCTTTCAAATGGGTTGTTGAAAGCTGAAGACGGGTCAATTCGGCTTTCAGCATGTTAATAGCATAATATTCAGGAGAATTTTGCAGAGCATGGGGGTTTATGTTGTCAAAGCATAACTTGAGGATTTCCATGGAGTCTAATATCGAAAGCATGTCTGCGATTCCCTGGGAACGATTCAAATTGTACATGGCCTCAAGATTTTCAACCACACTGTTAAAATCTGCTGGAGTAACCGATGGAAATATACCCTGTTTCAATCGTTCATTCTCATCCCTCAAGTGTATAGCCTCTGACTGATATTGACCTAGAATGGCTATGATCTTTAAAGAGAGTGTAGAAAGAAAACGTAACTGAAGCTCTTTGGCGCTTTGGCCTCCTGTATTTGGCTGATCAGTGAAGTACTTTAGGCAAATATCTATGATCCCTTTCAACACTTCACTCTTATATGGCGTGAAGTGGATTCCATTTGTAGATAGGGTGCCATAAATTGACATGAAATGTGTTTTTTTACTTGTCGGTCTTTTTATAGAGAAGCAGGAACTAATGAAGCAAGGTTTTTAGTTGGCTTTGTAGAGCCGCCCCCTTTCATGCTTGTACATCTCCATGGATGCAAGCAAAGGCAATCCAATACCTAGATCATGTAAAAACATCCTGGACATTGAAGAGTAGATGGGTTGCACATGGACTTGGGGGTTTCGCATATGCTGATATCTTTCGTTCAGATTGATATAGAGTGCTTGCAATGCAGCCGCCCCTCCCATCAAGCCTATAAACAGGCCTGTCTCTGGAATTATTTTTTGAGGGAACTCCATGTATCAATATATTAAATTGAATCCATTTATATATGCTTTATCGATTGAGTAAGGGCACTAAATTATCCTCGCTTATCGTCTGTTTTTGGTATAAGAAGTCTCCTGTGGTAAATCTCATCAAATCGATTGATATATTGAGCATCAGAGCTATGTTCTCTTAATACATCTCTCACAGCATGAAGTGCTGGTATGCTTCTTATGGCCTGTGATGTGGCCAATCGTCTGCTTAGTATTTCCTTATGATCTTGGATATACTGCCGAAAAACAAGATAAGTAAAAGGCATATAAAGGGGAAATTTATTGAAGTGGTAACCTGCAACGTATTCCAAATGATCAGCTGTCGTGGAGTTTTATCTGGGATAAAGTTCAAAAAGTCTAATGGCGTCTTCTTGAATCTATTTTTGACATCAAAAGGTATGCCCATATCCAACAGAAGAAGCAGCTTAATAGTGGTATCTGCAGGATCTTCAAATAGGCCTATCGATACTGAATCTGTAGCAAAACAGTGGAGTGCAGTCTCTGTTCCCGCTGAACGAGTATCTAAAACATCCCTTTGTGTTATTTGCCCCTTATCAACGCATTCCTTAAAAAGTCTCAGTAAGTGCACTGAAGGATTGAAACACATCAAGGTGGCTAGAGGTGCTGGATCGCGGTTGTTAAATTGGGCTCCAGATAATAACAAAGTTTCAGAGATGATTTCCGTATCCTTTGGCTCATCTTTTGGCTGCCGTGCACTTCCTTGTACTATCTGCAGGGACACAAAGAGGAGACTGTAGACATTTTGGCTATAAATGCGGAGAGCAATATCATTTGATAGATTTACCCATGGGGTATAACCTAAAAGTCTATTCCCTATTTCAGGTGGAGGTTGCCGGGGTGGATTAGTATATGTCTTGTAAAGGAATGGCCCAGACACAAGCTCCTGATCATGCTGGATAATTTTAGAAATACATGATCTCAAAATAGGAAGATAAGATATTGACAATTGAAGCGCCAACTTGATCAAAAAGCTTATAGCTGTTGTAGAAGTGGTCCATGTACGGCTTGGATCTGAAATGCTCTCCTCCTGCCACTTAAAGGTCAGTAACATATCGAAAAAATGAAGGTAACAAGGACCTACATAGATAGTGATTTCATTTCGTAACCCGAAGCCATACATAGGTAACAAATAATTCAATAGGTTATTAAGTTTATTATCCAGATCTGTGATGCTTTTTTGTACTGTAATAGCATGAATAACTGCTGCTATTATAGGAAGTCTGGTATTCAATCCTAGGTGCAAAGCGGTTTCTCGTGGCAATACAATGTTCTCGTTTCTATTAATCATATCACGAATCATACCCTCATGACCTTGAATTCGTCCTAATTCTAACCCATAAATGCCAATAGCCAAGTCCCTTTGTGCCTCTTCTCTTTCACTGGGAATTCCGCCACCACTACTCTCATGCATGAAATCCATTTTTGGATTATGAAATAAACCTTAAAAACGTTTTAAATAGTTGTCAACCATACAAGATACAGATGAAAGGAATTGATGAATATCAAAACAAGAGGAAAGGTAAAGTAAAATAGCATATTTTCCAGAACAAGGGAATATGAACTATCTACTTATACGAAGCCAACATGTCAAATATCCAAAGAACTTGGAGAGTAGACCATGAGCCTGGACTATGATGAAAAGGCAACCACAGATGCTCGAGAATATCACAGCTGGTCAGATCGTATTCAGAATAGCATCACTCAGAGGCATCACTTGTATGGGGATATCATGTGAGTCTCCTTGGAAATTAGAACCCTTTTCTCCTTTCTAATAATCGTATTCTACAGGTGGATTGTTCGACAGAGCTGTGATGAGATCATGAGGACCCACAAGGCTCGCCAGACTGAATGCTTTTACGAAAAGATGCTGTCATGCTATCTTTATCAAAGGGGAATCCCTTATATGACACAGGTCGATTGTTTTATCCAGCATGGGACTACGCAGGTGCTTGTGGGTCGTCTGGACATGGAAATAGCCCATACAGTGATTCTGGAGCTGAAAGTAGGCCCAAGGATCACCTCCTTGGACACTGCACAATTGATGAAGTATGTGCGTGCGAAAATAGGCTGTGGAATGCGCCTGGAGCATGCTGCAGTGGTCTGTTTTAGGGACGACGAACGTGTGGAGATCTGTGAGGTGGAGATGTCTGAGGTTGCCTCTTTGTTGAATAAAGATGAAACAAGTTAAGGGGTGTGTGTATTGGGCAAGAGTTAAAAATGTGTGTATTAAGGTTGTAGCTCAAGACTTGTAGCTTAAGGCTTGTAGCTTAAGGCTTCTAGCTTAAGGCTTCTAGCAACAGTAAGCCTACGGATTCCAGAAGCAGTAAGGTGTTGGCCATCAATTAAAAAAGGATGGAATCATGGAAAGTTCAAAAATGTAGCCCACAAAAACCAACTACGCTCTCACCCAAGCCAGTGCATGAGAACCTGTTGTTGGTCCTCGAGATAGTATTACCTTATCTGTTGCCTAACTCTGAGAGAGAATGGACATTACTGGTGACAGCCACCTCAAAGATAATCAAGGAGAAGCTGGACAACGAAGAGATATGGCAATCAAACTTTCGCGACTCAGTACGTAACAAGCTATCACGCCTTCACTTATACAGAGGCATAGGATGCAAATACACTTCAAAGTTTGGTTATTATGCAGGGGGGGACATCAAGGAGAGGGGCACTGCCATATTATCAGGATCTAGCATTCGTACCTTCATGCTCAGTTTATGGAGGATCGAATGCGAGCTTGATGAACAATTGCCCTATGCATGCACATTTAGAAGAAGTATGAAAAGAGAGGATGATGCCCTGATCTCATTGTCTACAAGACAACATTGCCACCAGGATTTGTATGTTGGATGGATTCAGGTTGTTGTGGATACCTCGTCCGAGACCCAACCTCAGTTGCAATTACAGGATATGTTTGAAGAGGACATGGCCTCAGATTCCTGGGATGAGGGCTACTATTGCTCCCCAGACCTGCAATGCTCAGAATGTGGTGATGAAGAGGAGGAGGAAACAGATGAAGAAGTGTAAAGCTATCATGCACTTGTAAACATTGTTAAATAGCCTGTAGCTTTCATTCAGCCTAGGTCTTGGTCCTTAGCTAGTAGCTTAGAGCTTTGTCTGTAGTTTCCAGTATAGACCTTGGTCCATAGCTAGTAGCTTAAAGCTTTGCCTGTAGTTTCTGATATAGGTAGGGCTTGGGCTATATAGCTTTCAGCGAAGGGGTTGGGTTATATAGCTTTCAGTGTAGGGCTTGGGTTATATAGCTTTCAGCCTGTGGCCTTACCTGTAGCTTTCAGCCTGTGGCTCTGGCTCTAGCTCATGAGTAGCAGTTATGAGTCATGATAAATTAGTGATTCTTCCAGAACATGCCCCTTCGATAATCTAATGGGTTTTGCACAGAAATAGAACTAAAAAAAAGTTCTCCTGAAATAGATTTTTTTCTCGACCACTACTTAAGCCAGAGCCACTCAACCAAACCCACTCAAAAAGTAGCATGGCACGCGGTCGTCACATCACGCCTAAGAAGCTGACTCCCTCGGCTGCCAAGTGCCCAGCAAACCCCCAACCTATCATCACCAAGCCCCTTCGCTACAGGCCTGGCAGCATCGCCCTTCGTGAGATCCGCAAGTAAGAGCCTTAAACCAGATCAAAAGCCTCCTAGAAGCTAACAATTTATTTCAATTTGCAGGTACCAGCGGAGCGATAAGCTCCTCATCCGCCGCCAGCCTTTCATCAGGCTGGTTCGGGAGACGATGCAGGACGTCAAGCCCGGATTCCTTATCCAGTCGCAGGCGTTGTTTGCATTGCAGGAGGCGTCTGAGGCCTTTCTCGTGGGGCTCTTCCAGGATGCTAACTTCGTGACCCTTCACTCCAAGCGCAAGACTTTGATGCAGAAGGACATGCTTCTTGCCCGTCGTATCCGCGGGGATCGTCGCTTGTGATCTTTTCTATGCGTTGCAAAGCAAAGGATCGGCGTCCTCCCCATCGCTTGTGGTTTTCTCTGTGTTGAAAAGTAAAGGATCAGTTTCCTCCTTATTTTTTGCAGAATCAGGATCCTTCAGTAAATACAATATGTATCGCCTGTTCTCTTCTAGAAAAGTTTGATAGTATATGCCAACAAAAATCGAGGTACAGACATTGTTCGAGATTAAAAGAGCCGTCAGTTGATATAGCAAATAGAGCATTTGATCCCAAAACAAAAAGTATGAGACTACAGCAGCAAGCAGCGAGTTTGAGGCCACTAAGAAGATAATTGTAAACAGTGGAAGGGGGATACTGCTTTTGGGACTCGTGGTAGGCAATTGCATCTTCCCTTTCTAATCTACTACAATCAAGGAGCTTGGCCATAAATGGGGCCTTCATCTCTAATATACATTATATGTCAGCGCTCATACCAGAAACGGCACACGCCGTGCTCAAGGTCGTAAATCGAAATTGGGGATCCATCGTCCTCATTCGAAAACTCACGAAGGAGCTCTGAGAGATGCCCCATGATTTCCATCTTGGCTTTGTAGGGTTGGGGGCTATCCTCTATGGCATTTACAAACTTAGCCATCCTGGCATTCCTCTGCTTTGCCTTTTCCGTGATACCCTGCCCATGGATGAGATGATGGACTTTCCTCCTGCAGAATTCTCTCATTGCAATTCCCGACTCATCGCCCACAGTCTGTTGGCTCCATCCATAAAAGGTCTTGTTCTGCATCTGAAACTGAAGGATCGTCTGGTCCTTGAGCGAGAGGCCCAGATACGGTGAAGTCTGATCATCCATTGACAGGAGAGAGATGGCTTTGTTAACATGGGATAGAAACACATCCATAGCATGCAGGTAACCATGCTCAAGCCCATTCATGTAATACATACATTTTGGAAGCCCTTGATTGTCATTCCCAACGCTGCAGAACAAGGCTTCCATAGCACTGCAGTCCCGCCAGACCAAATGTGCTGCAACACGTGTCCAATAGACCTCGTGAGTCTGTATGATATGATTTATGGAGGCGCAGGTCAGCATCAGAGGATGGAGATGGCGTGGCTTGAGGTGCATTATGACCATGGACCACATCTCGCTCGACAGCACGGCTGGCATTTGGCTTCTCTGTTCAGGGTTCTGGCTTTATAGACTCGAGTTCTAAAACGGGTTAATAGACGTTACTCCTTCTGCCCCCCGAGAGTGGAGGCGAGACGCCTCAGTA
>Ga0208506_1000637_pt1 | contig 10392 bp, 4 predicted proteins | sample CryBogCBH29Jul08_FD_184616 | JGI IMG/M metagenome (GOLD analysis project Ga0208506, IMG submission 184616) | Freshwater microbial communities from Crystal Bog, Wisconsin, USA - CBH29Jul08 (SPAdes) | ecosystem: Environmental > Aquatic > Freshwater > Lake | place: Crystal Bog, Wisconsin, USA... | reverse complement strand
GACCTGGCTTCCGGCACACTGATCCATAACAGAGCCGGCATATACTTTGATGACAACAGCGTGGTGATTACGAATCAGGTCACCGAAAATTACGGCTGCCTGTTTCCTGCCAAAGTCAACACTCTCAGCAATGGGTTTGAACTCTACCCCAATCCGGCGCATAATAATTTGATGATCAGGTCTGCCAACTTGATGCATAAGATAGTAGTCACCGACTTAATAGGCAGGGAAATATTGACAACTAGCGCCGATACAAAATTTGCCGACATCAATACTACTGCTCTGATTCCCGGCATTTATATTGTGAAAATTGATGGTACTGTGGCCGGGAAATTTGTGAAAGAGTAAGGAGGCTAGTGCCGACTGACCCTGCTGCAGAAGTGGAACGGTACCTACGGAGTCTGAACACGATTTTGAGGATTAAAAGATATAGACAGGACCAGACATTAAGTATTCGTTTGACTGTAGTGTAATGTGAAGAAATTGTCATGCTTGTCTCGTGTTAGTTGCAAACCTCTACTACCCTGATCGGGTTAACACATCCTGTATAGCAGAGTAGTGTCTGAATCACGAATTAATTGGATGTCACGGAACGACGCGGAAATCAGGGAATGTACAATCGGGATTCAACATATTTGCAATTAAAAAAGTAATGCGACTAATCAACGTAAATAGCAACTGTAAATGTATGAATGGTATTGGGCTCCTGTCCGACGCAGTCGGGAGACTGCGCCGACATATGGGGGATAAGGGGGATATGGATGATTAAGTTGCCTGACCTGTTTCATCAAACCGATATTCCCGTAAACCCTGTGGCGCAGCCATAGAAAAAATTGTTGAACCTTACTGTAAATCCTCTGTCGGCAAAGGTCCTGGCTGCCGACTCAGAATTGCCGAAGTTGCGGGAATAAACGCCAAGCATCCGATATTCACGTGGGTTGCCCAGCAGCATTTTGCCTGCGAAAGGTACAATAACCCCTATATAAAACATATACAAACGGCGCAATAGCAAGTTTGGTGGAACGGAGACTTCGATCATCGCCACCTGTCCGCCAGGCTTAAGCAACCGCTTCAATTCCAGTGCCAAATGAGCCACTTGTTCGGCAGAAAGAGTCTTGAGACCAAAGGCACAGGTGACAACATCAAAACTTTGAGCCTCAAAGCCATTATTAAACATATCTGCTTCGTGCAAAATAAATCTATTATTGTAGCGTTGTTTGTTTCGCTTGCCCGCACTCTTCAGCATTCCCTGAGAGAAGTCGAGTGCGTGCCATTCGGCCTCCGGATATTTTCTGGTCAGCGCGTGCCAGGTTTCTCCCATACCGGTCATAATATCTAGCACTTTTATTTTGCCCGGCGCCGGTTGCAAATTATTAACAAATTGAAGACGCCAGCGCAGCGAGAAGCCAAAAGAAAAAATATAGTTCATTTTTTCATAAGAAGCACTCATTCTATCGAAAAGCAATCGTACGTATCCGGCATCATAAATGTTTTCTGCAGCCACAGGATAAATATAGTATACTTTTCGATAGTAACGATAATATGTTTTAGTAAGATCATTATTAAAAAAATATACATTATAGCATAAAACTATATAAAAATACAAAAAAAGACAGCGTTGCACCAACGAGACTATTAATCAACTCTTATTATTTGATATATTAAATAAGTCACGTCAGACAAATGCAACCAACAACAATATATTTCATTGTATATATTCTGATAAAATTTAATTAAGAATAATGTAAAAAAAACCAAACGAAATTCATATTTTGAACGTCTAATTAGGATTATAAGTTTAGAGAATTTACTACAGACAAATAAAATTAGTTTTATTTACAACAATAAACATTAATTTATGATCAAAAATGCATTAAATATATTATTAATAATATTTTTATTTTTTATTTTCATTATATGCAATTCACTCGATCTGCACGCCCAGACGGGATGGGTTTGGGGCGCCGGCGGTGGCGGTTCTGGCAATGACGGCTATTGTGTAGCAACAGATAATGCCGGAAACGCTTATGGAGGAGGAATAAACTATGGGGCATCTTCAACAACGTTTGGCTCATTAACAGTGCCATGTACGGGTCTTCCACTTTCGGGATGGTATTTCTCGCCAATGCAGGCTGTATGGGTTAAGTACTCGCCTACCGGCACACCACTTTGGGCGGATGGCACCCAAAACGGTGATGCTTATCTTTTCAATATTTCCTGCGACGCCAGTGGCAATCTCCTGGTTTTTGGTGCGTTCGATAGCCCGGAAATCACCATAGGCGGCACAACGATTACCAATCCATCTTACGTATCCGGAGCATACTACACCACAAATCAATATTTTATTGCAAAATATAGTCCTACCGGTACTTTATTATGGGTTGTACATGATGGATGCACTCTGATGAATTACACATCTTATCTGGGAGTACTCGTAATAACAACAGGTGGCATTGCCTCGGATGCGGCCGGTAATGTCTACGTAACCTCCAGCTTTACTAATGCAAGTATCAACATTGGGCCATATACTCTAACCAATAGCGACCCAAGCGGTAGTACAAACGATGTCTTTGTTGCAAAGTACTCTTCAACAGGTTCTTTGTTATGGGCTAAAAATATCGGCGGAGCGTCGGACGATTACGGCAATGGCATAACTGTAACGCCGTCAAATGATGTATACATAACCGGTGCCTTCTATTCACCGTCAATCCCTGTAGGCGCATCCACACTGAGCAATCCATACGGAGGAGGAGGTTCTTTGGGTGGAGGCGTACCGATGGCCTATGTGGCTGAATTTTCCGGCTCCGGCACTCCTTTATGGGGCGTAGCAGCCGGCGGGGCCAACGGCGCATTGGCAACAGGTGTAACTTCAGATTTATCAAACAATGTCTATGTTACGGGAGGATTTGGAGATGCATCCATAAGTTTTGGATCCTCGACGATTACCAGAACATACCCAGCTGCGGTACCCCAACTTGCTCTTTTTCTGGTACAATTTTCATCATCGCACGCAGTAACATGGACTAAAACAATAGGATCATCAACAGCGCCGGTTTATGGTTTCTGTATCGGCCTGGCAGGCTGCGGCGAAGTTTGGGTGAGCGGCAATTACTCGGCAGACGCCAGTATAGATGGCCATACGCTTACTTTGGTATCAGGCACTGACCCGGTATTCATAGCCGGGTATAATTTGGGGGGTGGCGTGATAGGATATTCAGGTCTGGGTTCAGGAGGCGATGATCAGAACGGGATTGCTGTTGATCCATCAGGAAACATATTCATTTGCAGCGATTATCAGGACGTGGGCCCTTTTTATGTGGGGCCCGATCTGATCAATCCTTCCTCAACGGGAACCGGAACCGAATTCTTTTATATTGGCAAATATTCAAATCCACCACCGCCGCCAGACACGATTTTTATAGCCCATGATACTACCATTTGCGCCACAGGATCGTCGTTGACCCTTTCGGGGACAATTGGTTATTCAAACTTTCTCTGGGACAACGGCTCCACTGACACTTTCAGAACTGTAACAACCGCAGGCACCTATTGGGTCTTATCGAAAAGCTCATGCAGTGTACCCACACACATTGACACATTCCATGTATATGTTGGTCTCAGCGATACCATCAGGTCTGTGCATGACACGTCTTTTTGCAGTACTACAAGCAGCCTTAATATTTCTGGAGCTACAGGCTACACCAACTACACCTGGAATACTTCGGCAACAACAGCTACAATAGCCATAACTGCGCCTGGCAACTACTGGGTTATTTCAGAAAGTCCGTGCCCTGCTCCTGTACGTATTGATACTTTCCACGTGCTGCCCGGCAATGACACTGTAATCCATAGAATGGATACCGCTCTCTGCTCGGGCATCGGAATTACCTTTTCAGTACCAACGGGATATCCATCCTATACCTGGAGTACCGGCGCTACGTCTTCTTCTATAACAGTGACTACAGCCGGTACATTTTGGTTCGTGGCCGTTGGTGTGTGTCCCGCTCCAACTTTGATAGATACCTTTGTGGTTACCAATCCGCTACTGGATACTACGAGGCTCCGCAACGATACTACCCTTTGCAGCAACAACAGTTTGACATTGGCAGCCCCGCCCGGTTATGCCAATTACCTCTGGAGCAATGCGAGTACAACTTCAACCATTTCGGTAACGACTGGCGGCACCTATTGGCTCATTGCAATGAGCCCCTGCCCTACACCAATATTAGTTGACACGTTTGGCGTAAAATTTACAATCGGAGATACAACACATTACAGTTACGACTCTACAATTTGCACTAATACGCCTTCAATATTTCTTTACGCTGACAATGGTTATGATATCTATGACTGGAACACCGGAAGCAATGCCACCAACATTCAAGTAATAACACAGGGCACTTATTATGTTGCCGAATTTACCGGTTGCAATATGAGGTCTGACACCTTTAATGTTGTCTTTAACCCAATACCATCTGTATCCCTGGGCCCAGATACATCTATTTGTGAAGGACAATCCCTGGTACTCACTTGTCCGGAACCTGCCGGTATCACTTACTTGTGGAACGATGGTTCTACAAACCCTTCCATTACTGTTTCCTGGGGTGGAACGTATACACTTACTGTTGATGAAAACGGTTGTTTTGCAAGCAGCAGTGTGGCAGTAACTCTGATGGTGCCGCTGCAACCGCTGAATCTGGGCCGCGACACCACGCTTTGTGCAGGACAGGATTATATTATTGTATCCAATTACCCGAATACGACATGGAATACCGGTGAAACCGGAGCTGAAATAACCGTCTCCACACCCGGTATATACAGGGCAACGGTGATGAGCAATTGCGGTTTGGCCACGGATTCCGTAATTGTAAGTTATGAAAATTGCTATATATGGTTTCCATGTGCTTTCACGCCCAATGGAGATGGTTTGAATGATGTTTTCAGACCACAATTGATGTTCAATCACTTTTTAGGGTACGAACTCAGTATTTTTAACCGGTGGGGAGAAAGGGTATTTCACACACTCGATTATACACAAGGATGGGACGGATTTTACAATGGCATTGCTCAGGATATTGACACCTATTATTATGTTGCCTATTATGATCTGAACGGTAAACCCCAAATGGCTACAGGAGACCTTGAACTGATAAGGTAAAAGCATTTTTTTTGGTAAAGGATAAAAATATTTAAAAACTTTCCAACAAAGCGGACAGCTTAGTCCAATTGTCGACTAAATAAAGCGGACGGGCCAAAATATCTCAAACAGCAAACTCAATTGTAGCAAATATTCCTATCTTTGATGAATATGGAACTAACGCAATTAATATTTTATTTAATTATTTGTGTTCTTTTAATTGGTTTTTTTGCAGGCACCGAAATCGCATTTATTTCGGTGAATAAGCTCAATATAGAACTCCGGAAGAAACAAGGCAACTTATCGGGCAGAATCCTGGCACGGTTCATGGAAAATCCACAGGAGTTTATCGGTACCAGCCTTGTAGGGGTGAATGTCCTACTGGTGATTTATGGCATACTCGCGTCGCACATTACACAATCATTATTTTCCCACTACCATATCGTGCTTCCGGGATATTCAAAACTGATTATCGACACCGTTATTGCCACTATTATCATCCTGATATTTGCAGAATTCCTGCCCAAAGCCATTTTCAGATCTACAGCAGAATTTGTGCTCAATATATTTTCAGTGCCCATGCTGGTAATGTATTACATATTTTATCCGGTCGCAAAGGTCTTTGTGTCTATATCCGAATTTCTGCTCAAATACCTGTTCAATGTGCGGATCAGGAACCGCAAGCCTGTTTTCAATCGGGTGGATCTGGAGCTATTTGTGAAACAAAGTATAGAAGGTCTGGATAGCGAGAAAAACAATGAAGTAAATGCCGAATTATTTGAAAACGCCCTGGACCTGGCCAATGTACGTGTGCGCAAGTGTATGGTGCCCCGCAACGAAGTGGAAGCCATAGAGTTGCAAACAACCGTAGAAGAGTCGAGGCATAAGTTTGTGGAAACAAAGCTTTCGAAAATAATTGTGTATGACGACACGATTGATAATATTGTAGGCTATATACACCATCTGGACCTGCACAAAAGCCCCGCAACAATTAAAGAGATTCTGCACCCCATAACCCCGGTGCCGGAAGCCATGAATGCTGTGGACCTAATGAACAGGTTTACACGCGAGCGGAGAAGCATAGCCTGGGTGATAGACGAGTTTGGGGGAACAGCCGGTATCGTGACCATGGAAGACGTACTGGAAGTAATATTTGGCGATATTAAGGATGAATATGATATAGAGGAACATATAGAAAAACAGATTTCGGAGAATGAGTATATTTTTTCGGGCAGGCTGGAACTGGAATACCTTAATGATAAATATAGTTTTGATTTTCCCACCGATAAATCTGAAACCTTATCCGGCTACATCATCACGATGCACGAGACAATCCCAAAAATGGGAGAAAAAATAAATCTGGGCAACTACGAATTTGATGTGCTTTTGGTAACAAATACCCGGATTGAAACCGTGAAAATGAAACTTTTGTCGTAGCGCCTGTTCAACTTTGCGTTCAAAAGTTTATATTTGTGTAAACAAAAGAATTGGGTGATCGGCGTTTGTTGTCACTCAATTTTTAATACATTGTAACAGACAAATAAAACCACATATTATATGCCAATACAGCGTGCTTTTAATTTGAATCAATGGATCGAGGAAAATCGTCACCTGCTGAAGCCTCCGGTTGGCAATCAGTGTGTGTACAAAGATGCCGATACTTTTATTGTTATGATTGTAGGCGGGCCAAACAGCCGGAAAGATTTTCACTATAATGAAAGCGAAGAACTTTTTTACCAGTTGCAGGGCGATGTATGTGTAAAAATAGTAGAAGACGGTAAAATTGTTGAAATACCCATAAAAGAAGGCGATATTTTTCTGTTGCCCCCGCGCACTCCGCACTCACCACAGCGCGGTCCCAACACAGTGGGCCTTGTAATTGAAAAAAAGCGCCCCGAACCTGAACTGGATGGGTTTATGTGGTTTTGCGATAAATGTGAAAATAAACTACATGAAGAATTTATGTATGTTTCGGACATTGTGAGTCAATTGCCTCCGGTAATGAAAGCATTTTATGAAAGCGAAGACAGGAGAACCTGCAAAAAATGCGGACATGTGATGCAGCCACCGGTACAAATATCGTAACTATTCAGGTCTCTGTAAAGATACGTTGCATGATTTGCTTATATATGTCATGATTCGGCGGGGCTCATCATGACATATATAAGCAAATCATTTTGTAAAGTAGCCTAATTGGTTTGACCTAATAGTTACCAAATATCGTAGTCCAATTACGAATGCCCGTTTCGAATCGGATCAAATTTGTCGATTCAGAAATTAATTATTCTGAACCTGGTTTTTTTCTTAAAAACGGAGAGCTACATTGGTATTAAATGATGTATCCGTTAGCAATACAATGAATTTTTGTGCCTTTTGGAAAATGAGCTATTTTTGTGAATAGTAAATTTGATTAATTTTATGAACAGCCGGATTAAGCATGCGTCGTTAAATACTACAAGAATATTTTCGCTGATTTTCATTTTTATCAGCCAGTTCATGTTCTGCAATATCGGCGATTGCCAAAGTTTATATATACGCACTGTTGCCGGCAAAGACTCAACTGGTTTTACCCCATCCGCGCCTCTGGCTATGAAGGTGAAAATCAATGCACCATCAGGCGTTACAATGGATAATAAAGGCAATCTGTATTTTACGAACGATTCCCTGAACCTGATAATGAAAGAAAGCCCTAACGGTAATCTTTCTGTCTATGCCGGGGGGTATGATACTTTTTCCACTGTTCATTATGTTGGCGATAGTGTTCCGGCTACAAATGCAGTGCTCTGGAATCCTCAGGGACTAGCCTGCGACAAATACGGAAACTTATTTATATGTGATTATGGCAACTATGTGATACGCAAAGTGGATACCAACGGATATATTACGAGGTTCGCCGGCAATGCAGGCGGCTGGGGTTCGGGCATTGGTGACGGCGGCCCGGCGACACACGCCGAAATCAATTGTTATGGCATTACATTCGACAAATATAACAATTTATATTTTACCGACGCTTATGACCGGGTAGAAAAAATAGACACAAATGGAATAATCAGAACAGTAGCCGGTGGCCTGGTTGCCACAAGTACCGGGGCGATTGTAAATAATATACCCGCAGACAGTACAGGATTTGGCTTTGTCTCGGGTATCGCTGTGGATACAAACGGCAATATTTATATTGCTGACGCAAGTATGAATATGGTGCGGGTGGTAAGGCCAAACGACACCATTTATGCGTTTGCGGGTACCGGAGTGGCTGGGTCTTCAGGCGACAATGGACCAGCCTCGACGGCAAAACTCAGTAGTCCTCAGGGACTGGCCATAGACAACATGGGCAACTTGCTTATTGCCGATAAGGGCAACAACCGGATAAGAAAAATATCCCTTGCAACGGATACCATTAAAACTTTTGCAGGCACGGGCACAGCAGGTTTTTCCGGAGATTGCGGTGTACCAACCTCTGCGGCAATAAAATCACCAATGGCAATCTGGTTTCAGGGCGGCGATTATTTCATAGCTGACCAGGGAAACTATAGCGTAAGAGAGGTGCTTCCTCCCGACACATTGCTTATTACGTCGACCTATGGAAATGCAAGAGACAGCATCTGCAAAGGCACCTGGGTTTCGTTTACAGCCACAGTTAAGCATCCCACATTTGGAGACACCCTTAGATGGGTAAAAAACAGATTAGTGACTAACAGGGTATCGGTTACCCACGATTCTGTATATACAGCAGATTCTTTTTACATGAGAGATTCTTCTTTCTTTGTCGGCAGTATTTTGCATGACACTCTGGTCCCTGCTGATACATTGGTAATAAGGGATACTTCTTTTGTCAGAGATTCAACTTATGCTACAGATACAACAATAGTCGTGGCAGGAAATGTTTTGACCTGGGCGGATTCCGGTTTTGCAACCGGTGATACCATAAAATGTATTTTGTTCGATCCGGGGGGCTGCACCTCAATTGTCAATTCAAACAAAATAACCATGTATGTTAAATCTATTCCGGTGCCCATAACCGGTCCAACAACCATTTGCGCCGGGCCTGCACCGGCGACAATAGTCGATACATCCGGCACGGGACGATGGACGATCACAAATCATGCCATAGCTACATTAGATTCGTTCAGTCATTCCATCAGGGGCATAACTGCAAGTACACCGGGAGTAGACACCGTCTACTATACACTTACTGACGGGTGTCGTACTTCTCTTGTATTCACAATAAATCCGGCTCCACACAGAATAACCGGTAGCAGATCTGTATGCACCGGCGCAACGACTACGTTAAGTATCACAGACACCGGAGGTATCTGGGGAAGCACCAGTCCCGGTATTGCATCGGTTTCTTCCTCCGGTGTCGTTTCAACAGATTCCGACGGAACAAGCCTCATTTACTATCTGTTCCCTGACGGATGCGCCTCATACGACACATTCGTAGTCAACCCCTACCCAACCGCAGTGGTCGGGCTTACGAATATTTGCCGCTATTCCACATCGTCTCTCTCCGATTCGCTGGCCGGCGGCAGGTGGATTAGTTCAGACACTCTTGTATCGAGAATAGACTCTATGGGCAATCTTACCGGCATTGGGTTGGGCAGAGATACAATTACATACAGAATGCCTTCCGGTTGCAGCGTGACTGTTTTTTGTACTGTAAACGCGGCTCCATTGCCCATAAGCGGCATCGCCTCACATTTTACTACAATATGCAATGGCACTTTTCAACAGGAAACTGAAACTTATCCGGGCGGTATCTGGTCTACCAGCGACTCAACTATTGTTTCTCTAAATGACTCGGGGTTGGTTTATGGAGTTCGTAATGATACGGCCGTAATTTCGTATACAATTTCCGACGGGTGTGCGGCCAGGCTCACTATTGTGGTGGATTCAGTCCCCTCCCCTGTTACCGGGTCAGATTTTGTATGCGTCGGTTTATCTACGACTCTGGCAAATGCGGCGACCGGCATGTGGTGGGCAACAGACTCAAATGTCTATATGACCGATTCCACATCCGGAGTTATTTATGGAAACACTGCAGGCCTCGATACCATAGTTTTTTCAGTATCCAGCGGCTGTGTAACGAGCAAAGTTGTCAGTGTACTGGCTGCTCCACTCCCTATTCTCGGACCCGATTCTGTATGCGCGGCTGCAACTGTGAGGCTCGCAGACTCAATATCGGGTGGCATGTGGTCTGTTTCTGATACCACCGTTGCAACCATCAACGATTCCGGTGTGGTTACGGGCGTCCATAC
>Ga0208506_1000636_pt1 | contig 10422 bp, 12 predicted proteins | sample CryBogCBH29Jul08_FD_184616 | JGI IMG/M metagenome (GOLD analysis project Ga0208506, IMG submission 184616) | Freshwater microbial communities from Crystal Bog, Wisconsin, USA - CBH29Jul08 (SPAdes) | ecosystem: Environmental > Aquatic > Freshwater > Lake | place: Crystal Bog, Wisconsin, USA... | reverse complement strand
ATACAGAAGATGTATATCAAGGTGATTATAATCTTGGCATATTGAATCTACCTGTTTTGTTTGGTAGTGCCGCTGCTATGGCAAGTGTTTTTTTTCACCAGGAAGATCATTCGAATCTAGATTCTCAGGGTGGGCTGTTTACTGTTGGTGCAGTGGCTCTAATCGCACTCCATGAATTGCTGTAGTTAATCTGAATGTGGGTGATTGTCGCCTGCCACTTCTACCATAACAACAGCTGCATCGATCCCAACTGTAAGCAGTGCTGTATTAGGGACATTGTATTCTTTGCTATGGTTCATTAAAATAGCGATACCAAATAAGGTTAGAATCGTAGCGGCAGCAAATATTCCTATATATAAGAAATTTTCTTCGTAACATTCTCCATTGTCTTCTTCCATCTGATATTATTCCTCGCTATGTTGTCTCTCAAAACGCTCGTGCTTTTCCTGGGCTTCTATGCATAAAGTTGCGACAGCTCTGGCCTCTAATCTCTTTAACCCTATAGGCTCCCCAGTTTCTTCGCAATAACCATAATTGCCTTGTTCGATTCTATCTAAAGCATGATCAATCTTATTAATCAGTTTTCTGTATCTGTCTCTGCTTCTGAGCTCGAAAGCTGTTTCTGCTTCTGCGGTTGCTCTATCTGTCATGTCTGGCTCATTCAGTTTCTCAGTTTTGAGATGGTTCATGGTATCTTGAGCTTCTTTGATCAAATCCTGCTTCCAGCTGATTAGTTTGCGTTTAAAATACTCCACTTGATTTGGATTCATATATTCTTCGCTTTCTGATGGAACATAACCAGGCTGCAATTCTATTTTCATTTTATAACCTTACAATATATCTATTGGCGAAGCTCCAGTTGAGCGAGCGACTTTATACCATGTCTCAAATTTGTTGTTAGGTTGCCCTCGCTTCTCGATTAGGCCTCTGTCACGCAAGTACTCGCGCTCATCGGCCTCACCACTCGTTCTCCTAGCACCAACTAAATTTGAAACATGGCATTACCCGGTTAAGGTTATAAAACAAACAAATTCATTGCAAGAGAGATTAATGCTAGCGATAGGGTTTTTACTTTAAAATGATTTTTATGTGGTTCTTCTTGCCACTAGATAAAATTATATACCCGTTTTTCTCAAAATCTTTTTCATATAACTTTGTGGCTTCATCAGTGACTTTTTCTTTATTCACGCTTGCGCCAGAGCCGCGAATTAGCCTTTTTGCGCTTCCGTTTGAATCAGCCATTCCAGATAATCTAAATAATTCATAAGCAAATATTCCATCAGTGACTAAATGCTTATCCAATCCAAATGTTGCAATATTCTCCATATCGCCTTGCTCAAAAACTGCGATGGCAGTTTTCATTGCCTCTGCAGCTGCGCTTTCTCCGTGACATAATTTTGTGGTTTCGAAAGCTAGTATTTTTTTGTATTCATTAATGTTTGTCGTTGTATCATTCTGGTATGTATTTATTTCTGCAACCGGAATGTCAGTGAAGATCTTCATGAACCTAAAAACATCATTATCATCCGTATTTCTCCAGAATTGATAATAATCATAAGGAGTGAGCATGTTTTCGTTGATCCATATAGCTCCTTTTTCCGATTTGCCCATTTTAGCTCCAGAAGCAGTAGCGATAAGTGGGGTTGTAAGCCCGAAAACCTCTTTACCAAGCATTTTTCTTGTCAATTCTACCCCACTTACTATATTTCCCCATTGATCAGAACCACCGCATTCTAGAATGCAATTCTGATATTTGCTGAGATGCATGAAGTCGTATCCTTGGAGTATCATGTAGTTGAATTCAAGAAAGCTTAGGCTTTGTTCGCGCTCGAGTCGCAATTTGACACTATCAAAAGTTAACATTCTATTGATAGAGAAATGCATACCTACTTCTCTAAGAAGATCGGTATATTTGAGCTTTTCGAGCCAATCAGAATTATCTAGTAATATTGCTTTATTTGGACCATCGAAAGAGACAAACTTTTCTATGCAGGTTTTGATTCCTTCGGTATTGCTTTTGATTTCTTCGTCAGAGAGCATCCTGCGAGACGTATCTTTTCCAGTTGGATCACCAATTTTTGTAGTAGCGCCACCAATCAGTACTATTGGGCGTATACCATGTTTCTGTAACATTCTCAAAATCATGATTTGTAGCAAACTGCCAACATGTAAAGCCGGAGCAGTACAATCGAAGCCTATGTAAGCTGATGGATTCTTTTCATTTTTTAAAGACTCAGATAGGGCATGCTCATCTGTGCATTGATAGAAAAAACCACGCTCTTTGAATTCTGAGATAAAAGGATGCATATATTTATCTGACTATTACCCTATAGAGTTTGCTACCTGAATGTTTGAAAATCAACTCTAAATCAAAATGGTCACCATGTTTTAAATCTTGTTTGAGCCCCATTAGCATTATATGCAAACCTTTGGGCTTAAAGATGACCGTGTTCTTAGCGGGTAAAACTAATCTATGAATATGAACCATCTGAGATATACCATTTTCCACAACGGTTTTATGTATCTCTGTCGTGTTTGATATGCTGGTTTTGGCTCCCAATATTTCGTCGTCTTCATTTGAATTATTGGTTGCCTCAAAATAGACAGCGCTGTTCCTTCCAGCATCGCCGGTACGTGCCCATATATCTTTTATAGTCAGAGAATCATCAGCAGAGCTAGGCAGGGACAGCAAAAATAATGCTGATATAAAATATAAAACACTTTTTTTCATGATCTACTTACCAAGTTGTTAATCGGGAGCATTTATAGCATAGGAGCATAATATAAACTATAAAGATTTTAGGAAATTCTATCTTTTTAGCATATACCCATTATTTTCATCTCTCAATATTAAGATTTCTGGCTCTAACTTTTTTCTTAGCCTATATATATTCGTTTCAAGAGTGTTAGTATCGGTATTATCTTTATAAGAAAATACATGCCGCAATATATCGTTTTTAGATTTAAACGAACAATCATTTGAAGCAAGATATTCCAGTAATTTGATTTCTATTGATGTTAAGTCTTTTGTTGAAACTATATTTGAAAATATTGTGACTAAAGTTTTTGTATTAATCCATGCATTCGGCAAAATTCTAGCGGAGCATTGTTTCGATGCGTTAATAATATGTACTAAATCTCTATATTTAAACGGAGTTGTTAAGATTTGTATCTGAGGATTACCTTCCGGTTTATCTAATATAGAGGTAAGGAGAATAGTTGGGCATAAATATGAAAGCTCACTTTGTACTGTATCTTGATTAATTATAAACAGATAGTTTTCGTTGATTTTCTCTAAATCATATTCTTGTTCTATGATGCAGTCTTGGTATGTTTGTTTGAGTAATGGCTCAAGAAACCCAGTTTTGTCTTGCAATATAATATGCCGTTTTGTCTGCATTATTGGGCCATTTTGCAATGAATTAGGACTAAATATAAACTTTTTTTACCCATCAGCAATCAATATTTCTTATTTTTTTGATAAAATCATAAAGATTTGTTGCTATGAAGCCCTTATGCCACTTGAGTTTTATAAAAAGATAAAAAAATAAAAAAAAGGGGGTTCCATTATTTTTTTTTACATGTTATACACAAAAACGTAGGGTGGATGATTTGTGCTTATACCTGTATCGCCGTCTATTTTTCCTAGACGTACTTCAATTCAGTCGGTGAAAAAGATGCCTCTTCACCAGAAGTCGATAACTCGACCAAATGCCCTAATGCTTCACCTACGTAACTAAGTGCGGTTTTAGAGGCAGGGTAGGTTATATCTACGGCTATTACGACTACTGCTCCAATTAGGCCACTTTTAGCAACATCAGATCCTTCAATCTTAATTGCAGAGTGAGAAAATAATCTTTTTATAGCAGGGCCTAATACAGCTTCAAAGCTTTCTATTAGGACAGGTAAGGCTCCATTGATATTGATATCTGCGTTCACTTTGAAGTAGTTAGATAAATCTTCTTCATAGCTATAAGCGGCGCTGTTATACGCTCCTAGAACTACTCTGGTAGTCGAAATTGGTTGGCCCATCAAAAAATCTATAAAAGAATATTTTATAGAACCGACTATAGCTGCGTTAGAGTGCGAAGATTCTGGCGATGATTCGTCAGCATACGATTTGACAAGGCAGCTAACAAATTGCGCTGTGGCCATAGAGAATGCACGTGTTTTTGCAGTGCTTGTATTTTCGTTATAAAGTAAGCTGATCGCTCCAGAAATAGGAAGAATTATACCAATAGCCTGAGCTCCGCATGACACAATAGAATCGGCTAGCATATTTAACAATAATTTATTTGTTTGAGACAGTAATACATAAAGAGCAGTGAAAAGTCAATAAACACATAAAAAACAAAAAAATTTATAGAGAAATTACAATGAAGAATATATTAAAAAAATATTTTAATAAAACTCAGCAAAGTTCTGTTTATCATAATCATGCTGTAATACAAAATCTATTCGCGCCAGTATGGAGTAGCAAAAATTACCATAATTTTGCTAACGAAGCATATAAAAATAACGTTATAGCTAATCGCTGTATTAACCTGATAGCAAGGTCTGCAGCCAGTATAGACTGGTTGCTATATAGTAAAAAACAGATTGTTGAAAATCATCCGTTACTGAGATTGCTACATCATCCCAATCCTACATCTGGAGGGGCTGAGTTTTTCGAAAGTTTCTTTGCTTATAAAATAATCAGCGGTAATGGTTATATTTTAGCAGTGACAGATAGCGCTAAAACAAAAATGGAATTGCATTTACTGCGACCAGATCGCGTGACAATTATTCCAAGTGAAACATCGATTCCGTATGCTTATTCATATAAGGTTGGTGATCAGGAAATATTATATAATGTTGATTCAGAGACAGGTCAGAGCGATGTGTTACATCTTAAGAATTTTAACCCTTTAGATGATTGGTATGGCTTGTCTCAGGTTGAATCTGCATCTTATAGTATAGATCTTCATAATCAAGCATCTATATGGAATCAGGCGTTGTTACAAAATGGTGCTAAGCCAAGCGGAGCATTGATTTTAAAAGGATCTGACGGTGGTAGTGCTTATCTAAACCAAGAGCAATTCACTAGATTGCAAGAGCAATTATTAGAGAAATTTTCTGGCAGTGCAAATGCTGGGAAACCTTTGCTTTTGGAAGGTGGGCTTGAGTGGCAAGAAATGAGCTATTCCCCAAAAGATATGGATTTTATGGAGACAAAAAATAGTGCAGCTCGTGATATTGCTTTGGCTTTTGGGGTACCACCACATTTGCTCGGAATTAAAGGCGATAATACTTACAGCAACATGCAGGAAGCAAGACTTGCATTTTGGGAAGAAACCATCATTCCGCTGATAGATAAAACAGTAGATGCATTAAATAATTGGCTAGTGCCGTTTTTTGGAGACGACTTGAAATTATCATATGACGTAAACAAAATTGGTGCATTATCAGATAAGCAAGAAAAATTATGGCAGAGATTACAAAGCGCAGATTTCATGACTCAAAATGAGAAGAGAGCTGCGGTTGGCTTGCCTTCTGTAGATCATAAGTAGATTAAACTTATAGTTGTGAATCATGAAATTTAAAGTTGACTAACTGTCCTATTATCTGTATTTTTCAGGGCATTGTTTAACGGATGCATTTCTGATAATATAAGGAGGAAAATATGACGATGGCAGCTAAGAAGATGGAGAATTTTGACAGTTACAAGCAAATAAAGAATCTAATAAGCACTGGTATTAAGGAAAAACAGGCTGAGGCAATAGTTGAGACTCTTTACTCTAGTAGGAGTTCCGAATTTGCAAATCTTGCGACTAAAGATCAACTCAACATGGTTGAGCAAAGACTCCAGAGTGGTATAGACCAACTCGATATAAAAATAGATCAAGTTAAATCGGATCTCAATAGCAAGATAGATCAAGTTAAATCGGATCTCAATAACAAGATAGATCAAGTTAAATCGGATCTCAATAACAAGATAGATCAAGTAGAGGATCGGCTTAATAGCAAGATAGATCAAGTTAAATCAGATCTCAATAACAAAATAGATCAAGTAGAGGAGCGCCTTAACAACAAGATAGATGTTACAGTCAAAGAAGCAAAGCTTGATATTATTAAGTGGGTAGTAGGTCTTTTTGTTACGATGATGCTTACTCTGATTCCGATGATGCTCGCTATTTACTTTAAATAATGACTCTATCTATACCTCAACTGGTGCGATCCATTCTTCCACATTGACAATTTTTTTGTGGAATTTTTTGAGAGTTTCTGAATGTCCGATAGTTAAGATAGTGGTGTCTTTTAGCTTTGCTAAAATTGTTTCGAATGCTAGATTTTCAAGATCTGGGTTTAAGGAAGAGCTTGGCTCATCCATCACTATCAATTTAGGTTTATTAATGAGAATTCTGATGAAAGAAATGCGTTGTTGTTCACCAAGTGATAATATTGTGGACCAATCATTTAATTCGTTCAGATGGTTTACCAGATGGCCCAATTTAAATAGGATTAGGAGTTCGATGATTTCATTATTATCTTCTTTGTAATCAGAGGAAATACTTGGGTAGATAATCGCCTCTTTTAAGGTACCAATCGGCATGTAGGGGCGCTGCGGGACATAGAATATATTATTTGGCAGTCTGATATCGCCACTACCATGAGTCCACAAACCGTGCAATGCTCTGACTATAGTGCTTTTGCCAATACCACTACTGCCGATTAGCAATATTCTATCATGGGCTTTGATTTCAAGATTTACATCTCGTAGCATAGGTTCATTCGTAGGTTTATCTAAATTTAGATTATGTATGATAATATTTTCTTTTGACTCGGTGATAGAAATTTTATTATGTTTTATGGCCTGTTTTGCAGAATGAATATGGTCCACAAGTTCGAGCAGTCGATTTCCAGAGGCGCGCCATTCCGCAATGGTTGAGAAGTTGCTTGCAATAACAGAGAAAGAGCTGCGTACTTCTTCGAAAGCGCGTTGCACTTGCATCACTACTCCAAGAGTTATGATGCCTGTAAAATACATTGGTGCTGCAGCTATCAGTGGTATAATTTGCGAAAGGTTTATGAAGTAAGTGTAAGAAAAGTTGATATAGATGCTACGTATGATGATAGAATAATAGTTAGATTTTATAAAAGAGAAAGAATCCTTTAGTGTTTTTACCTCTGGTTTTATGCCTCCAAAGATTGCTATTTCTTCTCTTTTGTCTTGAAGTCTGATTAATGAATACCTGAAATTAGCTTCGTAATGTTGTTGCTTGAAATTAAGATCAATCAACGGTTTACCAATTTTTACTACGATGAATGTACCAAACATTGCATATAGAAAGGCAGCCCAAACTAGATAGCCGTGAATTTTGAATGTATGGCCAAAAATTTTAAGAGGTATTCCGCTAGAGATAGTCCATAAAACGAAGGCAAAAGAGAACAATGTCAGTATTTGTTCAAAAAAAGATAAAAATAAATTTAACGACAAAGATGGGAATGTACTCAAATCTTCGCTAATTCTTTGGTCCGGGTTGTCCAGCTTTCCCTTATCTAACATTACATGGTAGTAGGTGTCATTTATAGTCCAATCGCGGAGAAACTGATTCGTCATCCATTGTCTCCATCGAAACCGCAGTATACCTTTTAGGGTAAAAGCAGATACAAAAGTTGGAACAAATATGAGTATAAGAATAAAGAATATTTTTGTTTGATATAGAAATTGTTGATAATTTTGTTTTTCCAAAGCATCGTAGAAATTTTTTGACCAGTATGTCAATTTTACGCTAAGTCCAATATTTGCTATAGTTAGCAAAAGAATCCCCGTGAGGAGGGCTAGGGCTTTATATTTTTCTTCTGACTTCCAATATGGAACTATAAATTTCCAAGATTGTTTGAGAAGCTTTAATGTTTCAAAGGACATATATTTTATTGCGTGAGTTCAGTAATTTTTTGATTTTTAATACTTAATTCGCATCCATCGGCTAGCAAATAATCGCCATCTGGGAGAAGAGTGATTTTGCCTTTGCAATTATAATATGCTTGATCATTCTCGATTTTAATTTCTGTTCCATCTGGTAAATGTGCTATGAGGGAGCGCTCAGTGCTTTTAGCTTGGGAAAGCGATGCAGATAATAATAATGATAATAAAAATATCAATTTTTTTAACATGTCATACACCAAACTTATTATAGCCCAAATGCCCATCTCGTCATTGCGAGCGAAGCGCGGCAATCCATGCAGTCTTGGGACTGATGGAGTGTATAGCTGTGGACTGCCACGTCGGCTAAGGCCTCCTCGCAGTGACGAATAAAAAATTGTTCTTGCTGCGCCCTTAATGAAGTAAAGCACAATTTTTATAATCATACAATAGTCGAACTATTTAACTCTTAATTAATAGGTACAAAGTGAAACAAATCTATCATAAAGATAGGCTCCTCGATTTTGGAGAATGTCTATCTATAAAAAATCTATCATCTGAGGATTCTATAATTCATGGATACGCGAGTGTCTTTGATGTGGTCGATCGACAGAACGACATTGTCCTGAGAGGCGCATTTTCTGAAGCCATCAAGCAATTTGAATCTGGTAGAACCATACCGATATTGTGGCAGCATGATCAAGAAAAGCCAATAGGTATGATTGAGAAAATGGAAGAGGATGAGTATGGGCTTTTTATATCTGCCAGGATCTTGCGAGATGTCTGGTACGGTAGAGAGGCTATGTCATTAATTTCCTCTCAAGTAATATGTGGGTTTAGTATTGGATATAACATACTAAATCACCATGTCGATTACGATTCAGAAACAAGATTAATCTACAAGATTGATCTATGGGAAATTAGCGTTGTTACATTTCCTGCAAATGAATCGACGATCATTACGGCAATAAGTTAACCAATAACGAGTAAATAAATATGCAAAAAGAAAATATAAATCAGCAAAACCATGCATGGGAAGAATTGAAATCTACTAATGATACAAGGCTGCAAGAAATTGAGAAGAATGGCAGTGCAGATTATCTAACGGAAAGAAAGCTGGATCGTATTAATAAAGATCTAGATGAATTCAAATTAAAAGTTCATAAGCTAGAAATAAAAAATAGCCGTCCGATAATTGCGTCGAACCATAAAGACTCCTTGCAAGATCTTGAATATAAATCTGCGTTTGGGGATTATTTAAGAAAAGGCAATGAAGGTATTTTGTCGAATCTTAGCAGGAAGAGTCTTTCTGGTGTAAGCGATAGTGAGGGCGGGTATTTGATAGATACTGCAATGTATCAATATATTGCAAAGAATCTTGAAACAAATTCCGTAATGAGACAACTAGCATCTAGACAGGAAATCTCGACTGATAGTTTTGATATACTATCCGATGATGGCAAGTTTGATTGCGGTTGGGTTTCAGAGGTAGAGCAAAGACAAGCAACGTCATCTGCCACAATTAGCAAAAAAACTATCAGAGTGCATGAAATATATGCTCAGCCTAAAGTCACTCAAAAACTCATTGATGATGCGAGAATAGATATCTCTAAATGGATAGGAGAAAGATTGTCAGAAAAGTTTATGGCAGTAGAAAATGATGCATTTCTGCATGGCGATGGCAAAAACAAGCCGCGTGGTATTCTTAACTATACTGATGGAAAAGACTCTGATAAAATTGAACGCTTAAAATCTACAAAAGAAGGTTTAATTGATTCCGATTCTATCATCAGGCTTTATTATTCTCTAGATACAAAATATGCTGGTAGAGCAAGCTTCTTGATGCATAGAGATACATTGCAACAAGTGCGTTTGTTAAAATCAGAATCAACGGGTCAGTATTTGTGGGCTCCATCTCTTGAGTTTGGTGCTCCGGACACATTGCTTGGTGTGCCTGTATATGAATCTTCAAACATGCCTACACCAAAGAAAGATTCCGTGATAATGGTTCTGGCCGATTTTAAAGCAGCTTATATGATAGTAGATAGGGCTGGAATAAATCTAATGAGAGATCCATATACAGAGAAGCCATTCGTCAAGTTCTATACTACAAAAAGAGTTGGTGGTGACATAATAGACACACATGCTATTAAGTTAATGAGGGCATGAGCATTATTAACTAATTATTAATGAGTTAACAATAGAATTGCAATTATGTTAACGCACATAAGGTGACATAAATGACAGTAGCTAAAAAAACAACAGCTAAGAAAAAAACAACTAAAAAAGTTGCAAAAAAAGTTTGCAAAAAATAGTTGAGTTTTCTGGAAGGTAGAATTGATATTAGTATCATTTCTACCTTCTTATTTTTTTAGTGAATCTGCTTTTTCTTATATCTCTGTAATTTTCGAAATGCTATAATGAAAATGCGCTGTGTATCTGAGAGATCTGGTTACCGCGTTAATAAAAAATTAATTAATTAATGTTACTCTTACAATTAAGTTAATCTATATAAT
>Ga0208506_1000634_pt1 | contig 10432 bp, 7 predicted proteins | sample CryBogCBH29Jul08_FD_184616 | JGI IMG/M metagenome (GOLD analysis project Ga0208506, IMG submission 184616) | Freshwater microbial communities from Crystal Bog, Wisconsin, USA - CBH29Jul08 (SPAdes) | ecosystem: Environmental > Aquatic > Freshwater > Lake | place: Crystal Bog, Wisconsin, USA... | reverse complement strand
GTACAGTTCTGTTGCGCCTTTTTTGTTTTTCTCAGCAAACCATATTTCATCCTGCCTGAACAAATCGAGGTCTAACAGATTGGATTCGTGTGTAGTGAAAATCAGTTGGCCTTTTCGGTTCCTGAACTCCATCAAAATCTTAATCAATGCTTTAAGCAATGACGGATGAATATTCAATTCTATTTCGTCGATAAAAATCGTTTTAGAAGTATAAACTACGTCATAAAAAAGCACAAGTAGTTCCAATATTCTGAGTGTTCCGTCAGATTCTTCCGACAATTCAAATTGCTTAAAAGTACCGTCGTCATTTTTATGGATAGCTACCAGTCGTTTCACAATTGGAATATTATTTTCCATGCTGGCGAAAGCCCAGAAAGGCGGTTCGTCTGCGATTTCTATAATGTCGTCGTATTTTATTAAACTAATTATTTCTCTCTTATCTACTAAATATCTATTTCCTAAGTATTCGTCCAAAGTCATTTGTGCAATTGCGAATTCACAAATTCCTGTATCAAGATTTTTTACAAATGAATTGCAAAAATCACTAAATCGAACTTTGCCGTCTAAAAGATCTTTAACGGCGGCTTTCAAATAATTATTTCGTATATCCAATGTGCTGCCCTTTGGAAATACGACTTCACTACAAGAGTCTATCCAATCCCAGGCAGTTGTTATATCTAAAAATATCTTGTTTTTTGCAACGTATAGAAATGATGTTTTATGGTTTGCAATTTCATCTTGTAAAATATCAAGCAGCATACTAGATTTAGGGTCGGCAGTAAAATCTGCATGAAACTTCATTTTCATTTTTTTGCCTCTTTTGCTTTTCCTCTCAAAAATAAGTTCATCTTCTTCGCCAAACCCCAATTTATACAACCATTCTTCTTCAATACTGTTATTATCAATTATCAATCCATAATTGTAAGCCTTACCTTTTATAGAAAAATCGATTTCAATTTTTGTAGGTTTATTGGCATCTTCATTAAATTTAAATTTTACATTCTTAAATCTATCTTCAAGTCCATTTTCGGTAACAATATTTTTTAGATAGTCAAACGCCAAAATCAAATTTGACTTACCGGCGCCATTGGCTCCAAAAATAACGGCTGTTTTCACCACGCTAAATTTTCTGTTTTTAAATACATGATGCGGGTGCCGCCTTACCTCTCCGGTGAGCATATTAAACTCGGTTTCTTCATTGAAAGACAGAAAATTTTCAACAATCAATCTTATGAGCATAAAAATAATGTGCAGGTTAGAACGAAAATAGCGTTGTAAAGGTACATTTTTTTATTCGATTCTGAATTGTTGCTTTCCTTTTGGCTCCGGGTAAATGTCGTGAATTCATCAATAAATTTGGATTACAAAAATTATTTTGAAGAAGTCATAATGGTGGTTGCAACGAGAATAATCCCCAGAACCACAAGTATAAGCGATGAAATTTTTTGGAGTCGTTTTACATTTTCCAGAGTTAGTTGTTTTTTGATTTTGTCTGCCAGAAAAACTTTCATAAAGTCTATGGACAAAATGAGGGCGAGGCAGGTGCCGAAGAGCGTGAAGCGGTATGATGTTGCCGTATTGGCTGTGGCGGTTACTGCCGTAAGCCAGCTTATGATGACACCGGGGTTGATGGTATTGATCAAAAAACCGCTGGTCCAGACCTTGAGATATTTACCATTTGATATTTTGACAATTTCTACATCGGTCTGCGCATTGCTCACTTTTCGCACCAGTCCAAAAATGCCTGCTATAATGAGTATTGCACCTCCGCCCCAGGCCAGATAAGTACGATAGGTGTCCAACATTTTGAGCCAGTCGGCCGCCACATTTGCCATGGTTACATACAAAATATCGCTTACCGACACGCCCAGTACAAACGCCAACCCGGCTCTGTAGTTGTATAGCAGGCTGTACTTGATAATAGCAAACAGGGTTGGGCCCACAGATATTGCCATGAACAATCCCAACAACACGCCTTTGATTACTGCATCAAGTATATGCACCTGCATCGTGGCAAGATAATAAGTTATGTTGATAGGGCGAATGACTGAGCGCTTTTATCAGTCATATACGCGGCTTTTGTGGAAAAAGCATTTTAATAATCGGGAAATTAAAACTCAATATCAGTATTTTCAATAATAATTTAACACGCATTGCTTAACACTTCCTGTACCTTTGACCCACAACTTAAATCAATTTATGGGCAAAATTGCCATCAATATAGCTACCGGAACACTACAACAATCGGAATTGATCGTAGGCATTGACCTGGGAACCACCAACAGCCTTATAGCAATAACAAGAAATGATACCCGCGAACCCATTGCGCTCAAAGAAATAGACGGGGAATCTATGGTGCCTTCTATCGTATATTTCGACAAATTCGGGAATCCGGTTGTTGGGGCAAAAGCCAGAGAAAAACTGGTAGACGAGCCTGAACGTACCATATATTCTGCCAAACGCCTGATGGGAAAATCCTACCAGGACGTATGGGCAGATGCCCCCGGCTTTGGCTATCATATTATAGACGATGGCACAGATTCTCTTGTAAAAATACAGGTGGGCAATAAATTTTATACGCCCATAGACCTGTCATCGTACATTCTTAAAGAGCTTAAAAGCAGGGCCGAACACATATTGAAAGTGCCGGTAAATAAAGCGGTAATCACGGTGCCTGCCTATTTTAATGATGTGCAGCGTCAGGCCACCCGCGATGCAGGCAGGCTTGCCGGACTGGATGTGTTGCGCATTATCAACGAACCTACGGCAGCGAGCCTTGCCTATGGCCTGGGGCAAAACCGCGAGGAGGAGAAAACGATAGCGGTTTATGATTTGGGCGGCGGCACATTTGACGTCTCTATTTTGCGGATAAGCGGTGGGATTTTCGAGGTCTTGTCTACAAATGGCGATACCTATCTGGGCGGCGATGATATGGATAATTTGCTCGCCATGTACTGGAATGCACAATTGAAGCTGGGCGATTTTCAGGATAAGCAATTGCGGCAGGAGATGAGAGTGCTGGCCGAAAAAGCAAAAAAGCACCTCACTAACAATAATAGTTTTGAAGGGGTGATAAACGGGCAAATGGTGAAAGTAGACGTGGCTGAATTTAATAAGCTGATACAGCCGCTGGTAAAGAGAACCATATCGTGCTGCCAGAGCGCGCTCACTGATGCAGGACTACAGACAACCCAGATTGATGCAGTGGTGATGGTAGGTGGCTCAACAAGAGTGCCGCTTGTGAAAGAATCGGTGAGCAAATTTTTTGGCAGGGAAGTTTATGACCGCATCAATCCCGATGAAGTCGTGGCTCTTGGCGCTGCTATACAAGCCGATGTTCTGGCTGGCAATAATAAAGAAACACTGCTGCTGGATGTCACGCCATTGTCACTTGGGCTGGAAACGCTTGGGGGGCTGATGGATGTGCTGATACCCAGAAATTCTAAAATACCTACAAAGGTGGGCAGGCAATATACCACGCAGAAAGACGGGCAGAGCAGTATGCGCATATCGGTATTTCAGGGCGAGCGCGATCTGGTGCAGGACAATCGCAAGCTGGCTGAATTCAGCCTTACGGGGATTCCGGGAATGCCTGCGGGGCTGCCAAAGATAGAAGTAACATTCCTGATAGATGCCGATGGAATCCTGCGGGTGACTGCTAAAGAATTGCGGAGCGGTGTTGCACAAAGCATTGACATAAAGCCTCAATTCGGTCTTTCTGATGAGAAAGTGGAAGAAATGCTTTTGGAATCGCTCACTCATGCCAAAGAAGATATTGCCAACAGAGCGCTTGTTGAAGCCTTGACAGAAGCCGAACAAATGCTGGAAACAACCGAAAAATTCATACAAAAGAACAGGTTGCTGCTCGGTGAGGATGAAATTTCGCAAACCCGATTTTGTATGGATCAATTGAAGGCAGCTATTAAAACCAGAAACAAAGACAAAATACATGAGGCCACAGAAACCCTCAACGACCAATCCCGGCCTTATGCTGAGCGAGTAATGGATTCGGCATTGAAAGCAGCCATGCGCGGGAAGAAGATTGCATGATGGCGTTCATCGTAGATATTTTTTTGTGCGATGAACCAATGGCTTAAAGAATTTCCGATGAAAATAAATTAGTGCCGGCAGAATCATGGTGTTGGTGTATCATTTATTTCTGTCGCAAAAACGAGCTTCATAAGTTTTCATAGTCAAATCGTTTATTACAAGATGATCAATGCCACGAACAGCCGTTTTTTTTTGTTTCGTATTGGGAATCTGACCATTGAGAAGTAGCTGTAATCGGATCCTGTTATTTGATGCCTTTTTTGTTGCGGAAACCACGGGTTGGATTAGCCATTGATATTTTATTGTATTATTGCGCATGCCGGCGGCAAATTTGAAAACAGATGATAGTTCCAAAAAATAACGTCAAAAAGAAAGAAGCATTACTCACTTTCCTGGCACTGGCATTCGTCACTTTTTGGGTATTCAGATACTTTCTTGTTTTTAAATACGCCTACTATTTCTTCGATATTTTTGGAGACGGATTCTATAGTTTTTACCCAAGTTTGTGCTGCTACGCTGATAATATTCTTCGCTACACTATACCATCATGGTCTTTTGATGTTGGAATGGGCCAAAATATTTTCCCCTTTCTGTTGCGCGATCCCTTTGATGTTATTCTCTATTTGGTTGGTTCGAAATACATACTGCAGGCAACTGTTTATATTGAGGTAATAAAAATTATTTCATCAGGTATGCTTTTTTATTCTTATCTCCGGATAATGAATATGTCGTTTATCACCGGTATAATAGGTGCGTTGCTTTTCGCCTATTGCGGATTTGATACAATTGGTGGTACCTGGTTTATTTTTTCTTTCGAAGTATTCAATTTCATTCTATTTCTTTATGCTTTTGAGGTATATATTAGAAATGGAAGGTGGCAGCTGCTTCCCATACCTATCATGCTCTATAGTATTTCTATACCATTTAATTTATATCTATATGGCACTTTCTTTTTTGTCTACATATTGTGGCGATTGATATCGGAAGAGAAAATATCTTTAAGCCGAATCGGAGCCTTGTCAAAAACACTAATCGGAACGGCTATGCTGGGGCTATTACTTGCCGGTCCGGTTTTATTGCAAAGTATTTTGATGTTGGTAAATAGCCCGAGAGGCAACCCGGAAACAACCTATAGAAATCAATACCGGGATGTAAAAATGTGGCAAATTGCCGACGATCTTCAATTAGGCAGCGCCATTCAGCGACTTTTTTCAAACGACATTCTAGGTAGTGGCAGCTACTTCAAAGGATGGGATACCATTTTGGGGTCGCCTTTGTTTTATTGTGGTATTATAAGTCTTGTTTTGCTCCCCCAATATTTTTGCTATGGAAGTAAGAAGAACAGAATATTGTCCTTTGTTTTTCTTCTGCTGTGGACTTTGCCTGTGATTTTTCCATTTTTCAGAAGGGCGCTTTGGCTGTTCAGTGGCGACTATTATCGGGGTTATTCATTCATGGTATGCTTCCTCATTCTGTTTTTTGCGATGAATGCGCTTGAGCGAATAGTGGTGCAGCGACTCGTAAACAGGGTGGTGCTGATTGTCACAGGTGTTGTTTTGGTCGCTCTGCTTTTTTTGCATCCTTTTTTGAACGAAAAGATAATAGATAAGGAAGTTCAGGCAATGGTGGCCATTTTTCTGCTCATTTATTTTTGTCTTTTTATGGGGGTGCAGTGGTTCAAAAAAGAGAAAGCATTTCATATCCTGTTGTTCATTTTTGTAATAGTCGAAACCTACTTATTGGGATTCATTTCTATAAATCGTCGGGATGCGTTTCAAATGAACTGGTTGGTGAAAGAACGCACTATGTACCGGGATTACCATTTGGATGCCGTAGACTATTTAAAACAAAATGACAAAACGTTTTTTCGCATTGATAAGAATTTCGATCCGCCGTCTGCCCGTTTCACAGATTTGAATGTCTCGCAGTATCAGGGTTATCATGGTACAACGTCTTATAATTCATTCAACTCTTTGTACTATGTACGGTATCTGCAAACAATGGGCGTAATAAATCCGGATGATGAGCAGGAGTCAAGATGGGCAATTGGCACTATCGATAAGCCTGTATTGCAAACAGAGAATTATGTTAAATATTTTTTAAGCGTCAAGGGGTACAAACCGCCCGGATCGGGTATGTGGGATTCAATAGGTGTTTTTCATAATGTAACTGTTTTTAAAAATAAATGGGTTTTGCCTTTTGGGTATACGTTCAACAATTTCATAAGCAGTGAAACATTTAAAAAGTTGCCGGCGGGGCTCAAGTCTTATGCAATAATCAATACCTGCATAGTTGATTCTAAAAATCTGCATTATCTCACGGGGATTCCGGAATGCAATTTAGATGTTGCCGATACGCTGCGCTACACAAAAGACTCTTCATTGCTTTGGTCTGATTTGCAGCAACATAAGCAGGACACTTTGGAAATAACCCATTTCAGTGATGTGTGTGTTGAAGGTCGGGTGAACGCAAACCAGTCAGAAATTATGTATTTATCTATTCCATTCGATGAGGGGTGGCATATTTTTATGGATGAAAAAGAGGAAAAAAGTTTTGTTATCAATGGAGGTATGACCGGAATCGTTGTCAAACCGGGTGGCCATGCTATAAAAATGGTTTACGAATTAAAATACGCTAAGCCGGGTGTTGCCATGACTGTAATGGGGGTATTACTAATGTTGATCTTTAGCTTCCCTGTATTCGGGAAAAAACGGAGTAGAGAAACCAGTTAGCATACGGTTCTTGCAGCCCGGTTATAGATAGTATACATCATGAACTATTTTTGGGATAAGCCGAAATTCAATCTCAGCGTAAACTCTGTGGCCTTACAGTTTGTCTTCAATTCTGTTAATGCCTGCTTTGGCCTGCTGGTCTATTGAGTTCTGGAAATCGTGAGATGGCATGTCGAGCGCTTCCTGATACCATTTCAGGGCATTGGTCTTATCGCCCTGATGTTCGTATAGTTTGCCTTTGTGCAGTGCCGCCCGTGCACCAAACTGCTCCTTTCTTTTGCTACCCATGTTCACGGCAAGAGTAAAATAGTCCTGGGCCTTACTGCTTTCACCAGATTCCTCATACACCCGGCCCAGCCTGTAGTAGTATTCTGCCTTATCGGCTATAGCTACAGTATTGATATCTATTTCTTTAAGGAAATCGAAGGCTCGGTTGTAATAGCCGCCATCAAGCAGCATTCTCACTTTCAACAGGCGGCGGTCGGGCAAAGTTTTGTTGTCATAGTACTTCTGTGCGTTTTTATCTACGTCCAGTTCTGTGCTGCCCACTTTATCTATTTGTTTGCGGCAGTATTCAGCTTTATCGTCCTGCCCTGCTATATGCCAGTAATAAGCCATTTTAAGCCAGGCATCTTTTACGTGAGCGTCTCCTTTGTAATGATTGAGGTAACTGTAAAAATACCCGACACAGTTCGAATCGAGCCTGGTGAGGAGTGCTATACCCATTTGAAAATTGAAAAACGGATAACGATCGTAATCTTTGTTGTGCGCAATGGTATTGATTGTAGCAATGACATCGTCAGACTTATTGTAATCTATGCCAAGATAAACTCTGAAATAAGCATTGAGCAGATTGTTTTCTACAGGATACTGGCTGCTGCTGATAGCTGCCCAGGCTTCTTTTTGCTGTGCCATAAAGTAAAAGCGGGTGTATTCATAATAGAGTTTTGTCTCCAGGTGAAACGGTTGTTTATCCGTATGAGTAGTAACGAACTTATTGAGTTTTTCGATACCGTTTTTCACACTTCCTTTTATACCCATAATAGACGCTATCCATTTGTAATTGCCGGGCAAGGAACCGACCACAGCCTCCTCAATACCGGTAAAAATCACATTGTATTCGAAATCGGGAAACTGTTTCCGGTTGTCATTGAGCAGCGAATAAGATTTTCGGAAGAGGTTTGCAGCTTTGAGGTGTTCTCCAAATCGTAAATAAATGACTGTCCAGTGCAGATAAATGCCTGCGCGGCAGAAACGATACCAGGGCGAATTTTTATCCCCGTTTTCCAGAAGATTAAGGCGAGTATCGAGGTGGCTTTTGCGTTGTTCAAAATCTTCTTTGTCGCTGTTAAGCATGAGGAGAATATAGTCTTCGTAGTCAGAGATATAGGTAGCCATGAGGTTGTATGGATTGGTCCTTATCTCCCGCATCACAGATGCCCTTCCCTCATCGAAATGAAGAGAGAGATAATGGTGGTAGGCATTATTGCAGTTGTCGGAATATTCGAATACATAGCCCCCGGCACGGGCATGGGTAGCCAACAGTGTTAGCAGAAGTACAGCTAAATTTCTGAGCATGCCTTAAAGATAGAAAAACCAATGAATTCTACCAACAAAGGTGCGGACAGTATCAGAATTTTATACAGAAATGGCTGGACAAAAATCTTTGTCCGATAGTTTTTTTAACAATATAAAGATGCGATTTTTGATCAGTATTGTTACATTTGCAAATTAGGAACGATGTTCAAATAAACGATTCGATGAATACAGCCCGCCGACTGGCCTTCTTTTTTATCACTGCTGCCGCTATCTTTTCTGGTATCTTGTATTTCTCGTGCCGTAAAGACGCATGCAAGACCGTAAACTGTCTTAACGGAGGCACCTGCAGTGCAGGCACGTGCAACTGCCCGATCGGTTGGGTGGGGAATTTCTGTCAGACCAGCGCCTTTGCCGGCACCTGGTCAGGTGTTGACACGTGTGCGTCTCTTCCCTACAATGTTACCATGAGTATTGACGCATCTTCTACAGACACGACTACCTTTCTGGTTTTAACACCTCACAATATTTCGGGTTCGCTCAGGGCTACCAAGGGCAGTATTACTTCACTCACCATAAATAGCCAACCTATTGATACTATGTTCATGAGTGGCAGTGTAACGCTCAACACCAATACGTCTCTGACATTTACCTACATTATCAGAGACTCTTCGGGTGCCACTGTTTCCTGTTCGGGTACTTATACCAGACTTTAGTCCAAATTGAGAAAACATTGCATTGTACGACACTAAATTTTGTCGAAGTGGGGGATTGATAATATATAATGTATTTGCCCTGCTTGTTTGTTATCGGTTTACCTGATTCCCCGATCAAAGGTGAAAATGAATATTTACTTTAATATAACATAACCTTGCTTTTTTCTTTACGACCTTTGCAGCGCTCATTGTTTTTGTAACAAGTGTTGATTTTATTACGGGTTAGGTTATGCATTGGCTGAAACTGGTAAGGTGGAAAAACCTTGCCATCATTTTTACGACGCAGTTGCTGGCATGGTATTGTGTAATCCTGCCATTGCATCCTGTATTGTTATTGCCTGCCAATTTTTTACTGCTTTCACTGTCTACCGTCCTGATTGCTGCTTCCGGGTACATCATAAACGACTACTTTGATGTTAGGATAGATGCCATCAATAAGCCGGACGATATGGTTTTGGGGAAAATCATCCCGCGACGCATTGCTATTATTGTGCATTTTTTACTCAATATCATAGCATTTGCAATGGCTGGATTGGTGGCATACCGGGCTCACAATCTATTTCTTATTTCTGTTCAAATTAGTTGCACTATTTTATTGTGGTATTATTCTACAATGTTTAAGAGGGAATTCATCATAGGGAATGTGGTTGTCTCGTTGCTCACTGCATTAACCATACTTACACTCGTAATCTATGAACCCACTATGGGTGAGATAGCGGGACTAAATGTTTTCAGGTTGAAAGGGCACGATTCGTCCCTGCCGTTTTGGGTGCTCATGGTTTATGCCTGGTTTGCCTTTATGCTCAACTGGATCAGGGAAATTGTAAAAGACATGGAAGATTTTGCCGGCGATGCACAGGATGGATGTAAGACGATGCCGATAGTGAAAGGTCTCAAATATTCCACTCATTTTATCACGGTTCTTACAGTTCTTGTGTTTGCACCGCTGGTCTTTTCAGGCATCGAGCTTTGGACACACAATCATGTCCTTTTTTCTGTGTACGTTTTCATGATGCTGGTTTTGCCGGTGGTTGCGTGGTTGGTTCATTTGCACCGTAGTACAGGTGCAAGGCACTATATGTTATCGACACGAGGTCTTAAACTCATCATGCTGATGGGGATTTTTTCACTTATTATTTATTATTTTCAGTTATAGTTATGAAAAATATCATTCTGGCATCGCAATCGCCACGCCGCAAACAACTGATGGAAATGGCCGAACTGGATTTTGAAATTCTGGTAGCGGATGTGGATGAAACCAACCCGCCGGGCATGGCGGGAGAAGACGTGCCGGTATTTCTTGCCAGGAAGAAAGCGGCCGCAATAAAGAAGGTTAAGCCCGAATCAGTGATCGTTGCGGCAGACACTGTCGTACTACTTGATGAAAAGATATTGGGA
>Ga0208506_1000632_pt1 | contig 10439 bp, 9 predicted proteins | sample CryBogCBH29Jul08_FD_184616 | JGI IMG/M metagenome (GOLD analysis project Ga0208506, IMG submission 184616) | Freshwater microbial communities from Crystal Bog, Wisconsin, USA - CBH29Jul08 (SPAdes) | ecosystem: Environmental > Aquatic > Freshwater > Lake | place: Crystal Bog, Wisconsin, USA... | reverse complement strand
GATTCGTAAATTCACAATCTTGCCTGTCGATTTCACCATCGCAGATGGTCAGCTGACCGCAAAGCTCTCGGTGAAGCGTCACGTGGTCAATCAACAGTTCGCGCGCGAGATCGCCGATTTATTTGGCTGATATCTCGCACGAACGGGCACGGATCGCCCGTGAATTGCATGACACGATTGCGCAAGATCTGGCGGCAATTGGTTATGCGCTCGATAGCGAGATAGGCCGCTCTGATACTCACCCCGAATCGCGAAAAGCGCTACGTGCAATTCGGGAGCGAATCACAACTCTCAACGCCACGGTACGCGAAGAGATTTTTCGACTTAGGTCTAACCGTGACCTCGCACCGCAGGAACAATTGCTAGCCGAACTGCAATCTCTAGAGATTGACTTCAAGGTAACGGGAGCGCTGCCCGACAATGAAGTGGGTGTAGAACTAGGCAAAGTGATTCTAGAGTTGGCACGCAATGCCACAGTTCACGGCGGCGCGAAAGAGATATCGGTTGATATCCATCCCGAAAAGGTTCTCTTCGAAAATGATGGGTCACCCGCCAGAGAGCGTGGAGCCGTAGGTTTTGGGCTCACTGGAGTCATGGAGCGGCTGTTAGATATTGGGTGGGAGTACTCATTTGCCGAGGACTATAGCCAGGTAGAAATTGGACGGGTGTCGTAAGTGTTAATCCTGATTGTTGACGACCACGAGTTAATTCGAACTGGACTTACGCAGGCGCTGCGCGCCGCCGGCCACAATATTGTTGGGGAGGCTGCCTCCCTTGCAGAGGCGCGAGCACAACTTTTATTTACAAAGCCGGACCTCGTGATCGTCGATGTGAGCTTGCCCGATGGATCTGGCCTTGAATTGATCACGCCACTTCTTAAATTCGTAGTGCTTACGCTGGGCGATGATCCGCAGTCGCTGCGCATCGCCCACCAGCGTGGAGCGGCAGCTTACGTACTCAAGGGTGAGCCGGTCGGTCACCTGATCTCGATCATCGACCAATTAGAGAACTCTCGGTACCACTTCGCCGCACCCGCCCTACCGCAAAATCGCTTCGACCTCACTCAACGCGAATTGGATGTCATTCAAATATTGCAGACTGGTTGGAGCGCGAAGGAGATGGGTTCACATCTATTTCTTTCTGAGGCGACGGTAAAAAGCCACCTTGCCTCGATCTATCGAAAGTTGGAAGTGAAGAATCGCACTCAGGCGATAGTCGTGGCACTTGCAAACCACTTAATAGCCGAGTAGCACCTCTTTGAATTTCGTACCCCAGATCGTCCAACTCCAACGCTCTTGCGTCCATGCTCTCCCCTGCCGCCCCATCTCCGCTAATTTCAATGGATGATCCAAGAGGTTATTGATCACAAGTGCTACCTGATCGATAGAGGTTCCATCGACGATCTCTCCGGTCTTGCCAACCAGGACTGCATCAGGCGCCCCACCCGACGCTCCAGCAAGAACTGCCACGCCTGAAGCGCTCGCCTCCAGATAGACGATGCCCAAACCTTCGACTTCAAGGCCCGCTAGGCGAGAGCGAGAGGGCATCACAAAGAGATCTCCGAGTCTGAAGTACTCGGGCAACTTGTCATAGGTAACTCGTCCAACAAAACGCACATACTCTTGTAGTTCATGGTGGCGCACCAACTGATCTAACTTCTTCTGTCTGGGGCCAACCCCCACAAAGAGCAGAACTACATCTGGGTGCTGCGCAATTATTTGAGGTAACGCTGCCAGTAATTTGTCTTGCCCTTTACGGTGTACCAACCTGCCGACGGAAACGAGGACGCTCTTTCCCTCGAGGGCCAACTCCTTAATCAATTTCTCTGACTTAACACCGGGAGAGAAATGGTCAACTGAGATGCCAGGGGCTATCTGCACCATAGAGCAACTGCGGGCGACGATCAGGGCCATTGCACTGCGAGTGAACTCCCCTAAATAGGTGAGCACATCAATAGATTTCGTTGAATGAGCGAAGATCTGTCGAAAGGGTGGCAGTTTCGCCCACCAAACTTCATGGCCATGCGTGAGTGCAACGATATGGCGAGCGCCTGCTCTCTTAAGCAACCCTGACATCCACGCTAGTGGCATCGCTGCACCAAACCAGATTACTTCGCTCTGGTATCTCTGCATCACGGCGCGAACTCGGCGATTCACTGCAGGAGTCGGAAGAAGTATCGAACTCTTATCTCGAATGACAATCACGCCAGTCTTGGCGCTGAGGGCAGCATCAAAATCCGCGCTCTCTTTTTGGGCGGCGGTGTAGATGACGATCTGAGAGCCATCGAGTTGATCGAGGAGGCCCAAGATAAAGGTCTCTATGCCACCAGCTCTTGGGCCGAGATCATTTGTTACCAGAAGAATTTTCCGAGGAGGCACTACACAAGGCTAGTCAGGGCAGGGACCCCGTCCCAAATTTCCCGCGCCGACTTAAGCGTGAAAGCGGAGCGGAGGAACCAGCCCCTTATCGGAGAGAGCAGAGATGGCGGTGACCTCGGCGTGAGTGATCTCGGCAGTGGGGCGCTCGGAGATAGTCAGGAGAACAGAGACGACGCAATCCGAGCAGGCAAGATCGCGCATTGTGCAGGTATCGCAGTCGATGATCATGTTGCTTAGGTTAAAGAAGCCCACTGACACTTAAGGTAACTCCATGAGCTATCGCGTAGCAGCCAACCTCGTCCTCGGGTCAGATGGGTCGAGCACTCTTAAGGGAAGCTCCGCGGGCCTCTCCTTTGCCGCTGATCGGGAGCGCTTTCACCAGCTGCGCAAAGAATTTGGCGCGATCTTGATCGGTGGCAATACCGCTCGCAATGAGCCCTACCAAAAGACACCGGTGCCATTGATCGTGCTCTCTCGACAGGGGCTCCCTGATCGCCTTTCAAGCAACCCCCTGGCCACTTCTTGGGACCTTCCTCTGAGGGACGCAGTTGCCAAGGCGACCTTGCAGCACGGGGATCTTCTCATCGAGGCGGGTCCTGCCCTCGTCAGAGCCGCTCTCGCCGATGGATTACTCACCGATTTCTACCTAACCATCTCCGAGCAGATCGGGGGCGAGAACCCAGTGGACCCGGCACATCTAACGGCCGGGTGGAGCGAAATCTCGCGCGAAACTGTCTCTGGGGGCCTTTTCCTGCACTACCGACTCGCGCCTTCCCACGATTAACTCCGCTTCAAATTACCCTTAGTTCATGGCCAGCGCGATTAGTTTCGAAGAGATTCTGGCCGATATCCGAGCAATTTCTGCCCGCGTGGAGTTGATCCTCGAGGAGATCCCTGCACCGCAAAAACTAGCCCCTTTCGCCTTTGCCATGACAGCGGACACTGAAGACGAGATCGCGACGGCAAGGCTGGTACTACTCCATGACCCGGCCGGCCAAGAAGGGTGGGGCGGAAATTTTCGTTGCGTCACCTTTGTGCGAGCCGATGTTGACCATGAGATGGCATCTGATCCGATGGTTGCCAATGTCGGGTGGAGTTGGCTGATCGAATCTCTCGAAAAATTTGGCTGTCAATACGTGCAACCAAGTGGGACAGTCACCCGCGTTGCAAGTGCATCTTTTGGAACGCTCGGCGAGAGGGCTGATGACTCTGAGTTAGAGGTGCGCGCCTCTTGGACGCCGACCGATCCGACCGCAATCGCTGACCATGTTAGAGCTTGGCTGGATCTCCTAGAACGTTGCGCGGGACTGGAACCAATTCCAGAAGGCGTCACTCCCCTCACGCGCAGCCAACTCTCAAAGTAATTCACTCTTATGCCAGAACCCTTATTAACTCCTCGCTCGGGTCTGCCGGAATTAGTTGTCGATCGCGATGGCTTTCTCGCTGCACTCGAAGCGCTAAAAAGTGGACATGGACCAATAGCAGTTGATGCTGAAAGAGCCTCCGGATATCGCTATAGCCAGCGCGCCTATCTCATCCAAATCTTTCGTCGCGAAGGCGGGCTGCACCTCATCGATCCAATAGCCGTGCACGACGCAGTTCTTTGGAGCGAGATGGATCGCACCTTTAAAGATTGCGAATGGATTATTCATGCCAGCACACAAGATCTTCCCTGCCTGCGCGAACTGGGGATCAATCCCACAATCCTCTTCGACACCGAATTAGGGGGAAGAATTGCAGGCTGCGAAAGAGTAGGGCTTGGTCCACTCTCTGAAGCACTCCTAGATATCCAACTTGCAAAAGAACATAGTGCTGTTGATTGGTCGACAAGGCCGCTGCATGAAGATTGGCTCAACTACGCCGCACTCGATGTAGATGTACTTGTGGATCTGCGCGATGCTGTAGAAAAATTATTGCGCGACTCGGGAAAGCTGGAGTGGGCTTTAGAAGACTTTGCGCAGATCTTGCAGAACCCACCTGCTCCTCCTCGCACTGACCCATGGCGCCGTACGTCCGGAATGCACAAGGTGCGCGATCGAATGACTCTTGCGATCATCAGAGCGCTCTGGTTTGCGCGCGATGACTTTGCACGTCAGGTTGATATCGCTCCGGGACGCATATTCAATGATGAAGCACTCATTGAACTCGCTACTAAGCGACCAACAAAGGTCGAAGATTTCACCAAGATTGTAAAGAGGCGCAGTCGAGTTAGTAACGCACCTACAACTGAATGGTTCGCACTCTTGCAAGCTACACTCCTTCTGCCCGAGAGTGAACTTCCTGTAGTTCGAACTCCAAGCGTTGGACTGCCTCCCATCAAACTTTGGAAGGATCGCAATCCGTTGGGTAACGCGCGCCTCTCGCATGCCCGTGCCGCAGTCATTACCCGCGCCTCCGAATTAAACCTTCCCGTCGAGAATCTGGTCTCCCCCGAAGTCATAAGACAACTCACCTGGAAGAGCCCACCTGAATCTGAGTTGGAGATCTACATCGAGGAGACCCTCGCCCTGCACGGCGCGCGTCCGTGGCAGATCGCTCAGATTGCTCCTGTCCTCAAGGAGCCCCTGCTCGCCACCGAGCCGCTTGTGGTTCCAGAACCCACCGCGGAAGAGCCAGCCGAAGCCGTCGAAAGCGAGTGACTTGAATTACGCAACACAAAAGTTGCGTAATTCGCCGCCGCTCCTTAGGCTCTAGACATGATTCCTACCTTCGTGATCTTCCTTCGGGAGGGCATTGAAGCGGCGATGATCATCGCGATTCTGCTGGCTTATCTCAAGAAGATTGGGCAAGAGGGCCAATTCCGCGATGTCTATATCGGAGTTCTCGCCGCCTTCGGGTTGATCTTTGCAGGTGGAATTGCTGCCTACCTTTTGATAAACCAATACAGCGGCTCTCGGGTCCAGGTTTACTTCGAAACCGCTACCTATCTGATCGCCGCGGGGATCCTCACCTACATGACCTTTTGGATGCAGAGCCATGCTCGTGGCCTCTCCCGAGAGTTGCAAGAAAAGAGTGATCTGGCGGTAACCACTGGTGGTCGATGGGGGCTCCGGATTCTGGCCTTTCAATCTGTGGGACGCGAAGGGCTAGAGACGATGGTCTTTACCCTTGCGATCATCTTTGCTAACTCAAAGCAATCTGCGGTCCCTCTCGATGGAAACCTGCTCTGGTTGGGTGCACTCCTAGGCTTAGCAACCGCGCTTCTCCTGGCCTTCGGCATCTATCGCATGGGCGCAAAGATCAATATGCGCCTCTTCTTCCGTACGCTCGGCGTTGCTCTCTTCATCTTTGCTGCCGGCCTACTCTCAGATGCAATCCAGAATCTGCAGGAGTTGAACTGGATTCCATTTATGCACCACCAACTTTGGAATTCATCTGGTTTTGTTGCAGAAGACTCCAATTTTGGAGATGTGCTCCACTCCCTGCTGGGTTATGCGGAGCGCCCTACAGTTTTACAGGCTTTAGTGTGGACTTCATACCTCGGCATTGGTAGTTGGCTCTTCTTGCGCATGGGTCGACAGAAAAAGACTGTCTCAGTTTGATTCTTGCCGTACCTCTACGACATCTGGGGTAAGTTCCAAATCCTTAAGCGCTGATGACCAACTCACCAGGGCACGCGAGATCGTCTGCGCAGTCATTCCTAAATCAGAGAGAATCTCATCGCGCTTAGAGTGTTCGATGAACTCCAACGGAACACCGATCGAGTGGATCGGAACGGAGAGCCCCTCTTCGCGGAAGAGCTCAGAGATCGTGCTGGCGATTCCACCATGCTTGATGCCATCTTCAACAACAACGATGCTCTTGTAGCGACGAGCCATCGTCACGAGCGAACGTGGAAGTGGCTTCACCCAACGCGGGTCAATCACGGTAACTCCAACGCCCTCGCGGTAAGCCTGCGATGCTGCTTCAACCGCCATGGTCGCCATAGACCCGACGCTTACTAGAAGAATGTCCGCGCTCTCGCCGCGGTAAAGCACATCGATTCCATCGCGACGTTCGAAAGCCGGAATATCAGCGCAGACCGCACCCTTTGGATAACGCACAAGAGAAGGTGCATCGCTAATCTCAATGGCTTCGCGGAGAGTTTCAGCCAATCGCGCCCCATCACGAGGTGCTGCGACATGCAGCGTTGGAACAATTCCCGTTAGCGCGAGATCCCAGATTCCGTGATGCGATGGACCATCATCACCGGTCACACCTGCGCGATCTAAGACGAAGGTCACGCCCGCCTTGTGCAGTGCTACATCCATCAACAGTTGATCGAAAGCGCGGTTAAGAAATGTAGAGTAGATGGCAACGACAGGATGCAGACCCGCAAAGGCCATACCTGCTGCCGAGGTCGTTGCGTGTTGCTCTGCGATACCTACATCAAATGTGCGGTCAGGGAACGCTGCCTGAAATTGATCGAGTCCAGTAGGTCCCAACATTGCAGCGGTAATCGCCACGACATCGGGACGTTCACGTCCTATCTCAACGAGCTCTTTGGCGAAGACAGAGGTCCACGAGAGACCAGCCTTCTTAAGAGGTAGACCAGTTTCAGCATTGACAACGCCCACTGCGTGGAATTTTTCAGCTTCATCGTTGATTGCAGGAGCGTAGCCGCGCCCTTTCTCGGTGATGACATGTACTAAGACCGGTGCGCCAAATAACTTGGCATGTTCGAAGGCACTCTCCAGCGCTTCAATGTTATGTCCGTCGACCGGACCGAAGTACTTCAGGCCCAGATCTTCAAACATTCCTTGAGGGGCGACAATATCTTTTATACCTTTTTTAACTCCGTGCAGCGTCTCGTAGATCGGTTGCCCGATTACCGGTGTGCGTTCTAGAACATTCTTTCCCCAGTCGAGGAACTTCTCGTAACCGCCGGTCGTCCGTAGAGTCGAAAGGTAAGTGGCCATTCCGCCGATCGTTGGTGAATACGAGCGCTCATTATCGTTAACGATAATCACAAGAGGTAGGTCGTCATTGGCAGCAATATTGTTGAGCGCCTCCCAGGCCATTCCACCGGTGAGCGCTCCATCTCCGACGACGCAGACAACAGATCGATTCTTGATCCCACGAACGCTAAATCCGCGCGCTACTCCATCTGCCCACGAGAGGGCTCCTGAGGCGTGAGAATTTTCGATGACATCATGAATCGACTCGGCGCGGCTAGGGTATCCCGCTAGTCCTCCGCGTTGACGCAGGGTGTCAAAGCCCAATTGGCGACCGGTAAGGATCTTATGGACGTAGGACTGATGGCCGGTATCAAAGAGGATGACATCCTTGGGAGAATCAAAGACGCGGTGCATGGCGATCGTAAGCTCGACCACGCCCAAGTTAGGTCCTAGGTGGCCACCGGTCTTGGAGACCTTCTCAATGAGAAATTCACGAATTTCGGCGGCAAGGGCGTTGAGTTGTTCCAGGCTAAGCACTCGGAGATCTTGAGGAGCCTTGATTGCAGGCAAGATCCGAGGGCTAGACATGGCGAGATTCTACGCGAGGACCTTACCCATTGCGAGGTAGAGCCAGGCTCAAATGAGGTGCGGTTAGGTCACACCTGTGCGAGCTTTGAGTTAGTTGAGGAGAGAGCGCAAGACGTACTGCATGATTCCGCCGTGGCGGTAGTAGTCCGCCTCGCCCGGTGTATCGATGCGTAGCCGTGCCTCAAAGGCGATCTCCCCCGCCTTGACCGTCAAAGTCTTCGGAGCAGGTCCACTATTGAGGGCAGCGATTCCTGTGATCTCAAAGGTCTCAGTTCCCGTCAATCCAAGGCTCTTAGCGTTCTGGCCATTGAGGAATTGCAGCGGGAGGACTCCCATTCCAATCAGGTTAGATCGGTGGATGCGTTCAAAGGACTCGGCAATCACTGCTCGAACTCCGAGAAGCGCCGTTCCCTTCGCCGCCCAGTCGCGGGATGAACCTGAGCCATACTCCTTGCCCGCCAAAATGACGAGCGGAACACCTGCTGCTTGGTACTCACTTGAGGCATCGTAAATAGTCGCCTGCTCGCCATCGCGAAGGAAGTTACGAGTAAATCCTCCCTCGACATCAGTCAAGAGAAGATTCTTCAATCGAATGTTGGCGAAGGTTCCACGAATCATTACCTCGTGATTTCCGCGGCGCGAGCCGTACGAGTTGAAATCAGCTCGTTCGATGCCGTGTGCTGCAAGGTACTTACCTGCCGGAGAATCCACCTTGATATTTCCGGCTGGTGAGATGTGATCGGTGGTTACGGAGTCACCCAAGATTGCAAGGACGCGTGCCCCAGAGATATCGGTGACAGGCTTAGGTTCGCGAGGCATCCCATCGAAGTAAGGTGGCTTTCGTACATAAGTGGAATCAGCCTCCCACTCAAACGTCTTGCCAGTTGGGGTCTCAAGAGACTTCCAGCGGTAGTCGCCATCAAAGACGGTCGCGTAATCCTTCTTGAACATGTCCGATGAGATGCACGATGCGATCACATCATCAATCTCAGCCGCGCTTGGCCAGATGTCACGTAGGTATACAGGAGCTCCGCTCTCATCGTTCCCAATGGGATCGCTCTCGAAATCGTGATTCATAGTTCCCGTCAGCGCATAAGCAACTACCAACGGAGGTGAGGCCAGGTAGTTCATCTTTACATCGGGGCTGATGCGACCTTCAAAGTTTCTGTTGCCTGAGAGCACTGCAGTGACAGCGAGATCGTTCTCGTTAATCGCCTTGCTGATCTCGATTGGAAGTGGCCCCGAGTTACCAATACAGGTAACGCAGCCATAACCGACCAGGTTGAAGCCGAGTTGGTTCATATAGCTGGTCAGGCCGGCCTTGTCGTAGTAGTCAGTTACTACCTTCGAACCAGGTGCAAGGGTGGTCTTCACCCAAGGCTTGCTACGCAAACCTTTCTCGACTGCCTTCTTTGCAAGCAGCGCGGCACCAATCATCACCGATGGATTAGAGGTGTTGGTGCATGATGTAATTGATGCAATTGCAACAGCACCATTTGATATGGAAGTTGCCGTGCCATTCACAGAAACGTTGATCGCTTCGTGAGAACTCTTCTCGCCCAAATATGTCGGGATGATCTCATTAAATGCCTTTTTCGAATTGCTGAGAGAGATGCGATCCTGTGGACGCTTAGGCCCTGAGATAGAGGGAACGACTTCAGCTAGATCCAACTCAACGTACTCGGAGAAGCGTGGCTCAAGTGATGGGTCATGCCAGAGGCCATTGCGCTTGGCGTACTTCTCGACTAATTCAATCTGCTCTGCCGAGCGTCCTGTGAGAGTCAGGTAGCGAAGCGTCTCTTCATCGATTGGGAAGATGGCACAGGTAGATCCATACTCCGGGGACATATTTCCGATCGCTGTTCGATTTGCCATCGGAAGAGCGACGACGCCGGGGCCGTAAAACTCTACAAACTTTCCAACAACGCCGTGCTTGCGTAGACGCTCGGTGATGGTGAGAACTAGGTCAGTGGCGGTCGTGCCGACTGGAAGTTCACCCTTTAATTTAAATCCAACAACGCGCGGAATTAACATTGAAACGGGTTGTCCCAAGAGAGCAGCTTCAGCTTCGATTCCGCCAACGCCCCATCCCAGTACACCTAGTCCGTTGACCATCGTGGTATGTGAATCTGTTCCAACGACAGTGTCTGGATAGGCACGGAGAGTGCCATCAACGGTACGAGTCATTACGACTCGTGCGAGGTACTCAATATTTACTTGGTGAACAATTCCTGTCCCTGGTGGAACAACCTTGAACTCATCGAATGCTGTCTGCCCCCAGCGTAGGAAGCGATAGCGCTCCTTGTTGCGTTGGTACTCGACATCGGTGTTCTCTTCAAAGGAGAGAGGAGTTCCAAAGAAATCTGCAATGACGGAGTGGTCAATAACGAGTTCAGCTGGCGCGAGTGGGTTGACCTTGGTTGGGTCTCCGCCAAGATCGGCGATCGCTTCACGCATAGTCGCTAGGTCGACGATGCACGGAACTCCTGTGAAATCCTGCATGATGACGCGGGCGGGAGTGAATTGAATTTCGGTGTCGGGCTCAACTGAAGGATCCCATTGTGCGAGAGCGGTGATCTGGCTCGCAGTGATATTC
>Ga0208506_1000629_pt1 | contig 10477 bp, 6 predicted proteins | sample CryBogCBH29Jul08_FD_184616 | JGI IMG/M metagenome (GOLD analysis project Ga0208506, IMG submission 184616) | Freshwater microbial communities from Crystal Bog, Wisconsin, USA - CBH29Jul08 (SPAdes) | ecosystem: Environmental > Aquatic > Freshwater > Lake | place: Crystal Bog, Wisconsin, USA... | reverse complement strand
TATTAAAATAGCGCATTGCCTTTGGGTACAAAAGATAAGCGGCAGTAAAACATTTAAGAAGCGGCTGGCTGACAAACATCCGGAGCGTTTCCTTAATGACGACTGGGTAAGAAAAATATACCAGCTTTTGGTAAAAAGCGACGAATACGTAGCCTATGCAACTTCGGAAGTGTCGCGGATTGAAGCGGACCTTGAAATAATGAAGTTTATTTGGGAAAGCCTTGTGCTGACCGAAAATGGACTCAGTCAACAATTCTCGGATGACTTGCCAGGGTGGGATGATAACGGAGAAATTATCATCATAATGATGCAGAATTTATTGAAAGGCACTTATAAAACGGATTTCGATGAATTGCTCAACCAAAGCAAAAAGGAATATGCATACGATTTGCTGCATACAGTAATAGATAAGGAAGCTGAATGCCTGGCGCTTATAGCTCCAAAATTGAACAATTGGGATACTGAACGAGTTGCTCTAATAGACATGATTGTTCTCAGAATGGGTATTTGCGAATTCCTTTTTTTCCAGAGCATCCCAACCAAGGTGACCATAAACGAATATATCGATATAGCAAAATTGTATAGTACCTCTCATAGCGGACAGTTTGTGAATGGTGTTCTCGACAATATTCTGAAAGATATGATGAGGGAAGGCCGTATACAAAAAGACGACAGGGGAAATAAGGAAATGTGAATTATCGAAACAAATACTTAAGCATCGTTTGAAAAAATCTCTGTTTGTGTACTTTTGCAAACTATGAATAAAAAATTTATTATCGTCTGTCTTCTGGCTTTTGCAGCCTGCAAAGGGGGAAACAGTGGCTCTGCAAATAATAATTCGATAACCGGCTGGGTAAACAATCCCCGGACAGCCGACGGCATTGATTCCGTTGCAGCGGCACGTAAGCCAACAATGGATTTTGAAGACACGGTGCACGATTTTGGTAAGATAAAACAGGGTGATGTTGTCTCTTACGAATTTTCGTTTACCAATAACGGTAAGACACCTTTGTTGATAAGTGGTGCTGCCGGTTCTTGCGGTTGCACTGTACCTGCCTATCCACATGACCCAATACAACCAGGCAGCAAGGGAACATTGAAAGTAACTTTTAACTCGGCTAACAAATCAGGCCCGCAGAATAAAACGGTAACTATAAACAGCAATGCCTTGCGCAGTGTGCATATGCTTTACATAAAGTCGGAGGTTTCTACGCCGGGAGATAGTAAAAAATAAAATAATAAGTTTAATAATTCAAATATAATGTTTCTAGCAAAAAATTACGTTTTCCTGCAAGCGGCAGGTGGGCCCGGGCCGAATGCCGGATGGATACAGGTTGTGTTTTTTGGCCTTGTATTTATTGTTATGTACTTCTTTATCATCAGACCTCAATCCAAGCGTGCAAAAGAGCAAAAGGATTTTGCAGACAAAATATCGTCGGGTGAACAAGTGGTAACCACTTCGGGAATACATGGCCGGATCAATAAAGTGAATGAAGACAGTACTATACAACTGGAAGTAAGCAGAGGTGTTTTTGTGGTGATGGACAGATCGGCAATTTCAATGGAAATGACCCTGGCGCACCGCAAAAAGGTTGATGGTGGCGCTGTTGCAACCACAGCGAAATAAAATCGTTTTCCAGGTATGCTCAAAGTAGGTATTACCGGGGGTATCGGTTCAGGCAAGAGCGTTATTTGCAAGGTTTTTTCGAGTCTGGGTATCCCGGTTTTCGATGCCGATGCCGCTGCAAAACATTTGATACACCACGATCGGGCAATAATAGAAAGTGTAAAAGCATTGTTTGGCCCGGAAATATATTTCATGGGTAGACTGGATAATGCACGTGTGTCGACCATAATTTTTAACGAACCGGAGAAGCGCGCCCGGATGAATGGCATCGTTCATCCGGCTACTATTTTATTTGCCCGCGAATGGCAGGCCAGGCAAACTGCACCCTATACTCTGAAAGAAGCTGCTCTTTTTTTTGAGGCAGGCACCAATACAGAGATAGATGTAATGATAGGCGTTTATGCACCTGTTACATTGAGGGTACAGCGGGCTATGCACAGAAGTGGCATGAGTGCGGAGCAAGTTTATGCCCGAATGAACAGCCAGATGAACGAAGAAGAGAAAATGAAGCGTTGCGATTATGTGGTGGTGAACGACGATATTGCTGCAGTTCTGCCGCAGATTTTACGTTTGGATAGCTTGCTGAGAGGTGGTTATTCGGCAAGCTAGCGATAAAAGCAGATCATTAAGCAGGCGGAAATGAAAAATCCCGGGAGAAGATTTGGTTGAGATTTTATCTATCAATACGACATATTGGCCACGACTTTTAAGCCGTGGTAAGAAGAATAAGTTCAGAATTCCTGATGCCACGCAGGTTGCGTGATGGATAAATTTCATCCCGAACAGAGGTCAGGACTAAGTTTGTCAGGAAAGTACCTGTTTTGCACCATAGTCTAATCACCATCCACAAAATACATCTCTATAAGCCCCTTGCTTTTCACCTCCAGCTTGCCCCTGAATGAGCATTTGAAACTATCCTTAATTTGCTCATAAGTCTGTGCAGAAATATTGATTTTCCCCGGTTGTCCGGCCGATTCCATTCTGGATGCTGTGTTCACGGTATCGCCCCAAATGTCGTATGCAAATTTGCTCTTACCCACCACTCCGGCTACGACCGGCCCGGTATGAATACCTATCCTGAGATTGATGGCGGGTTTTTCGGTAGCCGAGGTTTTTTCGTTGAACTGCTGGAGCAATGATAAAATATCCTGTGCTGCCTTAACAATCCTTATCGCGGCCGTTTCGTCCTGTAGTTCGGTGAGTCCGGCAGCACACATGTAGGCATCACCTATGGTTTTAATCTTCTCAATATTGTATTTCAGCATTATATCATCTATGCCGGAGAAAAATTCGTGTATTTCGTTTACTATTTCCTGTGGACTCATGCTTTCGGCACGTTTGGTGAAGCCTACCAGATCACAAAACATAACATGCGCGTTATCGTAGTGCACAGCCTTGGTATATCCCAGGTTTTTGAGGTCGTCGGCGGTTTTTTGGGGCAGGATATTGAGCAGCAATGCATCAGATTTTTGCATTTCCATCTCAATTTTTATTTGCTGCATCTGTATCTCGTGCGTCCTTTCCTTTACTTTTTCTTCCAGATTCTCGACCAGCATGGCGTTCTGAATGGAAATTGCAATCTGGCCGGATAGCAAATTGAGCAGGTCCAGTTTGCTTCCGGTGAATACGCCATCCAGCAGCCTGTTTTCCAAATAGAGCAACCCGACCAACTCACCTTTGTCGGCAAGCGGCAGGCACATCATAGAAAGTATTTTATTTTCCCGCACATAAGGGTCGGAGCCGTATTGAGGGTCTTTCATGGCATTTGCTACAACCACTGCTTCTTCCACGCGACGGCAATAGAGTATCAGCGATTTAGGGGTCAGGTTGCTGGCTGTAAACGGTATGGAACGCAACATTTTTGTTCCCTCCGGACCGGCATTACCTTCGGCTACTATAAATAACTGTCGTTCGTTTTCCAATAAAAGGTATCCCCTGGTTGCGCCTACATTTTCAATCACTATATACATCAGGCTCTGAAGCAGGTCTTCCAGTTTTATCTGGCCCGCGATGCTTTGTGATGCTTTCAGAATGGTTGCGAGGTCAAGAGTTACAGAGGCTGTGGTGCCACTACCTGAGTTAATCTCTTCAATTTCAGCATTTCCTGCTTTTTGCTCGAAATATTGAGGGTAAGTCTCATGCAAATGTTTGCAGAGTGCATTCGCGCCCCATGAGCGGTATAGATAGTTGGCGTTTCTTATATACTTCTCTGCTATCTGGCTGTAACCGCGTTTCAGGCTCCAGTGGCCAACCCGTTGATTGGACAAAGCCTCCAAATGCACAAAACCATTGGTATGAAAGAGGTCAATAGCTTCCTCAGCCAGCTTCAGTGCCTTCTCATAATTGTTTGCAGCGGCTTCTTGCTCGGCATAAAGAAGTTTCAGCATTCCGCCAAAGTTTTCGGGGCAGTCTTTCGCCCAAATTTTCATCCACCTGACTGAATTACTGAATGTCTTAAGTAATTTTTTCTTGTCTTCTTTATTGCACAATGGCAAGACCTCGATGATGGCTATTCCGGTAAAAAATTCCCATTCGCTCATCATGAAGTTGCCCAAAAAATAAGCCTTGTATTTTTCACCCTCCTGCGCCCAGTCTACAAGTTCACGATATCTGCCAAAAAAGCATAACAAAGAAATTCTGGCACAATAAAAGTAAGCAATAGCGGTATTATTGTTCGACTCTTTAATACCATTAAACACAGTTGTTGCTGAGTATTTGTCATCGTCGAGCGATCCCAAAGAATTTGTGAGTCCGGCATAGGCTTTCATAACTTGTACTCTGGTTTCGCTGAAATCCAGACCGGAAGTATTTCTATTTCTGGTCAGGTAATCCAATTTTTCCTGCATTTGTTCCAGGTATTTGTGTATCTGGAAGCCAATTGCTGATTTTTTCCAGATATACAAACTGATGGCATAGCCGGTGAAAATAGGATCGCCATTCATGATGCAACCTTTTATATTGTCCAAAAGGTTTTCCACATCCTGGCCCAACGGTCTGCGCCACTGGGTGCCGAAACATTGAACCGTGTAATACAATTTCCACTTTATAAGCTGAGATTCTGTGCGACCGTGCAGCTTTTCTGTGATGTCCCAAAGTTTAAAACCCCTTTCTGTTAGCCCCAGAGCCGAAGTAACCACTACCGAAAATCCGGAGAATCCCCAACCTGAAGCATCTGTAAATCCATACCTGATATAGTTTTCAATAATTTTCAGGATAATGAGCATCATGAGTTCCTGGTTCACCATATAGGCGCTGGTAGCCATATCAATGAGGAACTGATTGATCATGATAATCTCCTTGTCGGTGCATTCTTTCAGGTTATATAAGGTTTCAGGGTTTTTATATTTGGTTGAAAACAGGAACAGATATTTAAAAATCTCTTTGCCGGTAGCCAGTTTTATCGCCAGTTCATTTTCGGGAAAATGAATTTTGAATAATTTCATTGCGAGTCTTCCCGTCGCAAGGCTACGCCGCACATCCGATAACTTCAGGTACAAAGAAGATTGAACATAGTATATCTTCAGTTTTTCGTAGTCTGTTTTCGCATACTTGAGAATTTCGTTAAAGTAAGCTTCCGCTTTTTCGTGACTGCTGTTCAGATATTCAGCTTCGCCAAGCTCAAGATGAACGTCAAACAATAGTTGATAATGGGTATCCCAGGCGGCGCCGGTTAATTTTAACGCCAGCGACAAATATTTTACTGCCAGATCATACGAAGTGGAATCTTTGGCTTTACGCCCGGCAAAAAAAAGCAAGTTTGCTACCTGGATCTTTTCTTCATAATCGGTTATCAGCAGATAGCTTTGTGAATAATGCCCAATAATTTCAAATATTATTTCAGAAAGACGCTCCTCGGGAGTATGAGCCAGAATTTTCCTGCCGGCAAGCAAATGGATACTATCTCTTTCTTTTTCAGAAAGCATGGCATAGGCCGCCTGCTGTACCCTGTCGTGCAGAAACCTGAAGGCGCTCGACACTTTTTCTGATTCTTTTTGCCAGTCGGCTCCCATCCCTTCTTGGTTCAGCGTTAGGGTACGGTAGTTTTTGTCCATGGGCAATATGTATCCCGCACGCAGCGCCGGACCTAAATGTGCAAAGATTTCGCCTCTTGTATGTCCGCTAACAAAAGACATATTGGCAAGATTGAAGGTGCTGCCCAATACGGCAGCAATCTTCAGTATTTCTCGGGTTGAATCTGGCAACACTGCTATTTCCCGGGTCATCAGGTCTATAACATTGTCGGTATATTGCAGATTGTCTATTTCGTTTTGGTCCCAGGTCCAGCCATTTATGTCATTAAAATATACATAACCATCATCGTATATTGATTTCAGAAAGCGATTGATGAAAAACGGGTTGCCATTGGTTTTCTTTTGGGTCAGATTTCCAAGCGATTGAGCCTGGGCTGGCTTCATACCAAATGAATCGGCTACGATGTTTGTTGTATTCTCCAGATTAAGCGGCTTCAACGAAACCGTTTTTACTTTAATATTGTTGCTTTCTATTTGTCTCACCGTGACGTTCAGCGGATGCATCTCATCTACTTCATTGTCGCGGTAGGCGCCCAAAAGCAGGATATTGCCATATCCCGGGGTTACGAGCAGCCTTTCCACCAGATTCAACGATGGCAAATCGGCCCATTGCAGGTCATCTAGAAATATAACGATAGGCCTGCCGGGTTCGGTGAATGCATACATGAAGTCGATTAGCACCATCCGGAACCTATACTCTTGTTCGGCAGGCTGAAATTTTGGCGCCGCCGGTTGTTTTCCCACCAATCGTTCCAGATAGGGGATCACCTCGGTGATGAGACTTGCATTATCGCCAAGTACTGTGGTGAGTTTATTTTTCCAATATGATACTTTTTCATCGCTTTCTGCCAGAATAGATTTGATGTGATCATTAAAGGCTTCGATAAAAGCATAATAGGGTATCTTTTGCTTGAACTGGTCATATTTGCCAGAGATAAATGTTCCTCTTTGTTCAAGAATAGGCTGATGGATTTGTTTGACCAGAGCTGATTTACCCACACCTGAATAACCTGCAACAAGCACCAGCAGCGACCCCGTATTATCCAGTTCCCGGTAACAACTGACTAATTCTGTAACTTCAGCATCCCTGCCATAAAGTTTTTGTGTCTGCCGGTAGCGCTCCTTATTATCATTTTGTGCGGGCAAAAAATCGGTAGTATCTCTATTTTTGGCATAGCAATCTGAAAGATAGATAAGGTCTGCCAGAATACCATTCACACTCTGATACCTGTCATCCGGGCTTTTTTCAAGCATTTTGAGCACCAGTTTGCTCAGTCCGGCAGGGATACCGGCGACTGCCTGAAGAGGCGCCGGCTTTCGCGATAAGTGAAAGTGGATGATTTCGAGCGGGTCTGTTGATTCAAATGGCGGTTTGCCTGTAAGAAGCTCATAGAATGTGATTCCGAGTGAATAAATATCTGAACTGGTTGTAACATTAAAACTGGTGCGCCCGCTTTGTTCGGGAGATATATATACCAAAGTCCCTTCAATCAGATCCGGAGACTGAAATCCCTCTTCTTCAGACAATATTTCCGAACTGATGCCAAAATCTATTAATCTTACTTCATTTGTTGCCGATACTAAAATATTGGCCGGATTGATGTCTTTGTGTATCACTCCGGCATTATGGACATACTTTAATACGTTTGCTGTTTTGAGGGCTATTTCAAAAAAAGTATCCAGACTCAGTTTTCCCTGCTTTCTTATACGGCTTTTCAAAGATTCGCCATCAAACCAGTCAGAGACCAGAGTCAGTTCATTGCCGGTCGGGATCAATGCCAACACTTTAATAATGTACGGATGATCCAGATTTTTAAGTATCTCCCATTCATTACCCAATTTAGATGCCTCCGTTACGCCATTGCCCGAATTGATAGTGCGCTTCAGGGCTACTTTCTCACCTGTCTCAGCATTTTTAGCCTGCAATATCTGGTTGCGGTTGTTGCGGTAAAGCAATACCTCATCCGAATAAATCAGACCACTTTTTGGCTGCACAATATCGTTAGCCATTATATAGTTGGTTTTGTAGCTGTAAAAATACCATAAAACCAAAAACCTTTTTCAAAAGCTTTATATTGGCTTATTGAGCCAATATGGTTGCCATGATTAATCGCATTTCTCAGTCCAAACCTCAGAAGAAACTCACCTATAGGCAAAAGTTTTGAGGACATTGACCAGAGATGCCTTAGCGATGGCATTACATTTGAGGAGCAGTCTTCCATAACAATATCGGTAAACCCGATCGATTTGAGGTTTGCCTCATGTTCCGGCCATGTATCTATATCTTTGATAGACCATTTATGCAGCCAATGGGCCAACCCATGCTCCCCATCGGAGCTGAGGGGCCGTTCTTTCCTGATATATTCGGCAATCACCAGTCTGCCGCCAGGTTTCAATAATCTCATAGCTTCGCGGTAGAAATCAGCTTTATGTTCTGCGTGGCAAAGGCTTTCGCAAGCCCAGATCACGGTGAAAGAACCGTCGGGGAATGGGGTTTGGCAATAATTGGCCTTTGTGAAGTGCGCCTTTGACTGCAATTTTCTTCTGGCGGCTTCTTTATTTGCCACAGCCACCTGATGCGGTACCAATGTGATGCCTTCAACAGTAGCGCCTGTGTTTTCGCATATCCACAATGCGGAGCCGCCTTGCCCGCAGCCTGCATCGAGCACATGATCAGATTCGGTGATGCGTGCCTTTTTTGCCATTACCAGGTTGAGCATTTCCAATGCGTGGCGGTGTTTGATCACCCCCGGCTCGTAATACCCAAAATGAACCGAGCGGTTTTTATTATTCAGCCACAAAATTCTATAATCAAGCCACGTTTCATCGTAATACCTGACTATACTCTGCAAATACGGATTCCCCTCCGACATAGATTCAAATACTGTTAAAAATTATTATTCCAGTTCCCAGTGCTCTTTCAGATCATCACTAATCCTGAAACCTGCGTACTTTCCTTCCCTGAAATAAACTGATAAAAGGTCAATAATAATGATACTTACCGAATCAATTGCCATTATCATCATTTTATCTTTCAATTTGACTATATTCAAAGCTAATTCTTCGGCTGCCTGAACATGTTCGACACTACCGAGCAGTCGGTGAAAAACGTCGGCTGTTTTAGCTTTAATTTCTTCAAAGTCATGTTGCATAGTACTTACCACAGGCAGTTTCTTCATGTCGCCCATCAAGGTTTGCAACAGGTCCAGATGCTTGTCAGTGATATTGAATGTATTTTGAATGTTGTTCGGTGTAAGGTTGGCTTTTTGCGTAGCCCGGTTGCTGGTAATAGCAGTGTGGAAGTTTAATAGCTCAACTGCGAATTCATCGTAAACATGCTCAGGCAAAAGTCCATCTGATGAAACATTTTCAGCAAACAGACCGGGATATTTAGCCTCATAAGTTGGTCCCAGCAACTCATTGAAAATCTGCGGGAACAAATTGTCGTGCAGCATTTTTTTCATCTGGATGAGCACAAATTTTTCGGGCATAAAAAATCCCTCAAGGGCAACAACCAAAGCCTGCGACAGCTCGACGCCTGATTTATGGTCAGGCGCATTGAACAGGTGTTTATATATAGCTAACTGAAGTTCGTTGGCTTCGGCAACACTGGCGCTCAGCAGTTCGTCTTCAACCCCCAGCATCTTGCCAACTCTTCTCCAGGTGTAATACCAGGCTTCCTGTTCATCAGGCGTTAACACATCGTTGAGCATATTCATGCCTTCGATAAAGGTGAGTGAAAACACCTGATTGGTAGCAACCATATCTTCCTGGCTTATTGGCTGCCCCCATTTGTCGGCTTCGTAAGGTTCCAGAGCTTCATGGTTGAGCAACATATAGCGCATGGCGCTGTGCATCAGTCGGATTTTTACGGTCGTGATGATGCCGCGTTTGCCGGGTGTCCACCAATCTTTGTCCATCACATCAAACACAAACTGCGCTGTTTCTATGATTCTCCTGCGCGGATGGGTTTCCAGCAGACGGGTGAGCCTCAACACATTTGCGGGTTTTTCGGCATAATAGGTGTAGACCAGCGATCTGAAAAACAGGACATAAACAAAACGCACGCCTTTTGCTTTCCAGATTTCATGTGCCTTTTGAAACATCGTTATGTCTTCGTCGGTAAATTGCTGCGTCAATTCGGTGTTAATGAGGTCGTAAAGCGGGCCAGGTATCATGCTTTCGGGGAAGCTTTGGCCTAATTCATTTGAGTCATTGCTCGCCATTTTTGAAAGGGTTTCCCTAAGAAAACTGCTTTGTTTTGATTCGAAAATTGCATGTACTGCTGCGTCGGCTTGCTTGTCTGCAATTTGTCTTAGTTCCTCTAATTGTTCAATACTCCAGGTCATTTTATCTAAATATTTAAGTTCTTCCGTAATTTTTAATCATGGGCGTTATAAAGAATTTACTATATAAGCTCACGAAATGTCATCAAAAAGTCATGCACAGCGTAAATGTAAATCAATTTTTTTGGGTTTTAAAAATCAAAATACAAATAATTATCAATGTAATATTATTTATGTTATGTGTTTAATGATAATTGTTAGTATTTTGTATGTTTGTCTTATTTTAAGATGTAAATGTGTTAAACTATTAACCGTTTAAAAATGTACATCTTAACCAACACAGCTTTCGTATCTCCAGTCTGGCCCGTCTGGTCTAAGCGTCCGCTTAGACCAACGTGGTTGCAAGCTCGCTTGCGATACTATTGCCTAAAAATAATTTCCCGTCTGGTCTAAGCGTCAGCTTAGACCTACACGTGTCTAGTCCCGGAAAAAGTTTACACATAATCAATGTAGACGATGGGAAATATAGAAAA
>Ga0208506_1000628_pt1 | contig 10482 bp, 9 predicted proteins | sample CryBogCBH29Jul08_FD_184616 | JGI IMG/M metagenome (GOLD analysis project Ga0208506, IMG submission 184616) | Freshwater microbial communities from Crystal Bog, Wisconsin, USA - CBH29Jul08 (SPAdes) | ecosystem: Environmental > Aquatic > Freshwater > Lake | place: Crystal Bog, Wisconsin, USA... | reverse complement strand
GACCAAGGCGTCCAAGACTGTTCAGCCGTGGGGCGGACTCATCGAGTATACGAGCCCTGAGTTTGTGGTCAAGGAGCGTGATGGTCTCGTTTGGGTTCGCCCGTGGGGACTCCGCGGGCCGGAAGAGCCTCCGGTCGTTCCCCGTACGGGCTTCAACACGTGTTGGTTCGAGGCCGATATGAATCAGTCTGCCCAACTCATAATCGAGAACGGAATCGACCCGAGTCACGCCAGTTGGGTCCACGCCAACGGTCTCGGGTTTGGCACGGAGGGTGAAGAGCCCAAGAATGTTAAACACTCGGGAAACTCCATCGAGTTTGATTACGTACCGAACCGGTACGCCCTAACGAGCCAACTCTTTGGCATAACAAATACCAAAAATATTCACACCTTTGTTGTTCCATATACCACCTGGTCTGACGTCATTCTGGACAGCGGTAAAAAGCTCATGACGTTTGTGACTCTTTTACCGATGACGGATACTAAGACGCGTATGTTTATTGGGTTTTCGCAAGATTTTGGGGTTCCTAGTGAGCTCTTTGTGGCTATGGGCAAAGAGATCGTCGAGCAAGACCGGCGTATCCTCGAGAATCAAGACCCAAGCTTCGCGTTCAAGGGCCAAGTTGGAAAGTACGACGGACTTATCACGACTTATCGCACGGCGCTTCAGTCTTTGGCGTTCAAGTAGTCTCTTCACGCGTATGTACAGCTTAAAAAGTTTATAAGTATTTATAACAAATGATGCAAAGTTGGCTCAATGCCAATTCGTTCAATGTTAAGGACGAGTATTATACACCAAAGATACTCGTCCGTCCCATAATACAATATGTACCAAAGGGATCGGTCGTATGGTGTCCATTTGACACTGCTAAATCTGAATTTGTAATTGAACTAAGAGCTGCGGGATTTGAAGTAACACATTCACACATAGCAACGGGTCAAGATTTTTTCAAGTATGAACCCGAACGTTATGATGTAATTATTTCAAACCCTCCTTTCAGTCGTAAGTTAGAAGTACTTGATCGACTTTACAAATTGAACAAACCTTTTGCAATGGTTCTAGGGCTTCCCATACTCAACTATCAAGAGGTTGGTCATTTCTTCCTTGACAAGCCTCTACAATTGCTCATCGTGGATAAAAAGGTAAGTTTCGACGGCAACACCGCAAGTTTCAATAACAGTTATTTCTGTTCTAAATTTCTACCAAAAGACTTGATGTTTGTCCATCTCGAAAACAACAATTCTAATAATAATTTCCATTCCTCTAAAATGGGCGAGGATTTGAAAACGTCATAATCTCGCTTATAGGGAGGCTCTGCAGTCCTTGACCTTCCGTTAAGGAAAAAAGGACCTTATAGTATAATGTCGACCCTAAACCTGTTTGTGACCCCTGAATTGTGCAAGATGTGTATTCACTATAACTCCAAAGAAAAGACCTGTGTGCGCTCCATCGTCGCCAAGTCAAAGTCCAAGGTTTTCTTTGATTACGCCAAAGCTGTTCGGTATGACCCAAAGAGGTGTGGACCCGATGCGAAATGGTTTCAGGAGGCTGAGCCTTGACTAAACCTCCATCGACCGCAGGAGCAGACAAAGCTCCCATATAGATGTCACTTGGGGACACCACGTCGCCCCCGTGTCCTTGAGGTCCGTAAACTGAACGCACTTCCAGTTCTTCATGTGACGCGCCGTCCCCAGATTCTTGAGAGAGTCATCGACCAACACATTGAGTTTATAATCTTCGAACATGTACGCCTCGGGCTCGGGTTTCAAAGGGCTCTCCATAGGGTTCCCGGGACACCGAACACCGATATTGTCTCCGATGGCTAGACCCACCTTCGAGGCCCAGACCCATGGCGCATTCGTAAAAAGGGACACGTTCCAGCCCTCCTTGGTCAGCTCGTGAATCTGTGCCGCATCGTACTGGAAATCAGCCGTATCGATAACCTCTGTGAGGTGACGCAAAAGAGGCTTATCATAGACTTTTTGGTTAAAATCACTCACGTCCACCTTGAAAACCTTCTGGAGTCCACGAGCCGTGTGACCCTGGGCCAAATACAAGACGTGGTTGGTCGCATACGGGTCTTTACACTCTGGGAGTTTTGCCCGAACGTACTTGACGCAATTGTGCTGAACGTGTTCGAGGAGGGCTTTATCCCGAATCAAGACGCCATCGATATCTAGACGGAGCGACTTCATTGTTTTAAGAATGACTTAATTCTCTAACCAAACAATGTCCCGGGGCAACCCAATTTTCCAGCAATAATAGAAGCAATCAAAGTTGCACTTGCTTTCATAGTCCTTGGGAACTTCCCCATTCACGAGTTTAACAAACTGGATACGTTTCCGAGGTATAATAATCTGGATGGGACTCTCCGCCTTGGCAAAGAATTTACGCATGTATTGCGTACAAATCTTGGGACTCGGCATAATCAATATGAAAGGCTTACCGAGTTCGACGAGCCGTTCCAGTACTTTGGGCACGAGCGTAAACGGCGGGTTCGAGACGATAATGTCTCCGTGATTACTTTGAAAGAAATCTTCGTCCCTGTGAATAACCTCAAACCCAATTTCTCTCAAAATTTGACCAGACCGGCCGTCACCGTAAAAGGGTTCCCAGATGACTTTGTTTTTTGGAACGTATTGCTTGATCGCTTCCCACGCCGACTTGGGGGTCATATAGTCATCGTGTTTCGTGAACGTCTTGGTGTGGAACCCCGCCATATTATTCAAAAGGTTTAATTCTCTAACGTCCTTTTAGCCCGTATGTATGCTCTGTACGCTTGATTGCGCCGAAACCATTCAAGGTATGCCTCCATCGTTTCCATTTAAAGGTTGCCACCTTTTAAATGGTACAATGGCGCTCAATGTTACTAAGCTTGTTCCAACTGCCCAGCTCCCTGTCCGAAGCTCAAGTGACGCAGCTGGGTACGACCTCTTCAGCACTGATAGCTACGTCGTTCTCCCAGGTCGCCGTGTGGTTGTCTCCACCGGTATCTCAGTTCAGCTCCCGCCAGGAACTTATGGACGTATTGCACCTCGCTCTGGACTGGCCGTGAAGCACGGTCTGGACACTCTTGCGGGTGTCATCGACCCGGACTATACGGGCGAGGTCAAGGTCGTGCTCCAGAACCTCGATATGAATCAGCCCTTTGTCATTCGCCCAGGGTACCGTATTGCGCAGCTCATTCTCGAGAATTTCACCGTGGCTGACGTGGTGGAGACTCCCACTGAGTTCACGGGACTCGTGACGGGTCGAGGGGACGCCGGGTTCGGCTCCACGGGTCTGTGAATCACCTCTTAAGGGTATAAAACGTTAAAACAGTATATGGAGCCCTTTCAAGCCATCGCTTGGGAGGGACAAGATATCGATGACCAGTTCACCATCCGCATATTCGGAAGATCTGCAGATGGTAAATCGGTTTCTCTTGGAACACCGTTCCAGCCTTACTTTTTCATAAAACCCAAAAAGATGACGAAAGATCTTTTGGACTTTGTCAAGACCAAGTGTTGGAAAGCCGAACAGAAACGCGCCAAGGATCTCTGGGGGTTCCAGAACGGCGAACTTTCTGACTTTATTCAAGTGACGTTCAAGAGTCACAGGTCGCTTCGGGGCCTTGCTTACTCGGTCGAAAACAACAAATGGCCCGAACTCTCTGGGTGTCGCGTGTACGAGTCGAACATCGACCCGGTTCTGCGGTTTATGCACGTGTCTGGTTGCTCGTCAACAGGCTGGATCGACCCGGGTCTGTGTGAACCCGATATCAAGACGACGTGTGACGTCAACTTATGGTCGCCAAACTGGCGGTTTATTCAACCCGTGTCGCGCGACGATATTGCGCCTTTCCGAATCATGTCATTTGATATTGAGTGTTATTCGTCAACGGGCGCGTTCCCGGACCCTCGGAACCCGCAAGACGTCGTGTTTCAGATAGGTATGACGACCAAGGAGTTTGGGAAAGATGGGTGGTTCGACAGGAAGTGTCTGTGTCTCAAAAAGACAGTGGGACAGGACCTCGAATCCTTCGAGACGGAGCGCGAGCTCTTGGACGCGTTTCAAAAGTATCTGGTCAAGGTGGACCCGGATATCATTACAGGCTGGAACATCTTCGGCTTCGACTTGGAGTTTCTACACGTTCGGGCGGTCCTCAGAGGTGCAAGTACCGTATGGGGCCGTGTCAAAGATGATCCGGTCGAAAAGGTCGTGGAAAAGAACCTTTCGAGTTCGGCTCTAGGCAACAACCTGCTGAAGATGACCCCTATGAAGGGTCGGTACGTATTTGACCTGTTTCAGGATGTCAAGCGGGAACACAAGCTTGAGAGCTATTCCCTGAACAACGTCTCGAAACACTTCCTCAAGGACCAAAAGAATGACATGCCCGTCAAAGAAATCTTCGGACGGTACGTCGAGGGTGATCCCGTGCGGCTCGGGGAGGTTGCCGCCTATTGTATCAAGGATACCGAACTGCCGCACGCCCTTTTGGCCAAACTGTGTCAGATCCAGAACCAGATTGAGATGGCGAAAGCCTGTTGGGTTCCCCTGTCATTCCTCAGCGAACGGGGCCAGCAAATCAAGGTGTTTTCCCAAATGGCCAAGAAAGCGCGAGAACTCAATTTCATTATTCCTACTTTCAAACGAGACGCGTTTACTTCTGGAGGTGATGAAGACGGCTATCAAGGTGCAACCGTGCTTGAAGCCCAGACGGGGGCGTACTACGGACCAATCACAGCCTTGGACTTTGCGTCTCTGTACCCGTCCATCATGTGTGCACACAACCTGTGTTATTCGACCCTTGTGATGGACCCCAAGTACGACAACTTGCCAGGCGTAGAGTACGAGACGTACGGGCCACACAAGTTCGCCCAAAACGTTCCTTCCCTCCTTCCGGTCATCTTGACAGACCTCAAAGCCTTTCGTAAAAAAGCCAAGAAACTAATGGCCCAACACGAAGGAACGCCTATGGAGGCTATCTATAACGGTCAACAGCTTGCGTACAAGGTCAGTATGAATTCCATCTACGGGTTCACGGGTGCTTCGAAGGGTATGTTGCCTCTGGTGGCTATCGCCTCGACCGTGACTATGCGTGGTCGCCAGATGATCGAAACGACCAAGAATTACGTGGAGGCGAACTTTCCGGGTGCAAAGGTTCGGTACGGGGACACGGACTCCGTGATGGTTGAGTTTGATGTTCAGGGGCGCAAAGGTCAAGAGGCTATCGACTACTCATGGCAACTGGGTGAACAGGCAGCCGACCAGTGTACGAAGCTTTTCAAGGCACCAAACGACCTTGAGCTTGAGAAGGTTTATTGTCCGTACTTTCTGTACAGCAAGAAACGGTACGCGGCAAAGATGTTCGAGAAAAAGGGGGACGCGGTCGTTTTCAAAAAGATTGACGTCAAGGGCCTCCAAGTGGTCCGAAGAGACTCGTGTCCGTACGTGCGTGAGACCCTCAAGTCGCTCTTGGATATGGTGCTCGAGTCGAGCGACCCGACACCCGTTATCGAGTTTGCGCGTGACGCGGCCCGGAAGCTCATGGCTGGTGACGTGCCTACAGACAAGCTCTTGATGAGTAAGCAGCTCGCGGCAGACTACAAGGTACCCCAGCCCCACGTCACGGTCCGGGACAAGATGCGAGCCCGCGCGCCCGGCTCCGAACCGCAACAGGGCGACCGCGTGTCCTTTGTGATCATCAAGGGTGACGGCAAGATGTTTGAAAAGGCCGAGGACCCCGTATGGGCCCGAGACAACAAAGTCCCGCTTGACTACCAGTACTATTTCACAAACCAGTTCAAAAAGCCCGTACAGGACTTGCTTGAACCCCTGGTCAGCGCCGATCTGATCTTTGACAAAAAGTTTATGGTCAAGACGTCGAGTTCCGCTGAGGTGGAGGCGCGGAAAGCCTTCCTGGCCCGGTTCTCAAAGCCCTTAAAAGCTCCAAACGTATAGTAGGTATGGAAGAGGCCGCCTATCAACAACAGATTCTTCAGAACATAGAGGACGAGGTGACTCGTCGCGTCAATCTCAGGTCCCGGGCCGTCCTCGAGGAGGTTTCTCGTCTTTACGAGATTCCTATCGAGCGACTCATCAAAGATACGGTGCGGGTCGAAGGCAACTTCTGTAAAGGTATTTTGAAAAGCAAGCAAAGGTGCCTCAAAAAGCCCAAGGAGAATGGGTACTGCGGTTTTCACCAGTGTCAGTGTCCGGAATACAAACCTCCTACCGAAAAGAAAGAGGAAACAGCACCGGCGCCTTGGGACTGAGGAACACGTAGTGTTCTGATCCTTGTTTGCGAGCGGGGACACGCACTTAGAGATTTCCAACTTAAAATTGATTAATGGGAAGCAAAAGTGATCTTTTACTTTCAAGTTTGACCAAGTTTTTTGAGGTTCCGGAGAATAGTAAACAGCTCCATGACATTCTCGGTCACGGAAAGGGTCCGTCTCTCCGCAAACTCGAATGGTTTGTAACGAATTATTCCAAGGCAAACCATGTGTCTTTTACGGCCCCGAACGGTAAGGTCTTTACGGTACACGTCGCATACAAGTCCAGTTTGGACGGGTACAGTAAAAAACTTTTTGATCCGTTTTGTCGTACCGAGCGTATAGACTTTCAGGGTCTGACAACGACGTGTGCCCAACTGAACTTTTTGCGGTGGGCCATATCGAACGGAATTGTGGAGGCTCTCCGAAAGCTTACAGAAACGGAAGGGAAGCAAACCCGCCCTGAAATTGAAGAAGAGTATATCCATAATAAAACATGTACAGATTGTATCCAGACGTGATCTGGTTTGTATAGGCTTGGTTGAAATTCAGTTGTATATATGTCGTTTGTGAGTTTAACTTTGCAAAATTCAAGTACCCACCCTGATTGTACTCTTTCGGCGTCAACCCGAAAGAGTACGTATAGATGTTCTTTGAAGGTATAGAAAGGTAGTGTTCGAGAGGCTGTTTAAATGAGTAGTACAGAGACCCCTGAAACGTACTCAGGATGTCCACATTATTCAAGGTGATCTTGGCGTTATTAATCACGTCCACAAAGTTGGCATTTCCCGAAGGGAACTGGAGCTGAATACCCGTCTGAATGTACTGGGTCGAGTACCCGTAGCTGTACCGAGACGCATAGTACCGACCGTCTGTTATATTTTCAAAACTTTTGTTGCGGAAAAACCACGCCAAAACCTGAACAGGGTAGTTGGCCGTCAACTGAAGAATAGGATTTGCGCTCGTGAATGAAAGGGTCGACTCCTTTTGGACGCGATTTACAATGTACTTGAGAGGTGTGTTTTGATAGTACAGCTTCTCTGGATTTTCGAGTAAAATCTCTTCAGTGATGAGATTCGGCCACAAAGTTGTCCCTGTTGGGTACACGTCGTACTTTGTGTTGGCCGGAAGACTCGCCCACCACGTGTTTGGGCGGAACGTGAAGCGCACATACAAACGCTGGGCCCACATGGCACACGTCGGAAGGTACGGTCTCCGAAGACGCTCACGTCCTTTATTGTTATGCGAATGGCGACGGCAAAAGAAAAACTCGAGAGGAATGGTAATTGTCCCACCGACTTGGGCATTCGACACGTTCAGGGCTGTCTGAATACCGAGCTGCTCATCCGCGTCCAAGAACATTTGGTCCCGAATAACGTACCAATCATCGTACAAAGTCTCGACGATTGTCTCATTCACGAGGAGGTCAACTTGTTGTAAAAGAGCCCGACCGACGTTTGGCGTGTAACTGTTGCTTCCCGGAAGGGCCGGCAGAGTCACCGAGAGGTACATGTTCGACAGGAGATGGCCCAACTCTGTAGGCCGCAGCTCAATCTGAATGACGGACCCCTGATAAAAAGGGTTTGGAGGCGGGAAAGGGTACACACGCTGGTACATGACAAAGTTCGAGTACCGCTTGAACTCGGGGTTCCACTGAGACTTGCTCATATCGTCCGTCAAAAGGTACTTTTCCTGAGGTCCGATCGCTTGAAGCGCAAGGATAGACCCAGAACTGAAGCCCTTGTTTTTCTCTTCAATGTACTTGTTTTCAGGAAACAACCGACCATCTGAAAGAACGTTTTCCCATTCAACATCTGTGTTGAGATCCCGAAGCACCGGGTATGTCCCAGCGTGCACGTTCGAGTTGAGCTGGACCTGTACGTTCGGTATTCCACTCGTTGTCTCGGGTGGCACATAACTCGTGAACTTTCCGGGAATGAAAGTGTTTGTAAACAAAGGCTCTTGAATCATAGCCGGAACACCGTTCACAAAAATCTGGTTTGAATTGTTCGGGATGGCGCTTCCATCAACGGACTCGAGTGTTGCCAAGTTTGTGTAATGTATAATCTGATTCATAATTGGGGCATTCACCTGGGCTATGTTCTGTGAGTAAGACGTCACGCGCATAGGCACTTTTATCGTAGGGAGACCGGTCACAAGCCACCCGGCAGTCGTTTGGGGAGGAGGTGGGGCCGTAAAGTAAAACGTCGTCATGCCCTGTTTAGTGTCGTAATAGCCGTAGATGGGCATCTTTGTTTTCTTGTTTGAGTACTGAAGCTGGTTCGGTGGATAAAGAATAGCACCCGTGGCCTGTTGTATGCCCTCTATGTTTTGGTCCGTATCCGTCTGAAGATTAAAAGACCAGTTGTACCCGGGTCCGGGTGTGAGTGAAGCCCCTGTAATCTGAATTTGACCCAAAATTCCCGTGAACCCGTCGCCAGTCCATCCAGCGCTTATGGGCACCGCTGGACGATCGGATGTTACATAAAAAGTAATCTGTGTCGGACCTGTAACTTTATAAAATCCGTTCACGTCTATGGGTGCAAGGGCCACGGGTGTTTCTTGGGGTGTGGGTGCGTTCGCAGGTCCGGGTGTTGGACTTGGCGCCGGAGCAGGGCCTACAGTTTTATTGAATAGACCAAATATAGAAGCTTGTGCGCGTTTTTCAAGTGAAAGTACATTTTGGAATGCTTTCTGCATTCCCCTTTCTACAACTCGCTCAGATTATTCTTCCACAGTTGAATCACACTCGTCGCCTTGAGTGTGTCCCGCTCGGCCTTGCGCTTCGCGACCAAGTCCTGGAGCCGCTTGACCTCCTCCGCCACGTACTGGTACGTCTTGATATCCATGAGTTTCTCCCAAATTTCATCCTTAAATTGCGCCTTGGCAAGTTGGGCTTGGACTTGGGCCAAGGGGACGTTCAGGACCTTGAGGCCTCCGTTGATCACTCCCGTGATGAATCGAGCCTTTTCACTGAGCCACTCAATTTCAGAATCAAATTCCTTGAGCAGCCACGCCTTGCGTTTCTTGTACACCCCGAGCCGAATCTCGACGTAGTCAACCAGTATCTCTTCAGGGCTATTGTATTTCTTGACGGCGCCGTTGGGGCCAATGAGGTACATGTTGCTCGTGTGGATCGTCTTGTTGAGTCCGAGCTCTTTGACAGGGTCCTCGAAGGAGGCACCCCATATCCGAAAGTCTGGTTGGGTCTCTGTAGAGTGATTCTCGTACTTTTGGATCGTTCCCTTTTCGACCAGATCGTCCAAGTGTTCCTTGAAGTCCTGGATCCACTTACCTGGTGGGAGCTCCGTGACGTGGAACTGGGACCCCTCGCGCTCCACGAGACCCTCCAGGGCCCAGGTATGGTCCTTAGTCTTCGTAACCCGGCCGCGGAACCCCTTGAAGTGTGGGACCATCGGTGCCATCGCCACCTGGTCCAAGGCACACTGGATATTGTGTTTCAGGACATCTACGTCGTAGGGGGGCACGTAACAGCTGAACCCCGTCCCGATACCCTCGGCACCGTTCACGAGGATCATAGGGAGTACGGGCACGTAAAACTCGGGCTCGACCTGTTGACCATCGTCCACCACGTATTTCAGGACGGCGTTATCGGCTGGATGGAAGATGCGTTTTGTCACAGGACTCAGACGCGTGAAGATGTACCTGGAACTCGCAGCGTCCTTCCCACCTGCCAGCCGTGTCCCAAACTGTCCCGAAGGTTCCAAAAGGTTCAGGTTATTTGCACCCACAAAGTTCTGGGCCAAGTTCACTATCGTCCCTTGGAGGCTCGCCTCCCCGTGATGGTACGCAGTCTGCTCGGCCACGTAACCTGCCAGCTGCGCCACCTTCATGTCTTGTGTGAGCCCCTTCTTGAGGCACGCGTAGATCACCTTGCGCTGACTAGGCTTGAGACCGTCCGCCACGTGTGGGATGCTTCGCTTGATGTCCTCGGCACTAAAGTTCGCAAGGTCGCGGTGAACGAAATCAGATACGGACAGCTTGGCGACTTGGCCATAGGGCACACCGGGAGGTGGGGTCGCCATGTGTTTCGTGAGCCACTCCTTGCGGTCATCACTCAGAGCCTTGGCGAAAGCAAGCATCATAGACTCATTCATATCCTTGTCCGCCCCGAAAGCCACAGTCAGCTTTTCAATCTGTTTGAAGTACTCCTTCGCCTCGGCGCTCGTAGACGTACCTAGACCCTTATAGTACTTGACCGGA
>Ga0208506_1000627_pt1 | contig 10510 bp, 13 predicted proteins | sample CryBogCBH29Jul08_FD_184616 | JGI IMG/M metagenome (GOLD analysis project Ga0208506, IMG submission 184616) | Freshwater microbial communities from Crystal Bog, Wisconsin, USA - CBH29Jul08 (SPAdes) | ecosystem: Environmental > Aquatic > Freshwater > Lake | place: Crystal Bog, Wisconsin, USA... | reverse complement strand
GAACTTGAGATAGTGAATGCATAGACGTGAACCATATTTTAGGATCCGTTGATTTTGGTTTCAACTCTCCCTTAGCAATTGCTAAAACACGTTCCCGAATTTTTGCTTGTGGAGCGATTCCGATTTTAATAATCTTCATTTTGATTTCACCTCTTTTAAAACTATATCTGCTTCTTCGAAAAAATCAGCCAATAACTGATATGCATCTTTAAATAGATAAGGAATGCCTATGTCATCTTCATGACGATGTTTATGATCAAACTCGATCCGACGACCTGAATATTTTTTCCCTTTGACCTTAACAGCATGCGCATTGTCGTAAGCTAGAATTCTTTTTCCATTAGAGTTATGCAGACTCAACGCATAGCGGATGCCATGAGGAATCGTTTGTGTAACCTCTACCTGCCAAGCCTCTATCTTTATCCAGTAACCATCTTCCTGGTCAATGACTTGCCCATGCAAATCAAGGAGAGTTTGTATTGATTGATAATTCACCCATGTAATATATCATCTATTGATATACTTAATCAAATTTATTTTGAGAGCAAGCTACAAGGCTTTACAACGCGGGAAAAGCCCCTTCGGCAGTCGTATCAGGTGAAGCAGATTTAAGCTTGGTTCAGGAATCTAAGGCTAAAGCGATAGCGGGTTTTATTACAGACTTGGGAGTGCCTAACGCTACATTGATGTTGTGTTTTTTGAGTCTAAAAAATTCAAAATGCCTTAGATTGCCTCTGGTTGAGTGCTGCTCAATCAACTAAATGAAAATGAGTGAACCCAAGTGAATTCAGCTGAACCCTGCCTGCAGAGTCCGGTGCAAAAGAGATGTTAATCAGTAACCAGGAGCCTGCAAAAAAGCAGGGCTTGCCCATGCGGGCAGAGGAATGACTTAGGGCTTATTGTCTGGTGATGCTTGAGTTGGCTGAGTTTTGAGCCATTCCAGTATTTCAGAGTCGGTTAGCTTATCAAGTAACTCTTTGTTTTTAATATCCCTGTCAGGTGGCACAGGACCCCATCCAACAGAGCGCTGCCATTCGTCATCCGAAAAGTAGTAATTATTTGCCTTCATTTGACTTTTATCCCATGTTTGTCAGTTCGGATCTAGGGCGGTAGTCTTAGCAAGAGGATAGGGCAGCTCAGAGATCAAATTTAATATAGATAACTGGTGGACTTAAAGTAATCCTTATGATTGAGATAACCCCCCCTTGAAAGTTGAATTTATATACATAATTACCCGTTTAAAGCGGGTGACATTCATTTATAAAAATTAGAATAATTATACATTGAATAACTTTATATGACCAAATAAAGAGTTTTATACACCCCAAAATTCTCTCATTTTCCTAAAGCATTAATACTGAATCTGGTGATACCTACATTGGGTGTATTGCCCTTAAAACTAATCAATACGCGGGCTTTAGAGTAGGGGAAGTCTAAGGCACGCTATAAAGTTGTATAGGGCGGGTAAAGCCCCTTGGGTAGTCTCATGAGGAGCCGTTTATGCATCTTTTAGGAATCTGAGGCCAAAGCGATGGCGGGTTTTATTAAGGACTTGGGTGCACCTAGTTTGACGTTGATTCTGGAGGAGGAAAGTCGTACTGCTCGAGGCATGCAGAGTTTGTGGCAGTGTTATTGCGTGAAAACCAGATCAACCATGTCCTGCTAGTCACGTATGCGCTACACATGGAGTGTGCTAAATACTTATTTAAAAAGCAGGGACTGCAAGTCGAAGTGATTGCAACAGACTATGAAGCAACGGTACGACTGGTTGGTCTTTTGGATTGTCTACCAGATGCTGAGGCGTTGAGTGCTAGTGCTAGAGCAATGAAAGAGTTAGTGGGACGGCTGGCGGGGATGTTGGGCGTTGAGAGGTAGAATAATTGGGTTATTTATTAAATCTGGCATGAGTGAAAATGCAAAAAAATTTAGCTTTTAAATGTTAATTATTAAAGTAATTGCTGGATTCGCCACATGCGCTATTTACTCAACTCTCTATCTATTCGTACTTGGACTGCGCATTATCCGCACCAAATTTGATGGTGACAGGGATAGTGGATTTATTTTAGGGTTATTAGTTTCCTCTGCAGTTTTAACGGCCACAGTTTCTTTGGAGGCCGCCATTCTTCTCCCGTTTATGCACGAAATCTCTGGGCGATTACTCTATGCAACTATTTTTACTGGGGCTATTACTCTGGTAATGGGATTGGTGGGAGTGGCTAGTAAAAATCAAAAACCAATTCAGGTGGCGCTTGGACATAAAGCTGTTTCAAAATGGGGACTCATTATTGGGAATTTTTTGATTGTAGTTATCAATTATTTAGCTAGTGTGAATGGCTTTCCATTGAATTAATTTTATTTTTAGTTCGACGCCAATGCCACGCTTAGGTCTGCTCTTTCTAAAGTCATACAGTGTGCCCATACTGGCCCCCTAAAATCATTAATGTATCGTTGTGTTTAGTTGCTGAATAGCGATAGATATTTACATTGGGATTGCCTGTACGAGCGCTTCAAGTACAGCTTTAGGCGATAGCATCTTATCCACGCATTGACTTATCGCGCTTTAATAACAATGCTGATATATTCACGCAGCGCCTCTTGACTGCAATATTAAGCACGTAACTCGTCAACAACATTGCCCGTATATCCTTGCAATATTTGGAACTGGCCTGGTACCAAAGTAATGTTTGGATGGGTGGTGGGTGGTTTAACTCCGAACCAAGAACACAGAACTTCAATTCTGAGTGCGCCTAGATATAGCCAGGGCATTTGGTTCGGATCGACTAACTCAAAGGTGTCATTAATAGGGAGGCTATTTCGATACGTGGAGCCTATAACTTGAATAGCTGTTGTGTTGTGTACAGCTCGCCAATTTCTTGCGGTAGCATGGCAATTAGTATGAGGCGTTATTCCTGGAATCCAGTTTGGGTATGGTGGCGGCATATCAATTCTCCTGAATGGCATTTAAAAGGCTAAAGAAAAACTAAGGGGCAGGCCTAAGGTCGAGAGGCGGTTTATCTGATTCGGTTGTTTTAAGCAATGATATGCCTAACGGTTTGCCTTTATGTGTGATACCAGGTTAAGCGCGCCTTCTGACATACGCCGCAAGCACGTTGCACACTCACTCGGTATTGCTTAATGAGATGGCCGACCAGCAGCTTACGCTGCGCCGGCCTTATAGCCATATTTGATTTGATAATTATGAGTTAATTCCAACAAACTCAGGGTTGGGGGCGAGTGAAGAGCTTGCTTTTATTAATAGCTTTATTGCCTCAAGAGAGAGATATATTTGAAGAAATCAGCTCGCTACACAAATTAAGGATTCTTTATTGCTCTGGGAATCAATTAAATAGCTAATTTGCGACAATATCGCTACTATATTAGCTATAGAGCGACATTTAAGAGTATTTTTAATTGAATCAAAGCCAATTTGCGACAATTTGAGAGGCTTTTTGTTTCAATAATAGCTATAAAACGACAATTATGCTAAAATGATAGCTGTAAAACGACAAGATAGTGATTTAAATGGAAAACATAGCTAAAAAGCGACAAGAGATTGTTGATCTGATATTTGCTTCTACATCCGATAAGTCACTGGCGCGTCAATTGCAGCGTAAAGCGACTGAGGGGGAGTTACGTCGGCTAGCGCCTGGTATTTATGCGCCGGCAAATATTTCTCAGGAGGAAGTTGCCTCATTAGTTCGGCGTAATTGGCAGAAAATTGCCGCCAAGGTGGCACCTAAAGCTGTGGTGTCCCATAAGAGCGCCATTAAAAGTGGCACTCAAGAAGAAGGCATTATCACTCTTAGCCATCCCACTATATATAACAAGCAGATTCGATTTCCCGGATTAAGTTTTGTCATGATTAAGGGCCCTAGTTTTTTGCAGGGCGACATACGATTGCCGGAGCACGCCTTATTCTGGGCGTCACGACCAAGGGCGATATTAGAAAACCTGGGGAAAAAATCGATTAGTCGCATGGGGCGCAACGAAATCGAAGATTCACTGATTGATATTCTCAATGCATCGGGCGAAGTTAAGTTAAATGAAGTTCGTGATGCGGCAAAATTGCTTGCCCCATTGATGAGTATGGAAAAGGAGCTGGCAACTCTACAGACGCTTATTGGGGCTTTGCTGGGAACACATGCCCGTGGGAAGTTAAAAACCAAACAAGGCCAACTTGTTGCTTTGGGTAAGCCGGTTGATAAAATTCAACAAGAGCGTATGGAAATTTTAGCGGCCTATCTAAGGACCGCATCGCTTCCGGCAATAAAAGATATTGCACCAAGTGGAATGGCTAAAGTCCATTCTGCCTTTATTGAGTCCTATTTCTCAAACTATGTTGAGGGTACTAAATTTGATATTCATGAGGCTGAGGAAATAGTCCTAAAGGATAAGATTATTCCCTCTAGGCCAAAAGACTCTCATGATGTATTGGGCGTATTTCGTTTGGCTCTTAATTCACCCACTCGTAATGCCCCGCCCCCACCGGGAGAGGAATTTTTAAATAGTCTCAAGCAATGGCACGAGCAAATGCTGCAACGAAGGCCCGAGGTAAACCCTGGTGAATTAAAGAGTCAGGTCAATTATGCAGGCACTACTAAATTTGTTGAGCCTGCGATGGTGCGGGGAACTTTTGAAGTATGTTCAGGGATTGCATTATCAATTCCAGAAGGGCTGGCTCGCGCCATATTTTATGGGTTCCTGATTTCAGATATCCACCCCTTTGAGGATGGTAACGGACGCATTTCAAGGTTGATGATGAACGCAGAGCTTTCAAGATTGGGACTTTGCAGGGTCATCATTCCGGCTCTATTTCACCTTCAGTATGTCGATTGTGCAAAGCAATTAACCCGACATAACGCTCCTGCAGGATATGTAAAAACCATTGCGCTGATGGCGCAATGGACTGCGCAGTTTAATTATGCAGATCTGCCAAAGCTTATTTTGGATTTAACTAAGACAAATGCATTTGAGGAGTCGCCGATTCGGTTTAGGCTATTGAATGCAGATGGGTCAAGTGTTAAGGCAATTAATTGAGGATTCTATATGGAGCCAAACAAAGAGTTGCAAATTGGCTGCGTAGGAAATGAAAGCTAGTATTTGCTGGGAAAAAATACGGTAGTAACCAAGTTTAAAAAATTAGATTTCTATTTTTATTCTCGGGTTCGCCCCACAAAACCTATTGAATCGCATCCTAACAACCGCTATTGGCGGGCAGGACGATTAGCGCACGAGGATTCGATAAATTCGATGTAGGCTATTACCGATTGAATATGCGCCCTTACATCCCCAAGTGAGAGGTCTGATGCGTCGTCATTATGGTGAACGATTTTGTTTCTTCGGGTCACAATGTTTTGGATTAATTCCTTCCAATGTTCCCATTCGGATTTATTAATTTCGAGATCAACACCGACAATTGCCATTGCTTCTTTTGTTTTATATACGTTACCAGAAACAAGGTCATCAATTTCTTTATTAGTCATGCCAATGATTAAATTTTCAGCGCCAGAAAAGTCCACCTTTAATTTTGGGTTCAACCGCCATTTAATGAATGATGAGGGGATAGAGGCGATAGATAATCTTACATCGATATCTTCTGCTAATTTCGAGACTATTTCTTTTATGCACATTTCTAAATGCGCACACGCTGAAATTAAGAAAGACTTAGTAAAGAAGTTAACATTGTTTGCGACAAGGAGTGTTGCGGCTTCAGAATTAATCACCTCATGTTCTGCAGCCTTGGCCATAGCATCAAGTTCTTGCAACCCATTTTTGAATATTTCTGTAACCTGTTGAAGATTCATGCTCATCTCAAGATAGGGCCTATTAGCTTTTCCCATATTTGGCGTCGCTTGAGAATGGAGGATTTGTTTTGGATTCCTCCCGATAGGGTTCGCTGGAAGTCAGATTTTTCACACAGAGTGACGAATGCAGCTCTAATTTTCGCCTCCTGCCCCTTTATTTTTGATTTTGGAATGTTGGCCATGCCATGCATTAATAAATCGTAATAAACGATGCTTTGCTTGGGCTTATTTTTTGTTGTGTCAATAAATACATTTTTGCCAAATACTTGAATGCACATCTCAAGAGACTTGTTAAATAATTTTCTCAACTTATCGAGTTTTTCCTCCGAAATTTTAGAGTTTTCTCGCATGTATGCGTCTAAAAACTTAGAAAGAACCCCCTTATAGCTTGCTAGATCATCTTGAAGGGCAAAAAAGCGCAACACCAATTCATCCCCCTCTCTAGAGTCCTTGGGGGTATTCCCAAAATTAGCAATACTCGGAGATTGGGCCAATTCGATTAACAATTTATTAAGTGACCCTGGATATATAGCGTGCCTGATTTCTTGATCGGAAAGGCGGACTGCACCTTGGTTTAAGCGAGAAAATATTTCCTGGATTAAATTCTCAGGATTTTCTTTTCTTAAGACAATGCACCGTATTGTTGTTGCCTCTAACTCCGCTCTATAGGAGAGGCTTAGTTCTGAAAACTTTTTACCTTCAATATCTTGGAATGCGGTCATGCCTTCCAGCGCAAAGCCATCCTTGAAAAACATTTGGATTGTGCTTAATCTTTGTACGCCATCTATTACCAAATGAGACCCATCTGGCTTCTCAGCAAAGTAGCATGCTGGTAGTGGTATTCGCATGAGGCATGATTCAATAAAGCGCGAGGCACGCTCCCATCCATCTTTATCCCACTTGTACTTTCTTTGAAAATCAGGGTCCAATTGAAGTTTTTGAGGTTGCGATTCGATCCTCGCACACAAGGTCTCGAATGGGTAATCAATTGGGTATAGGTTTAGAGTTTTATCGTTCTGATTCAGTTTTGACATGGCTGCTTCCGTAACCGAAGTTAATTTGATTTTTCCAGCCGTTACGTGACTGAGATTGGCTTGAGGTGGCCGTTAATGCAAGAGGCATCCCTTACACGCGGTTGTATATAAGATTCAATTGATTATCCTCAATATGAATTACATCTAATGCACAAAACACTAGAATTAGAGCTGTTTTTTTAATTTTCCAGCTTTAGATCTGAGTAAAGTTTTTTTAAATATGCAGAGTCAATCAAAGCCACCTCTTTAGCGGCTTCAATGTCTCCACAACCAGCAGAACCTCGTAATTTAATTGAGCCTGATTCAATGCCGGCCTTGATTAGACCAATTGATTCATTGGAGTTAAGCGCCATGGTAGACCTCTTTATTTTGGTTGGGTGAGATTGAACCCTAGCATATTTGAATGACTGCACGGGTAAACATTGAGATGAAGCTCAAACTTGTCATCCCCTTGAGCTAAAAATTCGATTCCTGAGGGCGGTCTATCGCGGAGGGCCGCCGCCTCTTGTTCTAGGTCAGTAATTTTATTTTTAAGGGATAAAACTTCTGCAAGCGTTGCCTCTGTCGGTACTTTGTCAGTCCTAACCCATCCAATAGCTGGATGTCTCTTGGCGGCAGTAGTCAACCTGATAATTACTTTTGCCTTCAAGTCATCGGCATTTTTCCAATAAACACATGTGTGCTTCTTTTCAACCTTTTCTCGAAATATCTTCAATCTTTCCCAAGTTGCACTGTCCGTTTCAGTTTTATTGTGAGGTAAGTTAACTGGATTCTCATGAAGAAGGGGAATTACCGGTTTTTTCGTCGCCAATGCGTGGTCATACTTTTTCTCAGTATAGCCAAGGCCAGCTTCATCGAGAGATCCATATCGTCCACCGATGATCAAAATATAGTAATCGGAGTTATTAATAACATCACAGATGAGTTCCCATGCTGATTCATCGGTAGCTGGAAAAAGTTCCATGCCAGCAGGCATATGACCGATTTCCAGTATTGCCTTCAGCACTGCTTGCCTCTCATCTCTCAGGTCTATAAATGTCGAGCTGATGAATATTTGGTAACGCTTTTCCATGAATGTCCGATGTTGATAATTAATAGTTATATGCATTTGTAAAATTCCATATTCCAATTAAATTAACTAACGTAACTACTTGGCTGTATTAAATTCCTAACCCTTAATGGTTGAGATGTATTTATTACTGTAAATATATCCCAACCCACTTGCTAAAGGTATATTAATCAGATCGGCGGAGTCGAAATTAGCGTGATCTTTTCATCTGCCTCAGCCTTTTCAAGCTTCGCAATACTACTGGGGGTAATACCCAGCTTGCAAGCCAATGCAGAGGGAGACATACCTAACGATTCGCGAATAGCCTCAACCCAACCGGCGTTTGGACGGGTGGGGGCGGGAGACCCCCTTAACTTAGTGAGAGCCAAATCCATTTGGCGGAGCTGTAAATTAGCAAATTTGTTGTTCATATTTATACCTATAGGTATAAATATGAAACTATATTGATCCCCATAAGGATAAATTTTCTGTAAGAAGGATTTAGTAGGCTAAATAACAACGTAATTTAGTGAAGGGTACCCAAAGACGTATTGCAGGCACAATTCCTACTTAATGAGTAATTGCAATTCATAGCTAGTACTACGGCCTCCGGAATCTGATTTCACTAAAGCGCCACGTTCTAATAAATCGGTGATATCTCGTAAAGCAGTATCTGGGGAGCACTTGGCAATGATGGCCCATTTACTGCTGGTGAGTTTTCCATCAAACCCATCGAGTAATTTATTAAGCAACTTGATTTGTCGCTCGTTCATTGGTGTTCCAGACCAGTGCTGCCAAAAATTGGTTTTGACTAGAGTTGTAGAGAGCGCCGCTTCTGCAGCTTGGATAGCAGATAGCAAGCTACTTAAAAACCAGCTAAGCCACTGCGTCACATCCAGATTCCCCTTTTGGGTTTTCTCTAGAAGATCATAGTAATTCTTACGATCGCGTCCAATTTGTGCCGATAGGCTATAAAAACGTTGCGATGATCCATCTGCTCGAGCTAATGCCATGTCGCCAATTGCCCTTGCTATCCGACCATTGCCATCATCAAAAGGGTGTAGCGTCACAAACCAGAGGTGAGCTAAGCCTGCCTTAATAATGGGATCATCTTGCTGATCTATATTGAACCAGAGTAAAAACTGCGCCATTTCTGGTGGTAAGAATGGTGCTGGTGGCGCCTCAAAGTGAACCTTTTGACGACTCACGGGGCCCGAGACAACCTGCATGGGTCCTAGAGCATCATCGCGCCAAGTGCCAACCAATATTTTGGATAAGCCGCTATAGCCAGTAGGAAAGAGGGCGGCATGCCAGGCGAACAGTCGTTCCTGCGTTAAATTGTTCTGATGGTGCTGGGTAGCGTCGAGCACCATATCAACCACACCATCGATATGACGATCTACCGGAGCTAAGGCTCCGATATCGATACCTAGCCGTTTTGCGATGGATGAGCGGACCGAGTTTGGATCGAGCTTTTCACCTTCAATTTCGCTGGTTTTGAGTACATCTTCGGTAAGTACGCGCAAGGACTCTTGATCTCGCAGGTGAATACCCACATGATGTAAACGCCCTAATAGGCGTCCTTGAGCTTGGTACACCTGAGTCAACAAACCAGTGAGTTGCTTGAGGTCGTACTCCCAATGAGGCCATTGGGAATCTTGCCAAATGTAGTTCTTATCTCCGCTATCCATGCGGAGATTATAGGGCGTATTCACCGCAAAGTCTATTATTCTCCGCATTTATTGCGGATTAAATGGAGCTAATCACCGCATTGTGATATGTTGATGAGGGCATATTTTAAATAAATCCAAATAAAATCAAATGGTTAACATGATTAATGCCACGCTAACATGGTTAATGTTAACGTGCAAATTCAATGTTAGTTACTAAGTTCGCTGCTGTTTCGTGGGGTGATGACGGTAAAGTTAGGTCTGTGTACCCATACTGGGAGCGATGTTTGATTTATTGGGAATTGCAGCTATTTAAGTGCGACCTGAGTGATGCATAACCCCGGTGGAACTCTTTTAATCTAAAGATTCCTGGAGAGAGTGGCAGCAGTGGAAAATTTGTTAACAATAAAGAATATCTTTTGGGCGAATTTCAAAGCAGAGTTACACATCAACCATCATTCTCAAAGCATCAACCACCATATCTCAGGTTCAGGATGTGATTGATCTTCTCGGATAATAGGCACGGCATCAAAGTCAGCATGGACGATTTTCACTCGAGTGGGAGGAGGGAATGCTTCAAATTACTCCCGAGTTTAATGGACATCTTAGAGGCCTCAAAATCTTTCCCGACGGAACTTTTGAATTAGATGTAGCACCAGCCCATTCCTCCGTGCGCGAAGCATCCGTCGTTTTCTCAGGTGGTGATGCAAAACTTCCCGTCATCAACAATAGAAAGGAGAAGCGGAGCTTTGATCTACCCCAAGAGCATCGAGGGAAACCGATTCATACCTTATTACCAACTCACGTTATAAGTTTGGGGCTTGGGTATTACCTAAAAATTCTCAACCAGGCACTTGAGAAATTTGGTCACAAAACATCATTTGCCCGCACATAACCATATCGATGCCAGATAGGTTGCATTCTAGTTAAGCGGCAGCGTTTTCAATTCCAGTG
>Ga0208506_1000613_pt1 | contig 10625 bp, 8 predicted proteins | sample CryBogCBH29Jul08_FD_184616 | JGI IMG/M metagenome (GOLD analysis project Ga0208506, IMG submission 184616) | Freshwater microbial communities from Crystal Bog, Wisconsin, USA - CBH29Jul08 (SPAdes) | ecosystem: Environmental > Aquatic > Freshwater > Lake | place: Crystal Bog, Wisconsin, USA... | reverse complement strand
TTACAAGAGCGTGACTTTATGACAAATAGGGCTTTATAGCCTTAGTATGGCTTATTTGATCCCTATACGATCCCTATAAAATCATTCATAGGAGAAATGGTGCCCAAGGGGGGACTCGAAATCAAGCATCTCCCTATGAGGAAGTAATGGTTCATATTGGTTTGTAATGGTTCGTTTGTTCCCTTTTGATCCCTTTATGCAAAGTACAAAAAAACGTAGGCGCAATAACAGAGAATGGCCACGTATCATTAAAAGTGGCAGCGCTGTGGTTAAAGTTTATCAAACTAAGCATGCCACTAACAGTACTGGATTTGCTTACGTTGTATCATATTCAACACCCAGTGGAAGGAAACAGAAGAAATATGCTGACCCACAAAGTGCATTAAATGAGGCAAGGTTAGTAGCTAGTAAGATTATTGCAGGCCAAGTTGAAGCAACCGATTTATCAAAGGGTGAAAGAGATGAGTATGTATCAGCTAAAAATATAATAGGCAACTACCCTCTCATAGCTGCTATACACGAATGGCATAAGGCCAGAGAATTATGCGGCACTAGTATCATTCAGGCTGCACAAGCATGGAAAGATTCATATGGGAAAGGTGTAAAAGAAATATTGATTAAAGACATAGCAACATCGTTCATTAAAGATAAGAAAAGACAGGGGTTGAAAACAAAAGCTAGCTATGAGCGAACGTTCCCAAGATTTATTGAAGAGTTTGGAGACTATCCAATCAATGCTCTTACCAAGAATGACCTAAGCGAATGGCTCTATAAAGCCTTTACGGTATCGGGTAAGGCCAACATACATCCAGAGACCTTTAATAGTCATAGAAAGCGTTTAAAGACTCTCTTTAAGTGGGCTAGAGACAATGGATACCTCCCAAGAAATGCTCAAACTGAAGTTGATTTGATTCCTAAAATGAAAGTTAAACGGGGTCCAATCGGTATCTTCAAAGTTCAAGAATATTCATCTATTCTTAAATTGATAAAGAAAAAGAAACCTAAATACTTAGCCGCTACCGTATTAGCAGGATTTACAGGCTTAAGATCAATTGAGATAGGCACACAGAAATGGGAAGATATAGATTTAAAAAGACAATTCCTTAAAGTTTCTAACGCAAAAGAGGGAACTCCAGCCAAGAGAATAGTTCCACTATGTTCTGCAGCTATAGAGTGGTTAACTATGTGCGATAAAATAAATCCATTAGTAGCACCTAAGCACAATGCTATAGATATTATTAGAAAGGAAATACGTACTGCAAATATAGCATGTCCAGATAATGGATTTAGACACAGCTACATTTCATACAAAGTTGCTGAAACAAGTAACGTAGATGAGACTGCATTATTTTCAGGAAACTCTCGTGATATAATCTTCAAGCATTATCGTGAGTTGGTTAGCAAAGCAGATGGCTTAGAATGGTTCTCTTTAACTCCTGCAATTGTTACCAAAACACCCAGCGTATCAAATTTCCATACTGCTACAGCTTAATACGCGCTAATGCTTAATTTTAAGCATGTAAGCTGCTGTTTTCTGCATCATACTTATTATGTATCACATAACAAGCACTCATGAAGCCAAACATCGATGCCAAGTAAACAAGGTATTAAAAAAGACCCATCAACATAATATTTAAATTATAAATCAAAAATATCTTAGCATCGACATTAACTTGAATTAATTGTCGGTTTACCTTGGGTTCCTCTTGGGTTATCTTTGGGTTAACCCATCCCTTTATTGATTCATTAGTTGCTTCAATTTTATTCGTTTCATTATGTTCTGTTACATTTGTTTCTTTCATTCAGTTAACATGTTTCATTTTCTTTGTTTGTTTGGTTAATTGTTTCACTTAGTTACATAAGTTTAATTTCTTCATATGGTTCATGTGCTTCATATGATTCATTTTGTTTTTTTATTCAGATGATTCATATTGGTCATTCATAAGAACGAATGGTGAAAAGAATTAACTAGCACCAATCAAAAAGGATCCTCCTCAACTTGTGTAACCTTTGTAGCATTCTTGATAGCGTCATGCTTTGGAGCTCCACCTGCTTTGCCATTTTTCCAACTAGCAAGCAACTTACCGTTTTCCTTTTCAAATGGTACTACGTTGTAAACATTAGGAGCATCTAGCACTGGTTTAATGATCTCACTTCTGAGTAATGCCTCCTTGCAAGCATCGCCATCTATGTGCGCAGGCAATCCAAGAGCACATTCAAAATCAAATGCATCCTTAAGCGTCACCTGACATGATTTAGTGGTCCTACAAAGGGAAAAGAGGCTAAAGATATACTCAAGAGCCTGTGGTGCATCTATGTCCTTTTTAAAGCGAAGGAAACTAGCACTGCGATGAAAATTGGTTTCAAAAATCATAATTATATCCTTTTGTGATGGTTTAGAGTTTTAGTTTAGGTGCGTAGTATTGCTGCGTTGCATGAGCCAAGTCTTTAAAAGTGCAGCAGGAAACCTAATGCTCTTTGGACTTAATCTGTAATGAGGAACACGTTCACGTGCCACAAATGCGAGAAAACATGTTCGTGTTTTAAAACCAAGGATTTCAGATACCTCCTTTGTTGTTAAGAGTCTGCCTGTTTGAATGGCTAACTCGATTGTGTCTGTACTAGATGATGGGTTATGAACTTTTGTCATATTTAAATACCTCGTTCGAGGTGTCCCAATATTATCAAATAGTAATCTTATGGCGAAAGAGGGGGTATTCTATTATTGGCCTAAATATAGCTATAAAAATGAACAAAAATATCATTTAATGCCATAATAGATAATGGATTATGAAAGTAATGAAAAAATCGTTATTTATAACCATATTTCATCTTAATTAACCAATTCATATCATATGAAATTAGAAAATAAATGAATAGACGATTCACCTAGATCTATTAAAAACATCAAGCACTGCTGCATGTAGTTATGAACCTGCTATAGTGGTACTTGATAAATTTCTAATAATAAAGCACGGGGTTATTTAACCGTTCGGGAATATTTGGTAAATTGGATTTGTCTCTATGTTTATCTCAAAGTTAGAGGTTCTGTGTTGATTATATGAATTTCCCTCATGCATTTTATTATTACAGAATATCTACTAAGTTAGATCTAAAACTTGGCTTGGTTGTTTTGATCAAATATATAAAAATTAATAAAGAAATTAAACGTAGTTTATTTCTTTAGCTGACTATAGTAATTGTTAGTCAAGACATAGGGTATAGCTATATATAGGCACATCTAGCCATAGTCTTTACGCAGGTATACCTCAGGCATTACAGGGCTTCCTAGAAGAGCACCCCACCCCTTAAATTGTCATCCAGATAGATAAACAATAAACCAATATTTGTAAGCTAATAACCTAAGGGCTTATTTTGATTAGCAAATAAATGGGAAAGACCCACGCTGTCTTGATCAAATTCTTATGTATACAAACGTAAGGCTTAATTTAGGCTATATATGAGCATCTTAAGCATAATAATTTAATTATAAGCAGTATAAGCACGCAATCCTAACTTTCCTTTTTCTTCTTTATGCGAGCCTCTGTAGCTTTGGCTGCATTCAAACGGCTAGAAGCCCGCTTCTTATCACTTTTTGATTTGCCACCTATTCTCCCAATTGCTGCAAGAACTTGCTTTATCTGTTCTTCTGTTAATTTCATCGTTTATTTTAAGCACTTTTCCTTAGCTTTTCATAAAGACCAGTATGGTTAAGCAGTATGTCTTTTAGTCCTGCTCTAACAGTAGGTGAATTAATTGCCTGCGTACTTAGTGAGGTATGAGCATCTAGCGCATCCATAATAGCCTTCATCAGCTCTTCATCAAAATCGGGAGAATTTGCGAATCTCTCTTTACTGTTGTTTGCAGCCTGTGGAGCCAAGACCTTGGATTCGGCAATCTTTTCACTTAGTGTATTTACGTACATAAGCTGATCACCATCAGTTAAGTCACCGCTGAATAGGTTATTAACCTTCTCTATAATTTCATTCAACAAGGCTTTTTCTCTTGTCTGTACAGAACCACCACCAGCATCAGTGATAGGATCTAGCTTAGTATCATCTCCTTCATTAAGATGAATAGTTCTATTACCCATGTTCTTTAGGCTATGATGCGTAAGAACGACCTTGGAGAGATCTATACCTTCCCTTTCACGTCCAAATTCAAGCAGTGGCAAAAGACGCTTAAAGAAAATAAATCTACGCTCTACATCCGTATTACCATAATCGAATATCTGAGAAAGGAATGTATATAGACGAATGTATGTACCTAAATCGGATTTAAAAAGCACTAATGTTTCTATCTCTTCTTGAGCTATTAAGACGGCAGCATCATCACCTTTCGATTTAGAACGCATTAATGATTCTTGAGCTGCTTTGTATTTATTAATGATGCGCTGCTGCACTGGTTCAATAGCACGCACTAAATCACTTTGCTTTGAACTAGGGTTTAGTTCAGCAACCACAACACGCTCCACCTCAAAACTGTCATAGTAACCCGTGGCATCCAATTTACTTTTTAAATTATAAACAATATTCGGATCGGTGGTATCCGATAGCACTACGGTGCTGTAATAAACCTTAAATGCTTCATAAATATCTGTAGGATCATTAATGAAGTCGATTATGTAGGTCGTATCTTTGCCGTTACATGCTCGATTAAGCCTTGAAAGCGTTTGCACTGCTTGGATACCAGCCAATCTCTTATCTACATACATACCGCAAAGAAGAGGTTGGTCGAAGCCAGTCTGAAACTTATTAGCTACTAACAGTATTTGATAATCTCCTTCATCAAACGCATCACGTATTTGGCGACCATTTAAATCAGGGTTAAGGGTGCGACTAGTTTCAGAAAATGATTCATCACCCGATTCCTTATCATGCACCTCACCTGAGAAAGCTACCAGCGTATGCATCTGATAGTTCTGATCTTTAATATACTTATTTATAGCAATCTGCCACCTAACGGCTTCAAGTCTGCTACCAACAACAACCATTGCTTTAGCTTTTCCATTCAATAGATGGCTTACGTATTCACGATAATGCTCTACTACGATATGAACCTTTTGGGCTATATTGTAAGGATGAAGCTTAACCCAACCCATAATCTTTTTAAGCGCAGTATTACGCTCCACCTCTTTTTCGTTAAACTCCTTGCCCTCATTAGCTAACTTAAAAGCTAGTTTATATGGGGTGTAATTCTTAAGAACATCAAGAATGAAGCCTTCTTCAATAGCTTGTCTCATCGAATAGACATGGAAGGGATGTGGGATATTATCTGGACCTATTTTACGAGTAGGATCAGGGCGTGTACCAAATATCTCCATCGTTTTATTTTTAGGTGTGGCAGTAAAAGCAATAAACGTAATGCCCTTATCTTCTGCACGCGCAGTCATTTGCACTGCAAGAATATCTTCTGTGCTTATCTCACCACCATCGCTTAATTCTTTTAGTTCCTCTGCAGATAATACCTCTTTGAGTTTGGAAGCTGCTTCACCTGTTTGAGAGCTGTGAGCTTCATCCGCTATAACAGCAAATCGTTTCTTACTTGTGGCAGATAGTTCACGAACAGCCTCTAAGGCAAAAGGAAATGTCTGAATAGTGCATACGACAATCTTCTTATCTCCAGAAAGTGCTTCTGCTAACTCAGTGCTCTTACTGTTACCCTCACGACCTTTTACTGTATAAACCACACCAACGGTGCGCTGAAAATCGAATAGCTCTTCCTGTAGCTGCTGATCAATAACATTACGATCTGAGACTACTACAACAGTATCAAATACCTTCTTATTATCTTTATCATGGAGTTCTGCTAAGAAGTGTGCAGTCCATGCAATAGACTTTGTCTTACCAGAGCCTGCTGAGTGTTGGATTAAGTATTTACCTCCAGCACCCTCAGCTGAAATAGCAGCTTGCAGCTTACGTGTTGCATCAAGCTGATGATAGCGAGGAAATGTAATGTCACTAATCTTATTGTTTTTACGCTTAGTAATCAGATAACGCCCAAGTATCTCTAACCAACTCTCTCGCTCCCAGACATTCTCCCATAAGTAAGTTGTGCGATGTCCGCCCTTAGGATTAATGGGATTACCCTTACCGCCATTATCACCGAGGTTAAAAGGAAGGAACTTTGTAGCCATTCCTATTAGTTGAGTGGTCATTGCCACTTCACTGTTACTAACTGCAAAATGTACTAATGCGCCATTTGGGAAAGAGAGCAACGTTTCAGGAGCTTGCCCCTTCGGACGCGGATTACGATCATATCGATACTGGTCGATCGCATCATCAATACTTTGTGTGAAGTCGGTTTTTAACTCGACCGTTGCAACAGGAATACCGTTTAGGAAAAGAACCAAATCGATGCTATTCTCATTTTGCTCTGAATAGTGTACCTGTCTAATAACACGTAAACGGTTGGCTTTATAGCGTGCTGTAATATCAGGATTGATTGCCAAAGCTGGTTTAAACTCTGCCAGCTTTAATTCATTCCTTAGACCAAGCATCTGTATTCCATGTCTAAGCACCTCAAGCGTACCACGTGCATATATCTCTTCACGTATACGTGATAATAAAACTCCTTTGGCTTTAGCGCCGTGATTCTTAGTTATAGCTTCCCAAGCAGTTGGATAAGCGTTCTGAACCCACTCAAGTATATCGTTTGGGTAAAGAGACAATGCTCTATCATAGTTTGCTCCATCTCCTTCTATGTATAGCCAACCATGTGAACCCAAATAGTCACATATCTCTGTTTCCAAATTAACTTCTTTGTGTAGGCTCATGCAGCCTCCTTTGGAACAAAGTTTCTCACATCTATCTGTCCAGTAACAGCAGCAGAAATTAGCGCTGATCTACGTTCTTTAAGTAATTCAATAACATTAAACGTTTCTTTTGTTAATTCGTCGATCTTCGCTGTTTCGTAATCGAGAAAGGCGGCAATAGTAGTTTGCTCCGCTTTTTCAGGCCCAGTTATCACTAAGTTTCTCACATCCTCCTGATTTATACCCCCTTGAGCACCTCCTGATTTATGTATTAACACCTGTTTACGCTGCGACAAGAGGGAGTAATAAATAAAGCAGCCATCTGCATTCAATTTTGGTTCGATACCGACAACCGATTGGTTCGCAGTAGATTCAAAAGTGAGAAAAGCAGCATTTGCGCAAGTAGCACCGGTAAGTGCGATAAGTGCCGAACCAGAACGAATTAGTTTAGCGGCAGACTCAGCTAATGCTTTTTTCGTGATAAATACATCAACATCTTCTTTGTGAATAATGTTGTTCTGCACTTTGCCTGACGGCAACCAAGGCACATTTCCATCAATCCAGTAATCCGGCTCCTCAGTCTTAGGTGTGCCGCCCATTACGGTCTTACCAAGATGCTTAATACGCCAGACCTTCCAACTTACCGGCACCTTCCCCAACCACTCCACACCACTATCCTTCGTTTCTACATCTGGATTTAAACCCTTAGTGACAGCATGAGAAATAATTGCTTGGCGCTTCTCTTTAAGTAGCTCAATAAGTTTTTCTTGTTCAGCAATCAGTGAGTCAATCTTGCTTGTTTCGCGATCGAGAAAGGAGGAGATTGCAAATTGTTCATCTCTTGATGGAATCAATACAGGAAATTTCAAAAGATCTTCTTTGCTCATTTGCAAAGAGTTAGGACGTATACCTGTCAGATATTTAGTATATCCGATTACATAGATTTTACTTCTAAGCAAATAATGAACGTAAGGTTTCACTAATTCACTATTTATCCAATAGCATCGATATGCTGGACTAACATAGCCTTCATATTTAGATACACCCAGTCCTGTGTAGTTTAACCACATAGTGTTAACTACAAGCTGCTCCTTGCGTACTATTCTATATCCAACTAAATCTTCATCTGATCTTTTCTGATTATCATCTTCATATTTTTTTATTTCAACTCCTCTATAACCAGATACCGATAACATAGTACCCAAAATTATAGATTCAATTTTTTCGTTACTTTCTCTGAATAAATACCTAAATGCTATAATACCCCAACTCTTTGGCAGTCTGCCTAACCACTCCACACCACTATCCTTGTATTCTTTATATTTAGATAAGCTCATTTGGTAAGATTGCCAATCATTGTTAAAATGCGATCAGTGGTTTGTTTTAACTCGGCATCAATTACTTCCAATTGCCTCGGAGGCTGAAATACATAGAAGTGTCTATTGAAAGGTATTTCATATCCTTTCTTAGTCTTCTCATGATCAATCCATGCATCAGGCGCATGAGGTAATACTTCTCGCTTGAAATATGATTCAATATCTTCACTTAACGGCACATTCTCTGTATCTCTGAGTTCCGCATTGGGCATAGATTTACCCTTAGTCTTACCTTTCGTGCTTATTATAATTTTACCTTCAGCATCTCTTTGAGGACGTTCTACTGTAATAGTGTTATAACCAAATTCTTCGTTCTTAAATATTTTGCTAATTGGTACTCCATTGCGCGCAACTTCTTTAAAATCACCAAAAAGTTTAGTAATCTCTTCTATATTTTCTTGGCTAAGTTCTTTGCCTTTTTCTCCTAAATTCTTACGCATTTTCCGATATAACTTGCTGGCATCAATGAGCTGTATCTTTCCTTTACGATGATTTGGTTTACGATTACTAACGATCCAGATGTATGTACTAATACCAGTGTTATAGAACATATCAGTAGGTAGGCCAATTATTGCTTCTACAAGATCGTTCTCTAAAACATAACGTCTTATCTCGCTCTCACCAGAACCAGCTCCACCTGTAAAAAGTGGTGAGCCATTTAGAACAATACCAATACGACTACCCCCGTCTACAGCAGGACGCATCTTTGATATAAGATGAAGAAGGAATAGAAGTGAACCATCACTGACTCTTGGTAACCCTGCACCAAATCTACCATTAAAGCCCTTCTGTTCATGTTCTTTAACAATAATGTCTTCTATCTTTTTCCATTCTACGCCAAATGGGGGATTTGATAACATATAGTCAAACAACCTACCTTGCAGCCCATCCTCAGAGAGCGTGTTACCAAATACAATGTTAGTTATATCCTGTCCCTTAATAAGCATGTCAGCTTTACATATCGCATATGACTCAGGATTTAATTCCTGACCATGCATTACCAAGCGTGCTGAGGAATTATAGTTAGCTAAGTATTCACCTGCTACACTTAACATACCACCAGTGCCAGCAGTTGGATCATAAATAGTTCTAACTACACCTTTAGCCTGCAAAGCCTGATCATCTTCGATAAACAGAAGATCAACCATCAACCTGATAACCTCACGCGGAGTGAAATGTTCTCCAGCTGTTTCGTTAGACAATTCTGCAAACTTACGGATTAGTTCCTCAAACACTGCACCCATCTCTGCATTGCTAACTGTATCAGGATGCAGATCGATATTGGCGAACTTCTCAGTGACTAGATAAAGCAGTTTAGCTTTCGCAAGTTTATCAATCTGTGCGTGAAATTCAAAAGATACAAAGATGTCTCTAACTGCTGGAGAGAAAGCCTGCATGTAAGCACGTAAATTCTCTGCTATATGATCCTGATCACCCATCAATTTCTTAAGATCAAGCTGTGACGTATTATAAAAAAGCTGTTTCGAAGCGCGTAAAAGAAATGGCTCAGGGTTAACACCCGCTTTCTGATTCTTTAATACTGATAATACTGATTCCTTAGTAGGCTCTAAGACACAGTCTAAACGACGTAGTACAGTAAATGGCAATATGACCTTACCATACTCTGATTGTTTATAGTCACCTCTTAGTAAATCAGCAACAGACCATATGAACGCAGACAGATTAGTATCACTCATATAAGAACACTAGAAACCGAGGCTTAGTCGCATGCGTTACTGTAATAGTAAACGAATGGAATATTCACCAATCTCAGCACTGTAGATCGTTAGGTGTCAACATTACACCGTATAAGCTACAGTGTATATGTGCTTGATATTGCCCAGTTAAAGGAGCGTTTTAGGACGCTACGTATCCAATCTGGATTAACCCAGCAGGAATTTGCTGCTAAAGCTGGCTTTGACTATAAGTTTTACCAGTACCTTGAATCGCCAAGGAAGAAACAAATCTGGTTAGAAACTATAGATAGGATAGCAGCAGGACATGGACTTGAGTGCTGGCAGTTGTTACATCCTAAATGCAGCAAGTTCTTAAAGAGTGTTAAGAAATAGCATTAATCATCTACATAGCTGCTAATTCTTTATATTTTCTACTAGCCTATACGTAAGTATACCCTAAGTAGAAAACAACCGTTCTAGCAGAGCACCCTACCTCTTAGAATTGTGATTAACCATAATAAACAGTATCCAAATAAACTATTAAGTCAGTTTGTACGTCATGCCTAATTTAATCATAGTGCTATTTTATAAAGGGAGTACTAACAGGGGTAATCAGTGGCCTTGTAAAAGCGAGGGATGGGGGTCAGGCAGGGGGTGGTCACATTTAGATTTAAAGAACCCTAATCTCTAATAAACTTACAAGAGCGTGACTTTATGACAAATAGGGCTTTATAGCCTTAGTATGGCTTATTTGATCCCTATACGATCCCTATAAAATCATTCATAGGAGAAATGGTGCCCAAGGGGGGACTCGAAATC
>Ga0208506_1000612_pt1 | contig 10641 bp, 3 predicted proteins | sample CryBogCBH29Jul08_FD_184616 | JGI IMG/M metagenome (GOLD analysis project Ga0208506, IMG submission 184616) | Freshwater microbial communities from Crystal Bog, Wisconsin, USA - CBH29Jul08 (SPAdes) | ecosystem: Environmental > Aquatic > Freshwater > Lake | place: Crystal Bog, Wisconsin, USA... | reverse complement strand
CTACCAGAAGCCAGAATAAATTTTTTAGTGTGTTTTTCTTCATTTGTAAAATTTAATAAAATATATAAAAATTTTTTTTGTTTGTATTTAAAAATGTCTGATTGCGCGGGTATTTGTATAGGTCCAGCTTTTATAAACCCAGGCGTTATTTGAGCCGGTCGAAAAGTCTACTCCCCAAACGTAGTCCGGTCCGTCTCCATAATCGTCAGATTCAGACGATGAATAGTAGGTTGTTGGCCAGGAGGTGGTTCTAAAGCTACCTAATCCTATTAAAGCAAGGTTATTATACATGTAAATTAATTCAGTGTCTGACGGCAGATACCAGTCGGTGTATCCACCTAAAGTAAGTGTGTCGCACAGATAGGCTGCGGTGCCGGTTGCGGTGCAACCTGCGACGATAGCGGCAGTGTTAGATGCTCCGGTCCACATAGCCGTGCTGGTACCTGTAATCTCTGTTCCGAAGCAACCCCACAAAGGATCAGAACAACAACCGGAAGCCTGATCTGTTGGTGCACAAACAAGGCCATGAGAGCCAGTTGAATCGATATAAAAAATTATACCACCGGCATAAGACTCACCGATATAAAGGGTACTTGGTGTGGAGAGCGTTATTACCTGCTGAGCGCTATAGCCGGTACCTACACTGTTTGTCGCATAACCCCTGATATAAAATGTAACTCCGGGCGCCAGACTTGTAACCGTCGACGTATAAGCCCCAGTTCCTGAGCCGGACGAATGGTGCAAATCTGATATGGTTGGGTTGGAGTGTATAGCCCAGCAAACGCCCCGTTCCGTTACTGTGCAACCGCCGTCGCCGGAAATAGTGCCGCTCCAGGTAACACTGGTAGTGCCAATGCTCGACAACGTATCGGCAGAATACGTTGGCAGGAGACCTGTGCTGATTGTATACTGATTACCATAGGCTGTGCCTGAGCTGTTGGTAGCGTATGCTCTCACATAATAGGTAGTACCACAACCACTTAACCCGGTCAGATAGCTTGTAAAATATCCCAGACCGGAACCATCTGTGCTATAAGACCCACTAAGAGTGGGGTATGAACTTGTACCCCAGCATATGCCCCTCGCAGTAATTGATGACCCGCCGGAAGCGCTCACATAGCCCCCGGAAATATACGACGACCCGGTTATGTAAGGTATGTCAGTGCCAACAATCGGCAATCCGGAAACAGCTGTGTGTATAGAATCTGTGGTAAAGCTTATTAAAGAGCCATATGCCGTGCCAATTGAATTTGTAGCATACGCGCGAACATAATAGGTAGTAACCGGCGTCAAACCAGTCATATTGCTGTTGTAGATACCGGTGCCCGATCCGTCTGATGTAATACTACTGTCCACAGTCGGCGTGCCATATTTGCTGTAGCAAACACCGCGTGCAGTAACTGTGGCACCACCATCGCTCGAAATATCGCCTCCGCTCGTTGCCGTTGTGGCGCTGATACCGATCACAGAATTTGTAGATACTGTTGGTATGGTAATCGTCGGCGTCGTAAAACTCAGTTCCTCACCATATGCGGTGCCGGTCGAGTTTTCCGAGAATGCTCTTACATAATAGGTTGTTCCCGACGAGAGTCCTGTAAGACTGGCTGTAAAAGACCCGACTCCTGTGCCTGTGGATATATACGAAGAGGATGTAGTGGGGTGTGGGGACGTGCTATAACATACTCCCTGAAATGTAATCGTTGATCCGCCGGCGCTGGTTACCGTAATTCCGGTGAGGGCAGAAGTATAACTAATAGAAGTGATCGAATCTGTAACAATAGTAGGCACGGAAACCAGGACGGTTACAAAGGTGTCCTGTGCTCCATATCCTGTTCCGGTTGAATTTGTTGCGTATGCCCTTGCATAATACGTGAGCGAGCTGGTAAGCGGAGATAATGTGGTACTGAAATAACCGGTGTCTGACCCCGACGGCGCCAAATGTGAAGAAACAGTTGGCATGGGCGAGTTTCCGTAGCAAATCCCCCTTGCAGTTACAGCCGAACCGCCGTTGTCCGTAACGTCCCCGTAACCCAGTGCAGAGGAGCTGGTTATGCTACCAATACTATCTGTTATAACCGTAGGTACTGTTGTTGCCAGAGTGGTAAAGGAGATGGTATCACCATAGCCGGTTCCGTGCGCATTGGTAGCAAATGCTCTGGCGTGGTAATGCGTATTCGGGTTTAGCCCGGTTGCCACCAGATTGTAGCTACCTATTGTCGTGCCGGTGATAACGTATCCACCGCTTGTTGTTGGCAAAGGAGTAGTGTCCACACAAAATCCTTTGTAAATCATGAACTCTCCACCATCGGTGGTCACATTTCCATATAGTCTTGCCGAGTAATAAGAAATGGCATGCGATGAATCGGTTACAACTGTGGGTCTTGTTCCGCTCATAGATGTGTCACCGCTATGTGCTGCATAATTGGCATACAAAGCATAAGGCACACTCACCAATTGTTGCGTAGCAGTAATGCTATAAGACGTCCCGCCAGTGGGATCCGTTTCAACTTTCAGATAATACGCCCCTGAGCCCCAGGAAACAGAATCGAATATTCCCGAAACAACAGTGCCTGAACCAACAAATATGGTTGCCAGACCGTTTGCATTAGTAGTGGGTGCCTGTGTTTCCACATAAACAGCTGTGCCCGTTGAAGACCCACTGAGGATGCTGATGCGCATACCAACAGTTGCGCTTGTAACCAGGCTGCCCGAGGAATTGCGCACAACCGATTGAAAACTAAATTTTGACGGAGCCTGGGCAAAGGAAGTTTTTGTCGATAGGATTGCCGCCAAAAGCCAAATTAAACGTTTTAATGCGTATTTTTTCATTTGTAGTATTTAACGTATATTTAAATTAAAAAAAATTTTATATTGTTGGTTTTAAAAACGGCGCACGGCTCTCACATAATACCAATTACTTTTGTAAGCATCCGTGTAAAAGCCACTGGTACTTGAAAAATAATACAAATCTGCGTCACTGCTATAGCAACTCGGGCACCATGAATAATAGGTTTGGGTTGAGCTCCAATAATAATAGGTTGTAAAGCTACCCAGCCCGATAATGTTAAGATTGGTGTTCATCATCTGCAGCTCATCAAGCGAGGGCAGGAACCAATCTGAATATCCTCCCAAAGTTAATGTATCACACTCATAAGCAGCCGAGTACAAGTCGCTGCACGCTGCAACAATATCCGCAGTATTGGTCTGTCCTGTTCCAAAGGCATCCGATGTTCCGCTCACGCTTACAGAAGGACAACCCCAATCGGCGCTACTCTGGTCGGTTGGCGCACAGACCATGCCATGCAAGTGAGTTGAATCTAAATAGAATATTATCCCCCCTGCATAGGATTCGCCTACGTACAGACCACTCGGTATACCCATCGTGATTACCTGTTCAGTGCCATAAACTGTTCCGATGCTGTTGGTAGCGTAGGAGCGCAAATGATAAGTGATAGAAGGAGCTAACGTTGTGATGGTCGCGGTAAAAGTACCGGTTCCTGAACCCACGGTATCCGTATAGTCGCTTATGGTAGGACTCGAGTGGATAGCCCAGCATACTCCTCTGTAGGTTACCGTGCAGCCGCCATCAACAGTCACATCGGCAGTATAGGTAAGGCTCGACGTGGAAACACTGCTTATGGAATCTGATGTGATGGTGGGCAGCAATCCGGTGCTGAAAGAATAAATGTTCCCGTAACCCGTGCCGGTACTATTAGTAGCATAGGCGCGCACATAGTAGGTGGTGCCACAACCAGACAGGCTGGATATCGTGCTGGTAAAATACCCCAGGCCACTGCCATCGGTGGTGTAAGAACCACCGGAAAGCGAGGGTGGGGTTGATGTACCCCAGCATATACCTCTGGCCGTGACAGAAGATCCTCCACCAAAACTCACATAGCCGCCGGATGCATAAGCCGAACTTGTTGTATAAGGTACATCTGTGCCAACAACCGGCAATGAAGTTGAAGTTGTAACGATAGAATCGGTTGTGAAGCTGATCACAGAACCATAACCCGTACCAACAGAATTCGTGGCATATGCGCGAACATAATAGGTAGTAGAGGCGGTGAGACCGGTCATGTTGCTGTTGTAGATGCCGGTTCCCGAACCATCGCTTGTGATCGAACTATCTACAGTTGGCGTGCCATATTTGCTGTAGCAAACACCGCGCACCGAAACATAACTGCCGCCATCACTCGAAATGTCGCCACCACTGGTTGCAGTAGTTGCGCTGATACCGATGACAGTGTTCGTTGAAACGGTTGGGATTGCAAGTGAGGGTGTGGAAAATGAATATTGGCTGCCATATACCGTTCCGCTTGCATTGACGCTGAATGCACGGACATAGTAGGTTGTACCTGCAGTAAGGCCGGTCAAATCTGCGATAAAGTGTCCCACACCGGTAGCAGTACTATAAACAGAACTTGACGTTGTGGGATATGGAGACGTACTATAGCAAACCCCCTGCCAGGTTATCGTTGAACCACCCGCAGAGCTTACAGAAATACCCGTTACGGCACTGGTATAAGTTACAGATGTAGGAGAATCTGTTGTAATGGTTGGGACCGACACTAAAACCGTGACAAACGAATCCTGTGCTCCATAGCCTGTTCCTGTCGAGTTAGTTGCGTAGGCGCGGGCGTAATAGGTTAGAGAACTGGTGAGGGACGATAATGTGGTACTGAAATAACCGGTGTCGGAACCTGATGGTGCCAGATGAGAAGATATCGTGGGCATTGGAGAATTGCCATAACAAATTCCCCTTGCAGTTACCGCCGATCCGCCATTATCCGTTACATCGCCATATCCCACCGCAGCCGAACTTGTAATACTACTGATACTGTCAGTAATAACGGTGGGCACTGTCGTTGCCCGGGTTGTAAATGAAATGGTATCGCCGTAAGCGGTTCCATGGGCATTGGTAGCAAAAGCTCTGGCATGATAATGTGTGTTGGGGTTCAGACCGCTGGCAATCAGGTTGTAACTGCCAATCATACTGCCCGTGATTAAAAAACCGCCACTGGTGGATGGCATTAAGGTGGTATCAACACAAAAACCTTTATAGATCAGAAATTCGCCACCATCTGTAGTTACGTGACCAAACAATTTTACTGAATAGTAAGAAACCGAGTTTGCAGAGTCCGTTATAACCGTGGGCCTTATGCCGGTGACCGAAGTGTCGCCGCTGTGTGCAGCATAATTGGCATTATTGGCATACAGCGCGTAGGGTACGCTAACCAATTGCTGGGTAGCTGTAATAGAGTAAGATGTACCTCCGGTCGGATCGGTTTCAATTTTCAGAAAATAAGTCCCGCTACCCCACGCTACAGAGTCAAAAATACCGGAAACTACTGTTCCGGCACCAATCATGATTGTAGCCAGACCGTTTGCATTAGTAGTGGGAGTTTGTGTCTCAACATAAACTACAGTACCGGTTGAAGAACCGTTAAGAATGCTGATACGCATGCCAACGGTAGTACTAGTAACCAAAGCGCCGGTAGAATTGCGCACAACCGATTGAAAACTGAATTTTGACGGGGCTTGTGCAAACGAGCTACTCAAAGATAGCGTAGTCAGCAAAAGCCAGATCAAACTTTTAAGTGCGTTTCTCTTCATTGTGCAATTTAATATTTAATATTTTTACAAAAAATACTTTTTTCATTTTTTTTATTAAAACCGGCGTACTGCTCTTACAGCATCCCACCAACTTTTATAATCTTCATAAACATATCCGCTGGTGGGGTTAAAATAATATGCCGCTCCATACTGTTCACACCACGAACAAGTATAGGTGTACCACGCGCCATACTGCGTTGAACTCCAATAATCGTTATATTCAGAAAAACTGCCCAGTCCAATCAGGAACAAGTTGGTATACATCAACTCAAGTTCATTTAAAGATGGCAGATACCAGTCAGAATATCCTCCTAATGTCAACGTATCGCACTCATAAGCCGCCGCCGATAAGTCGCTGCAAGCCGCAATGATGTCTGCGGTATTGGTTTGGCCGGTGCCAATTGATGAAGAAGTGCCACTGACGTTAACAGAAGGGCAACCCCATGGACCATAACTTTGATCGGTCGGTGCGCAAACCAATCCATGAAGGTGGGTTGAATCCAGATAAAAAATGATACCTCCGGCATATGATTCGCCAATATAAAGTCCGCTTGGCACACCCATCGTGATCACCTGTTCCGTGCCATAAACCGTGCCAATGCTGTTGGTGGCATAAGAGCGCAAATGATACGTGATAGCCGGGGCCAATGTTGTAATAGTTGCGGTAAATGTACCGGTCCCCGAGCCTACAGTATCTTTATAATCACTGATGGTAGGACTTGAGTGAATTGCCCAGCATACGCCTCTGGTGGTAACGGTACAGCCACCGTCAACTGTCACATCTGCCGAGTAGGACAGGCTGGAGGTGGTTACGCTACTTATAGAATCAGAAGTAATGGTGGGCAATAATCCGGTACTGAAAGAGTAAATATTACCATATCCTGTGCCTGAACTGTTTGTAGCATAAGCGCAAACATAGTAGGTGGTTCCACAACCTGACAAGCTGGAAATGGTGCTTGAAAAATAGCCCAGTCCTGACCCATCGGTAGTATAAGATCCGCCAGAAAGGGAGGGCGGTGTCGAGGTGCCCCAGCATACACCTCTTGCTGTAACCGATGAACCGCCGCTCAAACTAACATAGCCGCCAGAAGCGTAAGCAGAGCTGGTGGTATACGGTACATCGGTACCTACAACCGGCAACGATGCTGAGGTTGTTACTATCGAATCTGTGGTGAAACTAATAGTTGATCCGTATCCGGTGCCGACCGAGTTAGTGGCATAGGCTCGAACATAGTAGGTGGTTGAGGGCGTCAGGCCGGTCATATTGCTATTGTAGATACCTGTTCCCGAACCATCGCTTGTTGTGGAACTATCTACAGTAGGTGTGCCATATCTGCTGTAACAAACGCCGCGCACAGAAACATAACTGCCACCGTCGCTCGATATATCGCCGCCACTAGTAGCAGTAGTTGCACTGATGCCAATTACGGTATTTGTTGAAACCGTAGGAATAGCCAGAGATGGTGTTGTAAATGAATATTGACTACCATAGGCGGTGCCACTTGAGTTCTGACTAAAAGCCCTGACATAATAGGTAGTGCCTGCTGTCAGGCCTGTCAGATCAGCAACAAAGTGGCCGACCCCGGTTGCAGAACTGTAAACAGAACTCGATGTAGTGGGGTAGGGTGAAGTGCTGTAGCAAACTCCCTGCCAGGTAATTGTTGAACCACCGGCAGAACTTACCGAAACGCCGGTCATGGCGGTTGTATAAGTTACCGAAGTTGGTGAGTCGGTCGTGATTGTAGGTACTGAAACAAGAACCGTTGTAAAACTATCGGTAGCGCCATAAGCTGTGCCAATAGCATTTGTCGCATAAGCGCGGGCATAATATAAATGGGAAGTCGCGAGTCCGGAAAGGGTTGTCGTAAACACCCCGGTATCAGAGCCCGCCGGGGAAAGATGGCTTGCGATAGTGGGCGCAGGCAGTGTGTCATAGCAAATGCCTTTGGCAGTGACAAAAGCACCGCCACTACGGGTGACATCTCCGGCAAAAACAGCTGAGGTGCTCGTAACACTTGTAACACTGTCTGTGATAACGGTTGGTACAGTGACTGTTAAGGTTGTAAAAGAAATAGTATCGCCATAAGCGGTTCCGAATGCATTGGTCGCAAAGGCTCTTGCATGATAATGGGTGCCCGAACTTAAGCCGCTTACTACCATATTATAGCTGCCAATGGCGCTGCCGGTGATGACATAACTGGAACTCGTGGTTGGCAAATGAGTGGTGTCTACGCAGAATCCTTTGTAGATTATTAATTCACCTCCGTCGGTACTCACATGGCCAAACAATTTTGCTGAAGTATAGGAGACTGAATTCGATGAATCGGATACCACGGTTGGCCTGGTTCCGTGAAGCGTGGTGTCTCCGCTATGAGCAGAATAATTGGAATACAAAGCATAAGGCACGCTCACCAGTTGTTGTGTTGCCGTAATGCTGTAGGATGTACCCCCGGCAGGGTCTGTCTCAACTTTGAGATAATAAGGTCCGGCTCCCCATGAAATTGAATCAAAAACGCCCGAAACGACCGTACCTGCACCGACAAATATTGTTGCAAGTCCGTTGGCATTGGTCGTGGGAGTCTGTGTTTCAACATACACCGCGGTACCGGTCGGTGAACCGCCAAGAATACTGATCCGCATCCCAACCGAGGTACTCGTAACCAAACTACCCGTAGAATTGCGCACTACCGATTGGAAACTGAATTTTGATGGTGCCTGAGCAAATGAGCCGCTCACAGATAGGGCTGCAACCAAAAGCAATATCAATCTATAAAAAGCTTTATTTTTCATTTTATTAATTTAATAACTATTTATTTAGAAAGTTAGGTTTTATCTTTACCTTTAAAATCGCCGCACTGCTCTAACTCCCAAATTCATTGACTTATCCCAGGAATCCTCATAGCCCTCATAAATGTGGTAACTCGAAGCAGAACTGCCGCACCAACTACAAGTGTAAGTAAACCAGGCACCGTACTGCGTCGAACTCCAATATTCTCCGTACCAGTAGGTTACGGTAGAAAAACTCCCGAGGCCTATCAATTCCAAATTTGTACGCATCAGCTCCAGTTCGTACAAAGAAGGCAGAAACCAGTCCGAATATCCACCGAGCGTCAAAGTATCGCACATATAAGCGGCACAGGTCAGGTCGCTGCACGCCGCTATGATATCCGCAGTGTTGGTTTGGCCGGTTCCAATATCCCTCGATGTTCCGCTCACGCTGACCGAAGAGCAACCCCATCCTGCATGACCTTGATCTTCAGGTGCGCAAACCAAACCATGCAAATGCGAAGAATCCAAATAAAAGATAATACCACCGGCATAAGATTCTCCAATGTAAAGCCCGGAAGGTATCCCCATAGTAATTACCTGCTCGGTGCCATATACTGTCCCGATGCTATTGGTTGCGTACGACCGCAGGTGGTAGGTAATTGATGGTGCTAATGTTGTTATGGTCGCGGTAAAAGTACCGGTACCCGAGCCAACCGTATCTGTATAATCACTGATAGTGGGACTTGAGTGTATTGCCCAGCAAACGCCCCTGGTGGTAACGGAACAGCCTCCATCAACTGTAACATCAGCGGTATAGGTAAGGCTGGAAGTAGAAACGCTACTTATTGAGTCAGAAGTAATCGTTGGCAATAGCCCGGTACTGAATGAATAAATGTTGCCATAGCCGGTGCCGGTACTATTGGTCGCATATGCTCTGATGTAGTAAGTTGTGCCACATCCGGAAAGGCTGGTTATGGTGCTGGTGAAGTACCCCAGGCCAGAACCATCCGTGGTATAGGAACCGCCGGATAACGACGGTGGAGTTGATGTACCCCAACAAACGCCTCTTGCAGTAACCGAAGATCCTCCGCTTATACTCACATACCCTCCGGATGCATAAGCCGAACTGGTAGTGTGAGGCACGTCTGTGCCAACAACCGGCAATGATGCCGATGTTGTCACGATTGAGTCCGTTGTGAAGCTGATCACCGAGCCATAACCCCTGCCAATTGAATTGGTAGCATAAGCCCGCACATAATAGGTGGTTGATGCAGTAAGACCAGTCATATTGCTGTTATAGATGCCCGTTCCCGATCCGTCGCTTGTTGTCGAACTATCTACAGTCGGCGTGCCATACTTACTGTAGCAAACCCCGCGCACCGAAACATAGCTGCCGCCATCGCTCGATATGTCACCGCCGCTGGTTGCCGTGGTCGCACTGATACCGATCACAGTATTGGTCGAAACCGTGGGTATTGCCAAAGCCGGAGTTGTGAACGAATATTGACTACCATACGCAGTTCCGCTGGAATTCTGGCTGAATGCGCGCACATAATAAGTTGTCCCAGCTGTCAGGCCGGTCAAATCTGCTACAAAGTGGCCAACTCCCGTTGCCGTACTATACACAGAGCTCGATGTAGTGGGGTAAGGTGAAGTACCGTAACAAACGCCCTGCCACGTAATTGTAGACCCTCCGGCGGAACTCACAGAAACCCCTGTGAGAACACTGGTATAGGTAACTGACGTTGGCGAATCGGTCGTTATTGTGGGTACAGAAACCAGGACTGTTGTAAAACTATCAGTAGCTCCGTAGGCTGTGCCAACTGAATTGGTGGCATATGCACGGGCATAATACAAATGTGATGTCGCCAACCCTGACAAAGTTGTGGTGAAAACGCCGGTGTCTGAACCGGCAGGCGACAAATGGCTGGAAATTGTTGGAGCCGGCAAAGTATCATAACAAATACCCTTCGCGGTTACAAAGGCACCGCCGCTGCTGGTCACATCGCCAGTGAAAACGGCACTGGTGCTGGTGATGCTCGACACGCTATCTGTTAGTACCGTTGGTGCAGTCAATGCAAAAGTCCTGAAAGACATAGTATCTCCGTATGCAGTGCCATGTGTATTTGTAGCAAATGCGCGGCAGTGATAGCGTACGCCCGGTGTAAGGCTTGCAGCAGTAACAGAAAAGCTGCCCAACGAACTGCCCGCCGCTATGATACAATGGCTGATGTCAGGGATAGCTGCGGTATCAAT
>Ga0208506_1000609_pt1 | contig 10691 bp, 12 predicted proteins | sample CryBogCBH29Jul08_FD_184616 | JGI IMG/M metagenome (GOLD analysis project Ga0208506, IMG submission 184616) | Freshwater microbial communities from Crystal Bog, Wisconsin, USA - CBH29Jul08 (SPAdes) | ecosystem: Environmental > Aquatic > Freshwater > Lake | place: Crystal Bog, Wisconsin, USA... | reverse complement strand
CAACATATTGAAGACAGCCACATGGTATTTATCACTGCCGGTATGGGCGGTGGTACTGGTACAGGTGCTGCTCCTGTAATAGCTAGAGTTGCTAAAGAAAGAGGGATCTTAACTATTGGAGTGGTTACAAAGCCTTTTAATTTTGAAGGCGCTCATAGGATGAGGCTTGCAGAACAAGGCATGAAAGAATTGGCAAAACATGTAGATACTTTGATTGTTATTCCTAATCAGAATTTATTTAGAATTGCTAGCGAAAGCACTACATTCACCGATGCTTTTAAGCTTGCAGATGAGGTTCTGTATTCTGGCGTTAGAGGGATAACCGACTTAATGATGATGCCTGGATTGATCAATCTTGACTTCGCCGACATACAAACAGCAATGGGCGAAATGGGTAAGGCAATGATGGGTAGCGGCGAAGCTTCCGGCGAGAATAGGGCGATTGAAGCGGCGGAATCTGCCATCTCAAACCCGTTGCTTGAACACTCCTCAATGAAAGGGGCTAGAAGTGTTCTTATAAATATTACAGGTGGCAAAGACATGACTCTTTTTGAGGTCGATGAAGCTGCCAACAGAATCAGAGAAGAAGTAGAAAACGAAGATGCCAATATTATTTTCGGTTCGGCTTATAGTGAAGGTCTGGATGGTAAAATCAGGGTGTCTGTTGTTGCAACTGGTATAGATGATCCTGAATATAGAGCATCTGATTTCATGGAAGAGGACAAAAAATCTGAATTTGAAGATTATCCTGAGTATGATTCTAGTGAAGTTTCGGACATTGCGGAAGAAACCGAGGAGGTAATCGAAGTTGTAAGCCCTAAAAAATCTATTGGAGGGTTTTTTGGTAGCATCTTTAAGAGGGTTATGAGCAATGAAACTCAAAAACAAGGATTCGAAAGTTTTGAGGCTGATTACGATAGCGCGGAGCAAGTCGCAGATTATGAGAAGCCCGCTTTTTTAAGAAATAAAGAGGAGGAAAAGAATTAGGATCCCATGCAATATTACAATCCACATTTTTTGTTTTGTACTTTCTTTGGTCTAGGAAAATTCTTTAAAAGATTCCCTGGGACTATTGGGTCTTTAATAGCAGTGCCCTTGGCTTACTTTGTTACCTGGTTTTCTTTGTTGATCCTAAATTTTTTTCCTGCATATTCTGATTTATATATAGCTCGTTTTTTTGCGCCTGTATGTACGTTAGCGATTCTATTCTTTATTGGGGTTTATTCATCCAGCAAATATAGCGCGCAGATCAAAGTTGAAGATCCGAAAGAGGTTATAATAGATGAGATAATTGCTCAGATGCTTTGTATGGTTTTATCGCTTCCATTAACATTTAATTTGATCAGTCAGAATTTAGCCGGAAAAACGGTCATATATTATGATGTAGTGTTTATTCTAGCAATTCTAGGTAATTTTGTCCTATTCAGGTTTTTTGATATAGTAAAACCATGGCCCATTTCCTGGGTTGATAAAAAAATTCACGGAGGCTTCGGCATTATGTTTGATGATATTGTTGCTGCAATTTTTGCTCTAGTGATCTACTTTGCTGTATTATTCAGTATCATAGATTTTTATGTTGGACGTACAGGCGCTTAGTCTCGTAGAAAATATTTTTTCTCTTTGTCAAAAGAAGAATCTAAAAATTCGTACTATAGAATCTTGCACTGGAGGCGCGCTAGCACATCATTTTACTTATTTTCCTGGATCATCCAAGTTTTTCGACCATAGTATAGTTTCATATTCTAACGATTCAAAAATTGAGCTTGTATCTGTAGACCCTAGGGTCATTAAAGATTATGGTCCGGCTAGTTTTGAAACTTTATTGCAAATGGTGCGCGGTGGAAAGCCACGAACAATTTCTATAGCAACTACTGGGGTGCTTGGTCCAGATACTGATGATCATCAAGTGCCGATAGGTCTTGTGTATATAGCAGTTGCTTTAGAGGGGATTTGTTATTCAAAGCGTTTCCATTTTACAGGCGAGAGGCACGAAATCCAGATGCAGGCAGTGAAAGAGGCAATGAATATGATTGTCTTCTCTGACTACTTTATGATATAAGCGCTTAATAGTTTTATATTGAGGAAATATGCTTCTAGAACAACATTGCTCTAATGGAGAGTTTTTTAACGACCATACAACGCGCTGTGTGGCTATGTGTGGATTTGGTTCGCTTTTTGTGATTCCTTTAGCTCTAGCAATGTTCTGCAGGGGTTCAACTACTACAGCAATTGCTTTGAGTAGCATCGCGATTTTTTCTGCAGCGGTAGTATCTGGTGAGGAAAGCAACTATCAGGAGCTCGCCGGTCAAATTGGGTTTGATGAGTTTAATTAAGAAGCGCTACGCCTGCTTCCGGCATGCAGTATGCCTTAACTTTTTCCATGGCTCTGGCTTCTATTTGTCTGACTCTTTCTCTAGAGATGCCGAATTTTTGGCTTAAATCTTCCAACGTATCAGGAGAATCTTTTAGATTTCTTGCAGAAAATATAGATTTTTCCCTGTCGTTTAAAGTAGCAAAAGCTTGAAGAAATATTGCTCTTTTATGTCCCATATCGCTGTTTTCAGAGAGAAGGTCTTCATGATTTTGGCTAGTATCTTCTAGATTATCTATTAGAGTAGATGAGTTATCATCAAATGCATCCACATGATTATTTAGGGATACATCTTTAGAGATTCGATGTTCCATTTCTCTAACGTCTTTTTCTGTGACATTTAAATCAGTCGCTATTTCTTTGATTTGATCTGGAAGTAGTCCAGCAAAAGAGTCAGTGCCGTGAAGACTTTGAATTTTGTTTTTTAATTTGTTGAGACTAAAGAATAGTTTTTTTTGAGCAACTGTGGTTCCTATTTTGACCAAAGACCAGGATCTGACTACGAATTCTTGAATTGATGCTTTGATCCACCAGGAGGCATATGTAGATAGTCTGCAGCCAAGCTCCGGATCAAATTTTTTGACTGCATGCATTAGTCCTATATTGCCTTCAGCAATCATATCCATCATAGATAAGCCATACCCCCGCATTCCCATAGCAAGCTTTACCACTAACCTGAGATGACTTGTGATTAAAGTATGTGCCGCCTCTATGTCTTGCTGCTCCAATACCCTTTTGGCCAACATATATTCTTCCTCTGGAGAGAGAATTTTATAAATGCTGACTTGTTTGATATAGGCTGACAAGCCTTGTTCGCTATATAAAGATGGTAAATATGCACTACTCATACGCAGCCCCAAATTCTGACATTACGTGTAGGTATTTTACACTATAGTTGCTTTTATATCAAGAAACTTTGTGCATATATATTAGCGGTGAGATAGATCCCTTTTTGACATTGGGGTGATTTTTTGCTACAATAGAGAGTCTTGAGTTGTAAAATTTGGTATTTTTATGAGAAAAATTTACACAACTTTTTTTCTGTTTTGCTTAGCATCGCTGCTACAAAGTTGTTCTGCTATATATGAAGACTGGGATTATTCTGGCCACTACAAGGTCGGCAAGCCCTACACGATTAATAATAAACAATATCATCCAAAAGTGGTGAAACATCATGACGAGACTGGTCTTGCATCTTGGTATGGGCCTGGTTTCCATGGGAAAGACACTGCAAATGGCGAGGTTTTTCATCAAAGAAGGCTGACAGCTGCGCATAGAACATTGCCGTTGCCTAGTTTAGTGCGCGTGACAAATCTTAAAAACAATAAATCAGTAATAGTGCGTATTAATGACCGTGGTCCATTTGCGAAAAATAAACATAACAGAATTATTGATCTATCGGAGAAAGCTGCTGAACTTCTTGGTATGAAAGAAGAGGGGGTGGCAAAAGTTAATATAAAATTGTTACCAGCGGCAACTGCGAAATTGCATAAAAAACTTAATCTGGTAAACTCCCATTACAATAAATTAGAATTGAAACCATGAATCTGAACAAAATACTATTCCTCTCTTTGCTTGTAATGTCTGCTTTTCTTAATGCTTATGCTATAGATACTAAAGCAAAATACGCTCTTTTGATTGATGAAGACACTGGTGATGTCTTATATCAAAAGAACGCAGATCTTAAAATGGCCCCATCTTCTATGAGTAAACTCATGACAATTTATGTTGCTTTTAGTCGTTTAAAAGATGGAAGCTTGAAGATGGACGATAAAGTTGTTGTAAGCAAAAAGGCATGGTCCAAGGCGGGGTCCAGGATGTTTTTATCTTTAAATCAAGAAGTATCAGTGGAGGATTTGATTAAAGGAATTATCATACAATCAGGTAATGATGCAACTATAGCTCTGGCAGAATGTATAGCAGGTAGCGAAGAAGCCTTTGCTGATAGGATGAATGTGGTCGCTAAGCAAATGGGTTTACAAAACAGTCATTTTGTAAACGCAACTGGTTGGCCAGATAAAGCGCATTATATGAGCTCACGTGATCTTGCTACGCTTGCAAGGCGTTTAATTCAAGATTACCCAGAGTATTATTCTTATTTTGGAGAGAAAGAATTTGTTTTTAATGGGATCAAGCAGGATAACCGAAATAGCTTGCTTAAAATGGCTATAGGAGCAGATGGTTTGAAAACCGGTCACACTGATGCCGCTGGCTATGGCATTACTGCTTCTGCAAAACAAGGAAATAGAAGGGTTATTGTAGTAGTAAATGGCCTAAAAAGTGATGCTAGTAGGGCTGAAGAAGCAAAAAAACTCTTGCAGTACGGTTTTTTAAATTTCACAAATATTACTATAGCAAAGGCTAACGAAACTATAGGGTCGGCTAAAGTATTATTTGGAGTAAAAGAGTCAGTGGATTTAGTTTGTGATAGAAATCTAGTGTTTACTGTGCCGGCAGAAGAAAAAGATAGTATCCAAGTTATTGCAAGCTATGACAGTACTTTATCTGCTCCAGTTAGTGCTGGCACTAAAGTTGGTATGGTAGAAGTTAGAATCCCGACTCAAGAAACTAAGATTTTTGATATAGTTACAAAAGAGAGCGTGGAGAAGGCTGGATGGTTGCGAAAAACTTACTACAGATTTAGAGACTGGATTCTCAGCTTGATTTTTTCTCCATCTGGTGAAGAGTTAAATAGTAGAGCGGTAAAAAATCTTGCGATTCGTTAGACTGTTGCCGTGAATTAATTGTTTCTTAACTTCTTTAGATAAAATATAAATATATAATGTTTGCTATCTTAGTAATTTGGTAAAAGATGTGTTTAGGTTTGTTGCGAGTTTGTTGTTAGTATTATGCGTTTTTACTGGCATTTCTCATGCAAGAACAATGGCTGTCTTGATAGTGGATGATTCAGGGAATGTACTATATAAGAGAAACGCTGGCATTCAGATGTATCCTGCGTCTCTTGTTAAGATGATGACTATATATCTGGCTTTTGAGGCTATATCTAACGGTACCGTTTCCTTCGATACAAAGTTGAAAGTTTCAAAGAAAGCAGCGCGTATGCCTAGAATGAAGTTACATCTTAGAGCAGGAGAGTATATCTCTATGAAGGAAGCCTTACTAAGCTTGATAGTAAAATCAGCTAATGATTCTGCGGTGGTAATTGCTGAGCATTTAGCTGGGAGTGAGGCTAAATTTGCTACGTTGATGAATGAGAAGGCGGCGCGGCTAGGTATGTCCCAATCTTACTTTACCAATGCATCAGGTTGGCATCATAACCGACAAAAAACCACTGCATATGATATGGCAAAACTTGCTTTATCTATCAAAAGAGATTTTCCTAATTTTTATTCCTTATTTTCACAAAGTAGTTTTTTTTATAGGAATTCTATTGTACGAGGCCATAATCGTGTTATGCATGCACTTCAAGGCGCTAAAGGGATGAAAACAGGTTACACATCAAAAGCTGGGTGGAATCTTGTGACTACGGCGACTAGAAATAACACTCACTTAGTAGGTGTTATAATGGGTGGCGATAGTTATAGGGCCAGGGATTCAAAGATGGTGCAACTAATGAACCATCACTTCGAGCTTCTTGAATCTAAGCAGCCTGCGACAAACTAACTATCTAGGGCGATATCCATAAAAGTACCCGCAAATATCCATATTTTAGTATTCTTATAAGTTCCTATGATACTATTCCGCTGACAGAAAATTATTTGAAGCAGCTACACTCTATTCTGTTGAAATATTCTACTAAAGATCAACGTCACCGTGGTGATTATAAAAAACTATCTAACAATGTTGAGGCTTTTGACTCACGAGGAAAGTCTATTGGTATTGTATTCGAAACGACAACGCCATTTGACACGTCTCGCGAGATGGAAAGCTTGCTTGCTTTCACAAACAAAGCATTTGAAGAAAAAGAGTTGCACCCACTAGTGATTGTTGCAATTTTTGTTGTGGTGTTTCTTGCGATCCATCCATTTCAAGATGGTAACGGCAGGCTCTCACGTGTAATGACTACGTTGCTGCTGCTCAAAAGTGGCTATACATATGTACAATATAGCTCAATGGAGAGTGTGATAGAGCAAAACAAAGAAAGCTATTATCTTGCTCTGCGTCGTACTCAATCAAGCTTTCGGTCCGATATAAATGAATGGAGCCCTTGGTTGATATTCTTCCTGCGATCACTACAGAAGCAAAAGCGGAGATTGGAAGAGAAGGTTGAAAAAGAAAAAATCATGTTCGCTTCCCTGCCTAAGCTTGCGCTTCAGATCATTGATTTGGTTCATGCGCACGGGCAGGTAAATCTTGCAAATATTGTTAATGCAACTGGTGGAAACCGTAACACCATTAAGAAGCATCTTGCTGGTTTGGTAGCTGAAGGGCACCTTGTACGCAGCGGAAAGGGTAAGGGTACTTGGTACTCATCTGGCTCTAATTAGACGTCGCATATCAAGATAGGCATTTATAGTTGTAAATAAAATATTTTCTAATATCCTGTATAAAATTCTAAAATCCGGGATCATGGCACCTAAAGATCAGATAAATTTTATTCCTCGCATTGACCTTAAGGCAGTTCAAGATGCTTATGATTTGATCAAAAATGATATTGTGCATACAGATACTGTGTCATCTCCTGCATTAAATAAATGGCTTGGTCATAAAGTTTATTTTAAGCTAGAGAACCAACAAAAAACAGGGTCTTTTAAATTTCGAGGTGCTTTATATTCTGTGCTCAAATTAAAAGATAATCCTCCAGAGCGGATTGTTACCTATGGGACTGGAAATCACGCTGTTGGTCTTGCATGGGCAGCGTCTAGATTTCTGAATATTAGCATCACCGCCTTTTTGACTGATTTTACCTCAACAATAAAAAAGAAATTAGCAACAGAATATGGTGCTAATGTTATCCTGACCAAAACTAGGGAAGAAGCGGAGCAAAAAGCTAAGTCTGCATCTAAAATTCCCGGTACTGTTTTGCTGCCTCCTTCAGATGGGGATGATATTATAGCAGGCGCTGGCACTGTAATGCTTGAAGTTTTAAATGAGAAGATAGGGCATATTGATGCTGTATTCTTGCCAATAGGAGGCGGTAGTATTGCTTCTGGTACTGTGATAGTTGCAAAGGCACTTTCGCCAGAGACGAAGCTCTATGGTGCTGAGCCTAAATCTGGTAATGATGCTGCAATATCATATCGTACCAAGAAAATATTCAGATTTACGAAATCTCCGGAAACACTTGCTGATGGTGCAAAGACACCAGGAATAAGCGAGAGAGTTTTCCAGTATATACAAGACCTGGATGATATATATGAAATATCAGAACGAGAAATAGGGTACTGGACTGTCTGGCTAACAAAGATTTTTAATCAGAAATTTGAACCAACCGCTTCTCTTTCTATGTCTGCAGCTTTTAGATGGCTAAAAGAGCAGCATGAATCTAAAAATATACTGGTGATTATTACTGGACAAAATATTAATGAAGATGTATACGATAAACTCTTGGCCGAGAATTATCTTGATATAAAGCCAAATAATTTTGAGTGTGGGGAGTGATGTTAGTAAGGATAGTATATTTAGCTATATGTTTTTTATTTGTGCCTGTAGCGCTAGCTAAAGATTTGAATATTTTGGTTACTATTAACCCTATATATAGTTTGATTACAAACATCACAAAAAATTCTGGCAATACCGAGCTTCTGATCCGTGGAAATTCTTCTCCGCATGATTATCAATTAAAGCCTTCAGACATTAAAAAAATTAAAAATGCAGATATCATTTTTATGATAGATGGAGATTTTGAGGTGTTTCTTGCAAAATATCTGGCTAAAAATACGATAAAAGCTAAGGTCATCAAAATCATTGAGTTTCCAAATTTAGTAACGCTGCCTGCGCGTAATATCAAAGTGCTAAACGTAGTTGAAGATGGTCATGATGATGACCAAGATCACCATCATGATCATAAGGCTCATGAACATTGCTCTCATAATGTCGATATGCATATATGGGCTAGCCCTTTAAATGCTCAGATTATGGTGCATGAGGCTGCTTCTATTTTATCGGAATATAATCCTGATCGTAAAAATTATTATCAAAAAAATGCTCAGAGTACTATAGAAAAATTGCGTGTTCTCGATAAGGAAATTGCAAAGATTCTAGATAAAAAAATACAGCAAAAGCCTTTTATCGTGTTTCACGATGGGTATCAATATTTTGAACAACAATATCATCTGAATAATGTTGGAGTTGTGGCTGGTAACAATTTTGTTTATGGGCCTAAAACTATGAAGAGGCTTAGGGAAAATATTGAGGAATATAATATAAAATGCATTTTTGCTGAACCCCAATTTTCTGACTATCTAATGCAAAAAGTGGCTAAGACTACTGGTACAAAATTAGGTTATATTGATATAGAGTGGGGCACATTTGGTGAACCAGTTGCTTCAGAAGATCTATATTTCTTTATGATGAAAAGGGATGCTGAAAATATCAGAGCTTGTCTGAGCTAAATAATTCTAAATATTGGCCACAAAACGACATTTGTATATTTGCGGCTAGAAGCGATTTCTCAGAATGATAATATCGATGTATCGCCATAGCTGAATGATTTTATAGTCTTATCATCCAATTCTAATAACAGGTTTCCTGTTATGTCTATACCAAGAGAGCGTCCTTTAAAGATCTCTTTTTCTTGCTGCAGCGAGATTTCTTTGTTACGCAAAACATCTTGAGCATTCCAGGCTGTTCTGAAATGGTCAAATCCTTTAATTTCAAAGTCTTTATAAGAGTAGATTAATTCATTTATAAGCTTAGCAATAATTATATTGCGATCTAGCGTTTTGCCTGTGATTCTTCTTAGCGAAGTCCATGATTTCTCGATATCGCATTTTTCCATATTGACATTCACTCCTACGCCTGCGATTACATAAGTAAACTGGCCTAGACTTGTCGTCTCGATTAATATCCCAGCTAATTTTTCATTCTCATATAATATATCATTTGGCCATTTTATATCCAGTTCTGAATATTCGTGCAGAGCTGCTTGTACTGCAAGTCCCGTTACTAAATTCAATCCACTTAGTTCATCAATATTTTTCTTGAATTTATAAAGCATCGATAGATAAATATTTTGTTCTGTGGGTGAGTTCCAGCTCCTATCGAGGCGCCCTCTACCTTGAGTTTGGCACTCCGCTATACATATACTAGGTGTATGAAATCTAGAGATGTTGTTAAAGAAGTCATTTGTAGATGATATTTCACCTAGCAGTGTTACTTCAATTTCTTGATCATTAAGTTTGTTTACTATTTTTCTTCTGTCTAACAGCATATTCCTATGTAAAATGTAAAAAATTTCAATATAAGAGTTTTAAAGAAATCTTGCAAGTGCAGCAAAATCAGCAGGAGAGAGTTGTTCTGGTCTTGTTTCGCCGCTTATTCCTACTTGTTTTAGAATATCTTCGGGTGAATCAAACAGACCCTGTAGTGTATTACGAAGCATTTTTCTGCGTTGGTTGAAAGTTTTATTGCAAATAATCTTTATCTTTTGGTAGTGTTTTACTAACTCTGCAACATCTTTTTTAGGGGTAATCTTCACTACTGTAGACATAATTGTTGGCGCTGGGAAGAAGGCGCTGGGTGACACATCGAAACATTTTGTTACGTCACACAGATATTGTACAAACACGGAAACTACGCCATATGTCTTGCTTCCTGGTTGGGCTAGAATTCTGTCTGCGACCTCTTTCTGAAACATTAGAACCATATGATCAATGCTAGTGATGATATCTAGCCATTTGATCAACAGGACTACGGAGATATTATACGGTAGATTCGAGACGATAATAAAGGGCTCTTGCGTGAGTGCGCGCTCGTCTATTGTGAGTGCATCTTCAGCAACCACATCTAGCTCATTAAAGTGCATTTTTAGATCGTGTAGATATGGAATGCAGCCCCTGTCATACTCTACTGCTATTAGTCTCTTTGGTTCAAGTTTTAGCAAGAACTCTGTTAATCCTCCTAAACCAGAGCCTATTTCGAGTAATATTTTGTTTTTAGGTGAAGAGATTCTCGAGGCAATATTGGCAGCAATATTTTTATCAATTAAGAAATTTTGCCCCAATTTTTTAGAAGGGCGTATATTGTATTTTTCAAAGTCATTAGCCATTTACATCATATATCTCTATGAACTTCTTCTTTTTGAGGTTTTCTATGTAATATTCGGCTTGTATGAGCAGTTTTTTTTCCCTCAAAATATTATCAAAATAATTGATTTCGCTAGTAGTCATGTCGTATCTTTTATTGCAAATAACTATAA
>Ga0208506_1000608_pt1 | contig 10715 bp, 8 predicted proteins | sample CryBogCBH29Jul08_FD_184616 | JGI IMG/M metagenome (GOLD analysis project Ga0208506, IMG submission 184616) | Freshwater microbial communities from Crystal Bog, Wisconsin, USA - CBH29Jul08 (SPAdes) | ecosystem: Environmental > Aquatic > Freshwater > Lake | place: Crystal Bog, Wisconsin, USA... | reverse complement strand
AGAAGATGTTAATAAGATGTTAGAGCATACAAAAGACTTAGTAATAGAGAATGCATACCATGCGCTAGAAGCGCATAATTGGACTAAGAATGAGCTTATGTATTATAACGAGATAGCTAAAAAGAAAATGGATATAGCAGCTAGGGAATCTTATGTAAAGAATGAAGCTAGGGCGGAAGCTAGGGCAGAGGCACTTGCAGAAGGAAAGGCCGAAGGTAGAGCGGAGGGCAAGGCCGAAGGGATAGAGGAAGGTGCAAGATTAGCAAGAATAGAAATGGCTAAGACTTTACTAAAATTTGGTTTCGATAACCAGCAGATATTGAATATGACGGGTTTGTCGAAAGAGGAGTTAGCGTCTTTGCAGCAAGACTAAGCTTCTACTTTTTCGTCGCTAGTTTCACCTTCTTTAGAGTCTTCTGAATCATCTATGAAAGTATTGATCTCATAAGGTTTTTGTGTAGGAACCGCTACTGGTGGCAATAATCTTTTCTTGAAGAAATCATCTGAGAAATATTCTATCTTCTTAGATTTGATTGGCGGAAAAGCCTCTATCAAAATAATTTGTTCATCTTTAGGTAATTGCATAACCTCTTGTGGTAACAATAATGCTCTCTGAGCTTGCGACACGTTCATAGACCTACTACCAGGATTAAAGTCTAAGAATTTTGGTTTACTCTGAGATATAGCATCAACAGTTTTATTACCACATAATTGCGAAATCAAGTTAGCTGTTTCAACGTTGTTAGCAGCGAAAGTAATACGATATGTAGAGTTTGATAGGAACGAATTCATACCAGATTCTTCATAAATTCCCTTCAGCTGTTGAGTATCTTGCACAACTAAAAACAATCTCACATGATATCCCCTGAAGAATGCTATGCCAGATTTAAACGCATCCATCTTACCGATAGTTGGAAACTCATCCATAAGCAACAGAACCCCATAAGGCTCTTCCTTGCTATCCGGCAATTTCCTGGTCATAAAGTCAGTTGCTTGCTGATAGAAAATCTGCATTAAGTTTTCAAGTCTCTTGAGGTTATCAGGCGTAATACCTACAAAGACCGAGATCTTCTCTTTTTTCATATCTTGAAAATTAAAGTCACTAGAAGCAGTTGCAGTATCGACCAATGGGTTAGCCCATAAATCTAGCGCAGAGTTCAGGGTTGATATCACACCAGACCTCTCTTTATCAGCCTTCTGTAAGAAAGCCGCTATATTCATATACCCAACAGGATGAAGAAACTCTCCTATAGTGTCTAGCGCCACAGCTAAATTATATGCGACATCATCACTTCTCATAGTCCTCACAACTTCACCAAAGGATGTAACTTTCTCTGGCACAGCAATAAGATAAAGCACTACTGCCACAAATAAGCTCCGAGCTTCGTTATTCCAAAACTCTCTTGTAGGTAGAATTAAATTGCCAATTTTCTGCACGTCATCAACCATCTGCCCTGGTTTATTGCTAATCCAATCAAGTGGATTGTAACAGTGTGTTATTCCATCTGGATCAGCCGGATTCCATACATAGCACTTCTGACCCATTTTTGCTCTCCAACCGCTTGTATACCCAAAATTCTCAAGTTTAGTATCATGCACTATCAAGGATTCTTCCCAAAACAAGCAATTTGGTATAACAAAGCCCACACCCTTACCAGAACCAGTAGGAGCAAATAGCAATACATGCTGGTAGTTACCTACGACAAAATATCCCTCCTTATCCTTACCTAATAACAATCCACTTTTCGCTCTTAAATTCGCTCTTCTTATATCGCTTTCTGTTGCCCAATGAGCATCACCATACGCTTTTTCTTTACTCTTATATGGAGACCAAGACATAATCTCCTGACGTTTACTTGCTAAGACAGCTATGGCAACAGCAAAAGTTGCAAATGGTATGCCAAAAAGCTTCATAAGAAAATTATCATTAGCCTTGAAACTTAGTATCTTTTTATTTTCTAGCATCCAAGTAATATAGTAATTCATTTGCTCAACAAGAAACTTCACTAGCGCAAAATTTCTCTGAAAGTAATATTGATCAAATTTCAAAATCTCTATGTAATCTGAGCCGTATTGTATATACATGAATAATGCAGACGATAAATACATCGCACAACACAGAACGATCGCCACAATAGAAAATCTTAAAATACCATTCTTGAAATCATTCATATTTTCTGCTTCTGCCTTTTTGGATCATTTTTAAAGTAAATCTCAGATACATAACGCACACCACCTTTCGGCGCTCTTTTTAACTGCACCACAATATCAATAACGGATATTATATATTGCCTTACTTCATCAGGCGGCATACCCAGCCCTGCTTGCATCACCATTAATTTTAGTTGCTCAATTGCCATGGCAGGACTGTCAGCATGCACAGTTGAAATTGAACCTGGATGTCCAGTATTGATGGCCCTAAGGAAACTAAATGCCTCCGCCCCTCGAATCTCACCTACAATTATTCTATCTGGCCTTAATCTTAAACAAGCCTCTATCAAATCTTGGATACTAACATTGGCCCTGCCCTGACCACCTTTAGATGCAAGTAAATGTACTTTATTCGGATGATTAGGTAATGTAATCTCTCTAGCATCTTCGCAAGTGATGAGTCTCTCAGTAGTCGGTATTTCAAGTAATGCAGCGTTTGTAAATGTGGTTTTACCAGTTGAGGTACCACCGCTAATAATGATATTTTTTCTATATTGAACCGCAGTCGACAAGAAATCCTTTATTCTATTTTTCTCTAGATGATCAAGTAAAGTGGCATCGATTGGGTTTGTCGTTTCACCTGTTGCAGTCTGAGCAAAAGCACCCATCTTTTCATAATCAGCTAAAGTATAATGCATCGAAGATGCTTTCCTAATCGAAAGAGTGACCTTACCAATTTCTGATGCTGGCGGAAAAACAACTTGAATACGATAACCGTTAGGCAAAGTCGCAGAGAGAAGCGGCTTCTCTTCACTAACCATCTGTTCAGTAGATTGAGCAACTAACCTTCCAAGATTCATAAGATGCTCCAAATCCAGTTCTGGGACTTTTTCTAAACGCATCTCGCCACGATTTTCTATCCAAACTTCTCCAGGTGTATTAACCGATATCTCGGACACCCCATCTTCTGCAAATAAAGCATGAAAAGGAAGCAGAAATGTCTCTAATGCTGCGTAGTTTTCTACTGTCATTTTACAATCTTAACACCACTTGATATATCGCTAGGAAACTGTAAATCAGCGTTTACGAAGATCTTAACTATAGTACCTTGGTCTATATCTATAAATGGCTGTACAGTAAAATTGCTTGCAAGCCATTGTTTAAATGTATTACCAAGATTTCCTAGCTCAGTTTGAGCTGCTTGTTGAGTTGGAGTCACAGTATTAGTACTTGTCTGGACTCCATCAGTTCCAGTACTCACGGTACTAGTTTGGCTACCTACGCCAAACGCATTCTCTACAAGATCAGCAAGTCCTATGTTAATTGCACTTAATAATATTGCATTTCCTAAAGTATTCCATAATTGTCTATCTACTATACCCTCTATACCTATAGTACCAAGCTTTCCTACACCAGGAGCCCCTTGAACTTGCATATCATAACCGTTAGGTAGGATGATTCTATTCCATGTAATTAAAACCCTAGTCTGACCAGCTTGATAACCAGCGACTATGGTACCAATAACCCTCGAACCTTTTGGAATTAAAATATTTTCGCCCATCTCTGAATAAACATCTCTACTAATGAGCGCCCTTATAGGGCCTGGATAATTTGTATTAACAGGGGTTTCAAGCACTGCTTCAAGAATCTTTCCTTGAGTAATAAGATTTGACATATTTCCGACAGCAGTAAGCTGAGATGTAGCAGCAACAGTTACAGCAGGAGTAAAATTATTTGATAAAGATCTAGTAGCTGTAGCAGTAGCAGTTCCAGGTTTACCAGGAGTGCTTGAAGAAGCACTTGAAGCCCCACCACTTGAATTTGTTAGCATGATAGAGGATTTAAGCTTTGCAGATTGTTGCTGTGTCGATTGTTGAGAATCAACTGTTAATACTGGATTCCCAGCTTTCGGCACTACGTTATTATTAATTTCAGGCGCCGGAGGTGTTGGCAATTGCTCAGTCTGTTTCTGTACTTGCTGTGGTTGCTGCAGAGCAGGCGGTGCTGGAGGTGCGGGAGGCGCATTATATTGAGGAACCATATTAGGATTTATGGCAAGATCTTGAGCTGGAGAAAGAGTTGACGAGCCTTGTATTACAGGAGCTGCAACATCTCCTTTTATTTTTGTCTTACCATGCTCGAGTGGTATTAAATTTTCAGTTGTAGGTTTCTTTGTTTTATCCCCATATATAAAATAATACGCTGCACCGCCAAGAACTAAGATAAGAACAGCCAACATAGCCATACTCTGTTTTGGGTTTGCTCCAACCAAAGATTTAATTGGAGACAAATCAGACTTGCTACTTTGGCTATCGCCCACATACTCATCCTCTAGATTCTGAGTATCACCAGAACCAATACTACCTTCGCTACCCTGTGAATTTGAGTTGGGATCAATATTTTCTTGCGCCTTAGATTGAGACCCTTGAGCTAAGTTTTCATTTTCTTGGTCTTTCATTTTTTGCTATACCTTAATTTTCGGTGGGTAATAGAATCTAACAACGTAAGCTAGATCTGTATCACTTTCTGCATCAGATTTTGATGCTATATCAAACTGATAAGTACGCAAATTCGTAATAACAGTCATATTAGTTCTTACATTATCTTCCATAGGTTTGATAAATAATCTGTTAGCAATCGGTGTAAGAGACCAGGAAAATTGATCTCCAAGAGATAAGGTGTTTATTGTCTCGCCCTCCTGAAATTCTATGCTCGATTGGAATCCGCTACTTATGACTAATAAATACACATCATTTCTATTATAAACATAAGTTTTAATTCTACTATCCGTAGCGATAGGAACTTCAGCTACAGCCACATTGAAGCTTTGTAAAACTAGAAAGAAAATAATCGCAATTTTTTTTAACATTTTATGCACCTAGATCACTTGATATTGAATATGCCTTGATTTGAAATCCGAGAGGGTTTACTACCCTGTCGTCGAAATTTAAACTCATATTCACATAGCTCCACACTACAGATACTATTTTATTATAAACTTGCTTTCCCCCACTTTGCTCTATAACAGCGAATCTAATTTGTGCGCTGCTTTCTTCAGGCGTCACTTTTAGAAACTGAATAGATCTGATTTTTAATGCTGTACTATTATTAGCGCCATAAAGCAAAACTGGATTACTATTAGCGTCACTCAAACTTTCTTTAAAAGCACTATAAACACCAGAAGAAGACATTAGCCTCACTACTGTGTTATAATCATATATATAGGATGCGACATTATAAGTTTCCCTTGCTCTCAAATAATTCACTAAAAAATACGTATTAACCGCCTGATCTGTGGTCCATTTTTCGCTATCGTATGGATTTACTATGTTGGTAAAGCCAGTTTTATCCTCGACCTCCACAACAAAAGGAATAACTTTCTTACTCAATGTAACCTTAGAGACAAAAATAACCGCAATAACAGTTGCAACTAAAGCCACTATAGATATCAAGAACAGCATGTTTCTTTGCACTGTAATTGATTCGTACCTATCTACATACCAATTACGCTCAGCAACTTGCGTCTCATTTTGCATGTTTTTGTCAGGCATTTCTCCCATAAAAATCTCAAAACTCATCTAAAAGTAGAAGGCTCAATATAGAAATATATCATGAAAATTGAATCCGTTACAAACTTAACTGAGATATAACCCAAAAGATTCAAAAGAATCTTGGTATTGTTGCAACTCGCCTATAATAGGATGAATTTTTGAGACCCACGACACAATCCACCAGAGACTATAATGCAATAGTCTTATTACAATTAGATAGTGCGCTTTCTCTATGGGATATCACTAGAGTAGTCCTGTTCTTCATTATAGAATTTAAAGACTTTTGTATCATCTCAGCGTTAATCTCATCTAAATTACTTGTAGCCTCGTCCAAAATAAGAATTTGTGGATTTCTAATGATAATACGAGCGATAGCAATTCTTTGTTTTTGACCGCCAGAAAGCTGGGCCCCCTTCTCTCCTAAATGCGTGTTATACTGATCTGGCAATGACATAATAAAATCATGTATATTGGCTACCTTTGCAGCCTTCACAATTTCTGACTTTGCTATTCTTGGATCTCCATATGCAATATTATATGATACAGTATTAGAAAAAATAAATGTTTCTTGTGATACAACACCAATAATTTCTCTAAGGCTCTTTTTTTCTATTTCTCTGATATCATGTCCATTGATTTTGATCGAACCACTATCTGGTTGATAAAATTTTAATAGTAAATTTACTATAGTTGTTTTGCCAGAACCAGATGCACCAACGATAGAAACATTATCACCTGAATTTACTTGAAATGATAAATTCCTAATAAGCTTATCTTCAACCCGACTTGGATATGAAAACGAGACATTCTCAAATTCTATAGGACAGAAGTCGTATCTTAATTTTCTTAGCTTTATAGACCCATTTTCTTGATTAGAATCTAAATCGAATAATTCAAATATTCTTTCTGCGGCGCCAGAAGCTCTACTAATATCAGCAAAAACCTCTGACATCCCACCCACAGATGAAGCAACAACTATAGAGTAGAAAACAAAAGAGATAAGATCACCTCCGCTCATTTCCCCGATAATTACATATCTACCACCTAACCACAATATCAATATGGTTGATAAAGAAACCAATCCCATCACAACTCCTATCATCAGAGACCTAAAAAAGGCCCTGCGATTATTGGAAGACAAATAATCACCTGAAACTTTGATGAAGTTTTGAAGTTCGTATAATTCTGCATTATTTGATTGCACAGTCTTTATGCCAGTCAATGTTTCATCTATCACTCGACTAACTTTAGATAATCTATCCTGATTATCTTTAGACAATGACTTGACCTTTTTTGCTATCAAAACCACAGGAATAATAACAAGTGGAATAATGGATATAGTATATAAAGTAAGCTTTGCATTTGTAAAAAATAGTAGGCAAATGCCCCCTACCATCATTATTGTGTTTCGTAGAAAAAAAGAAAAAACTGAGTTAATGACATTATATATCAATTGCGTGTCATTCACCAATCTAGATACAATATCAGCAACGCTATGAGTCTCAAAATAAGAAATATTCGTACGCAATAACAACTTATAAATGTCTTGTTTGATATCTAGAATAACATTCTCAGAAACAAAATTGATCAAATAAGATCTTATGGCGCTTGCTCCAGCTAGTATTATTACTATCAAAGCCAGAAACAATGCCATAATAGTCAAGCGCGATAGATCTTTTGCAGCCAAACCATAATTGACTAAATATTTTATAGTCCAGCCCAAACTAAGGGTTGCACCGGCAGAGATAATTAATGCAATAAATACAAAACAAAGCTTGAACCTATATTTTGTGAGATAAATTTTCAGCGCAATTAACTTACTTTTTTTATCTAGAGGTTTTTGCATACTTATTTCTTTTGCCTAAATCATATAGTTCGTTTATCATGTTACTGATTGTTTTCTGTAACACTTGGATCTAGATATGGATAAGATAAAATCTTTCACACAGAAAGTAAAAAGATTTCTTGAAATTATAGCAACTAGTTTCTCTGTGAGAAACTCAATATTGCTAAGATTTTCTTTGATTATTGGGGCATGGATGGCAACGGCCTTATCTATTTACATATTATATGTATTGCACGATTTACCTAGTATTGACAATATCGAAGAAACAATTCCAAAGCAGAAAGTTACTATGCTCGATAATAGAGGTAACGTCTTAGCTGTTTACGGAGATATTTATAGTCATAATTTAAGTTATAATGAATTACCGAAAAACCTTGTAAATGCAGTACTTGCAACTGAAGATCGCAAATTCTTTGAGCATGGAGGAATAGATGTCTGGAGTATTTTTAGGGCAAGCATCGCAAATTTCAGAGCTGGAAGAACGGTACAAGGAGGGAGCACAATCACACAACAATTAGCAAAAATCATGTTCTTAAGCTCAGAAAGAACTGTGAGCAGAAAAATAAAAGAAGCTGTGTTGGCGCTAGAAATAGAACATAAATATTCGAAAGAACAAATCTTATCTCTATATCTTAACAAAGCATATATGGGATCCGGTATTTTTGGCGTATCGGCTGCAGCAAAATACTATTTTGCTAAGAATGTTCAAGATCTAAACCTATATGAATCTGCCATAATAGCAGGTCTTCTAAAATCTCCATCCAGATTTTCGCCAAGGAATAATAGCGCATTAAGTGGTAATAGAGCATACCAAATATTACTCAACATGCATGATGCAGGCTTTATAAACGAAACACAATTAAAAGCAGCAGATACAGCCTCTGTAATATTAGATACGAAGCTTTTAGGTTCGGTACGAAAAGATTATTTTACCAACTGGGTATACGATCAAGTCCAGGATTATGCAAACACAGAAACATCCGACAATTTAGTAGTTCAAACAACCTTTGATCCACGTATTCAAGCTCTCGCAAAAACAGAATTCAACAAACATCTGAATGTATTAAAAGAACAATATAATGCAACTCAAGGCGCTGTTATAGTCATGGATTATAAAGGTGATATATTAAGCATGATAGGCGGCGATAATTTCTATCGCAGTAGCTTCAACAGAGCCGTGCAAGCCTTAAGGCAACCTGGCTCTCTATTCAAAACCTTTGTCTATACAGCAGCAATAGAAGCTGGCTATACCCCAGAAGATATAGTAGTGGATAAACCAATAAGCTATGGCGGCTACTCACCTCAAAATTTTTATAAAAATTTCTTAGGAGAAATTACAATCGAGGAAGCTTTCAGAAAATCTCTTAATACGATTCCAGTTCAGTTAATGGCAAAAATTGGAGCTTCGAATGTAATTCATACTGCAAGAAAACTCGGTATAAAATCAGATATAGAACCAAACTTATCTTCTGCACTTGGAGCTTCTTCTGCTACCTTGCTAGAATTAACTGGGGCTTATGCAACAATAGCAAATAACGGCTCTCTGGTCGAGCCTCATTCAATCGAATGGATCAAAAATAGCAATACAGATCAATTCCTTTATAAACAAACAGAAACATATGAACTCCAGGCTATCAAACCTTCTACTGCCGAAAAAATGAAGTTTTTACTCCATCAAGCAGTATTAGATGGGAGCGGAAGAAGAGCCGCGTCAAACTTCAAAATTAGCGGAAAAACTGGAACTTCACAAGATTTCCGCGATGCTTGGTTCATAGGGTTCACAGATAAACATATCATCGGAGTTTGGGTAGGTAATGATAATTACACACCTACAAATCGAGTAAGTGGTGGTACTATACCGACCCTCATAGCAAGAGACATACTAAGACAAATACATCAACATCACTTATAATACAAATTAGTATTGCTAGGTTAGGGATTAGAAATTGCAATCATTATTAATTCTTATTTAACCAATAAGCCCTACACTAAATATCTAAAGCAAATTAACTAATCTCATGGATAAAAAAATACGCCATAATCTTAGTGATTCCCCAAAATTACATGGCACGATAGATAATATAATAAAAGACCTATGCCAAAAACATAGCACAGAAAATCTTGAGAAAGATATCATCGCCTTATTCGAAGATATTATCCAATTCTTTTCTGGCAGAGAAGATGACTTTATCGATTTCGACTCAATCTCTATGGATCAAAAAGAGGAAATATACAATGAGATTATGACCATAATAAATCTCTTAAGAAAGCTGGGCAAATCCGTAGATAGAAAAGAAGCTCTAAAAATAATGAGTCAGAATCTACTAGTCTCGTTGAGTAAAAAAAATAGGCATCATCTATTAACTACAGATGAAGAATTGCCTACTATAGAACGGGATAGACTCAAAAAAGAATTTTCAATTATTACCATCCAAAACCTATATAAGGAAAGACAAGAAAAGATTTTAAAATCACCAAAATCCTTAGAATCCACGATACAAAACCTAAAAAACAATGTAGGTAAACAACGCGGGAATTCCTCACAAGAAAGAAGCAAGAGCTTCTAGTACCCAAGCTCCAGCAGCTCCTTATGAAAAGACCTTTCAATCTTAGAGATCACTTCTTTATCTAGAGTTTCTTTGTATACATAATGGAGTTTATTGCTTGTTATATGGTGCTCATCGGCAAGGATACTTTGCACCCTTTCTTTATTGCTTAACTTCTTGATACTATCCTTGTCACCTAATTGTTCTAGATATTTCTTCACTTCTTGTACTTGATGATTATTCAAATCCTTACCAATTGCCCTAGCTATTTCGAGAATGACCTTTTCTGAATGATCAATAAAATCCTCATATTTTACTTCATAATCAGAGATAGGCTTATATGCATTATACCACTCCAAATTTCTACGTAATGCAGTAAAAATCTGCTTAACATTGTGAGGGTCAATATTGTAAAAATGAGGGTAGTGCTCTCCTATTCTTACCTGAGATGCAGCCATATCTCTTAAATCTCTTTTTGCAGTAATCCAATAGATTTTTTTCGAATTATCATGTGAGAAGTTTTTGAATTTTCCCTTATACGCATCTGAAATCACCTGATTATTTGCAAACCCTTTTGGCGAATGTAATTTTATTATATGAATTTTCGCTGGATTACGGTAA
>Ga0208506_1000604_pt1 | contig 10775 bp, 7 predicted proteins | sample CryBogCBH29Jul08_FD_184616 | JGI IMG/M metagenome (GOLD analysis project Ga0208506, IMG submission 184616) | Freshwater microbial communities from Crystal Bog, Wisconsin, USA - CBH29Jul08 (SPAdes) | ecosystem: Environmental > Aquatic > Freshwater > Lake | place: Crystal Bog, Wisconsin, USA... | reverse complement strand
CTCCATGATCATTGCGGTAGTCACGCCCTCAATCGGCAACTCGCGTGCAGGGTAAATGTCCAGAAGCCAGATTTCATCAGCCAGATCAAGGCTATGGGCAAAGCCATCTGCCAGATCGCGGGTACGGGTGAACAAATGCGGCTGAAAACAAATGGTGCATTTTAGCTCGGGAAACAGACTGCGGGCACCGCTGATAAGCGCCTGCAACTCTGCGGGGTGATGGGCATAGTCATCAATGAAAACCAGATTATCCCTTTTCAGTATATACTCAAATCTGCGTTTCACGCCCCTGAAACCGGCAAAAGCCTTGACAACCTCGTGCGGATCAATGCCCAGCATTTGTGTAACCGCAATGGCAGCCACCGCATTTTCTACGTTGTGCAGGCCACCCACATTCAATGCCACGTCCTTAATTTCCCATTCCTTAGCCTGTACATCAAACATATAGCCACCATTACCCGGACGCACGTTTACGGCGCAAATGTCTGCCATCATATTACCAAAACTGTAAGTAGTTGTGGCGGTTGTAGCGAGGTCGGCATGCCGGTGCAACCCGTGTTTCAATAACAAGCGCCCGCCTTCTTTGATGTTGCGGGTGTATTGTATAAAAGCTTCTTCCATTGCCTCGGGCGTACCGTAGATGTCCAAATGGTCCGGGTCTATGGCTGTCAACACGGCTATGTCGGGGAAAAGCTTCAAAAAACTTCGGTCATATTCATCGGCCTCAACAACGGCTACGTCGTTGGGGCTGCTCCAGTAGTTGCTTTCATAATTGGAGGAAATACCCCCCAGAAATGCATTGCAGCCATAGCCTGTTTCGCGCAGCAAATAGGCGATCATCGTGGAGATGGTGGTCTTGCCATGAGTGCCCGCTACTGTTATGGTGAAGAATTCCTGGGTAATCCAGTTTAATACATCGCTGCGTTTGAATACCGGATACTTGTTTTCATTATACCAAACAAATTCGATATGCGACTTTGGAATTGCCGGGGTATAAATCACCAGATCAGCAGTCCTGTCAATCAGATCCAGGTTTTCTTCAAAATGTATGACCATTCGTTCTGCCTCCAACTGATTTGTGAGCTCGGTGGGCGTACGATCGTAGCCACTCACAAAAGCGCCGCGACGAAGGAAAAAACGTGCCAGCGCGCTCATCCCTATCCCCCCGATACCGAGGAAATACACTCTTGATATGTTAGCAATTGACATCATTTTCCAGCTATTTCAAAAATTTTGTTTGCAATACGTTCATCTGCATCCCTGATCGCCATTTTCCCCAATTCCTGCGACATTGCCGTCATTTGTTGGGCATTGTTTGCCAAAGCACTTACTGTATTGTATAGTTTATCATTTATCTCGTTATCATTTATGATCAATGCCGCACCTTTATCCACAAGCGCCTGAGCATTGCTCCACTGGTGATTTTCGGCTGCGAAAGGGTAAGGAACAAATATGACCGGCCTTGCAGCGATGCATAGCTCTGCTATAGCCAGCGCACCTGCCCGCGACACCACAATGTCGGCAGCAGTATAGGCATCGTCCATGCCGGTGATAAAATCCTTTACAAACACACTGTTTTGATATTTGACAGCACTGCCTGCAGCCGTTTCGAAATAGGCCTTTCCGGTTTGCCAGATGATCTGGAGTCCATCGGCAACCCATTTTTCCAAACAAGCACTAACTGCTTCGTTTATAGATTTCGCACCTTGGCTACCGCCTACAACAAGAATTGTCTTTTTGCCCGGCTGCAACCCGAATTTCAACTTACAATCGTTGGAGTTTCCATTCATTCCGGTAATCAATTCCCTGACCGGATTACCTGTAAACAGGATTGCAGATGCAGGGAAAAAGCGGCTCATATTATCGTATGCCACGCAAATGGCCTTTGCTCTGTTTGCCAGCATTTTGTTGCTTTTGCCGGCATACGAGTTCTGCTCCTGTATCAGGGTTGGGATCCTAGCCGCCTGGCCCGCACTCAGCATGGGGTAGCTGGCATAACCGCCTACTCCAACAATAACATCGGGCTTAAACCGGTCTATTATTTTCCTGGCTGCATTGCGGCTTTTCAAAAGCTTGCCGGGAAGCGATAAGTTAGCCAGCAGGTTGCTTCTGTTGAAACCAACAATATCGAGACCAACAATTTCAAAGCCTGCCTGCGGCACCTTTTCCATTTCCATTTTACCAACGGCGCCAACGAACAGAATCTGCGTATCAGGTCTCAGCCTTAGCAAAGCCCTTGCAATAGCAATTGCCGGGAAGATATGCCCCCCGGTTCCGCCGCCTGCTATTATGATACGTAGTTGTCTCATGCCTATGCCGCCGGAGCCGGTACAGCCCCGTTGATTGTGTTTTTGTTGTTATTAATATTTGTCTTAACTATTATCTTCGATTCTCCCGGTTGCACGTCATTGTTTTGGGTCGCTGCAGCTTTTGTCAAATTGGCTTGTCTTGCGCCCTCCATATCATCCACATACCTGCTCACGCTTAAGATTATGCCAATTGCAACGCTTGTGAACCAAATGGAAGAACCACCCATACTCACCATTGGTAGCGTGAGCCCGGTAACCGGCACAAGGTGAACGTTTACCGCCATGTTGAGCATGGCTTGAAAAACCAGTGTAATGCTTAAGCCCACTGCCAGAAACGCGCCAAACGCATAGGGACATCGCTTAAATATGAGTATGCTTCGCCATAAAAATATCAGATATAATAATATGATTGCACCACCACCAATCAAACCGTATTCTTCTATGATAATGGCATAGATAAAATCTGAATACGGATGAGGCAGGCTGTTTCGTTGTCTGCTCTTGCCAGGTCCGAGTCCAAACACACCGCCGTTGGCTATTGCGATCTTCGCCTGCTGCACCTGAAAACCGTCGCCTTTCTTACCATGATCCGAGCCACTTCTGAAATCAGTGATACGTTGCTCCCAGGTATTGGCCCGGCCAAAACCCGTAAGTTTAGAAACAACAAACAAGCAACCAATACCCATTATCCCAACTGCTGCAAGGATCAACAGGTGCACAACCTTGATACGCCCGATATAGAACAGTATCATGCACGTAACCCCGAGCATCAACGCTGTGGAAAGATTGGCAGGGGCAATAAATGCACAAGTGAGAATAACAGGGACCAGAACCGGTAAAAAGCCCTTTTTCCAGTCGCCTATCACGTTCTGCTTCATGCTCAGCGTGCGTGCCAGAAACATAAATAAAGCAAGCTTGGCGAGGTCTGAAGTTTGAAAAGTAAGATTAATGACCGGTACCCGAATCCATCTGGTGCCATCATTTAAGTTAGCGCCAAAAATCAGGGTATATAGCAAAAGAGGCAAACTGAAAAGATAGGCAATAACTGCCACCCTGGCAAACTTGGTATAATTTACTTTATGTACCCAATAGGTGATGAGCAGCCCAAAACACAGAACAAGTAGCTGCTTGATCAAATAATAATTTGAACTGCGCGACATTTTGTAGGCCAGCGTACATGTGGAACTGTAAACGACCAGCAGGCTGAAGAGTGATAATAAAAGTACTACCCCCCAGATGATTTTGTCACCTTTGGTGCGCGCCAGTAGCTGATTCATTGCCTTTTCACTCAGTACCATAGATTAAAGATTTTTTACGGCCACTTTAAATTGTTCGCCACGATCTTCGTAATTATTAAACAAATCGAAACTGGCACAGGCGGGAGAAAGCAAAACGGTATCTCCCCTGTCTGCATAGGCATAAGCTGCCAGTACTGCATCGCTTGCCGTATAAGTATCGATTATTGTGGGTATTATCCGTTCGAAAGCTTCATGGATTATGCGGTTGTCCTTGCCCAAACAAATGATTGCTTTAACTTTTTGCTGTACGAGCTGCCTGATCTCCGAATAGTCATTCCCTTTATCGAGACCACCCATTATCAGTATTATTGGTCCGGGCAAGCACTCAAGCGCGTACCAGACTGAGTTGAGATTGGTGGCTTTGCTGTCGTTGATGAAGGTGACACCGCGCACTTTTGCCACAAATTCCAGACGATGCTCCAGACTTTTGAACGTGGTAAAGACCTCCCTTATCTTCTCATTTCGCACCCCTACGATCTTCGCTGAAATTCCGGCAGCCATGCAATTGTACTGGTTATGCTTGCCTTTCAGTGCCAGATCGTGTATGGAAGTATCCATCGGATCCCCGTTTATATTCAGGTGCAGTTGTTCGCTGTCTGCCATTCCGCCTTCAAAAAAATTAGTCTGATCCTCCATAGTAAAATATATTATCTTTGATTCAATATTAAAATTCTGCAAATACTCCTTTATAGCTTTATCATCTTTGTTGAGCAACAAAAAATCTTCCTTCTGCTGGTTGGCCGCAATCCTGAATTTGGATGCTACATAATTCGAAAAATTGTAGTCATACCGGTCCAGATGATCGGGCGTAATGTTGAGGATAATAGCTACATCGGGCTTAAAAAGATGGGTGTCGTCAAGCTGAAAACTGCTGATTTCCATCACGTACCAGGCAGCCGGCTTTTCAGCTATTCTTTTCGCAAAACTGTAGCCTATGTTTCCCACAAGTGCGACATCGTACCCGGCCTTTTCCAAAATCTCGTAGGTGAGTGTCGTCGTCGTGCTTTTGCCATTGCTCCCTGTAATTGCAATAATTTTTCCTGCTGCCTTGTAGCGGAAGCCAAATTCGATTTCAGAGCATATTTCTATTCCTTGCTTGCGTATTGCCTTAACTATTGCCACTTTATCGCTGATGCCCGGACTCTTCACTACACAATCTGCTTTCAAAATAGTTTCCTCGGTATGTGCGCCTTCTTCAAAAGGGATATTAAGCTCGGTAAGTGTAGCTTTAAAGTAATCTTTAATTTTTCCAAAGTCCGAAACAAAGACCTCCCAGCCCTTTTGTTTTGCAAGAATGGCAGCACCTACACCACTTTCGGCGGCGCCCAAAACAACAAGCAGTGGCTTTTTTTCTTCCATTATTGAATTTTTAATGTTACTATACTTAATATTGCCAATATGATTCCGATAATCCAGAAGCGGGTTACGATTTTCGATTCGTGATATCCCAGCTTCTGGTAGTGATGATGCAACGGCGCCATTTTGAATATCCTTCTGCCTTCACCATATTTCTTCTTTGTGTGTTTGAAATAAGAAACCTGTAGCATTACCGAAATGTTCTCTATGAGAAAGATCCCACAGATAATAGGTATGAGCAGCTCCTTGCGAACGATGATTGCCAGCGATGCTATAATACCACCCAGAGCAAGGCTGCCGGTATCGCCCATAAAAACCTGTGCCGGATAGGCATTGTACCACAAAAAACCAACGCATGCTCCGATGAAAGCACCAATAAATATGGACAGTTCTCCAAGATTGGGAATATCCATTATGTTCAGGTAGCTCGCAAAAAGGTAGTTACCTGAGAGGTAGGCAAAGGCCCACAGGCATACACCGATAATGGCCGACACACCGGTTGCCAGCCCGTCGATACCATCGGTGATATTGGCGCCATTGGAAACCGCAACAATTATGAATATCACGAACAGGATATAGATGATCGGAGTTGTGTATTCTACATATTTCGCGCCGAAAATTGAAGCAATTTTTGAATAATTGAACTCATGGCCTTTTATAAAGGGTATTGTAGTGGTAGCAGTGCGAACGTTCACATAGGCCTGAGGCTTGCCGTTTTCATCTTTGCGGGTATTAAGACCAGACTCAAGCTTTTCTGCTGCTGAGTGCAGATAAGCCTGCCCCGGAGCAACCTCGCGGCTAATCAATACGTGATTATTGTAATATAGTGTAATACCCACAATAATACCCAATCCCACCTGGCCCATCACCTTGAATTTGCCGGCCAGCCCTTCTTTATTCTTTTTAAACACTTTGATGTAATCGTCCAGAAAACCTACGAACCCAAGCCAAACCGTTGAAACAAGCATTAATATGATATACACATTCATCACCCTTGCAAACAAAAGTGTAGGTATTAATATCGCGGCGATGATGATGATGCCGCCCATTGTTGGTGTGCCTTTCTTTTGATTTTCTCCCTGCAATCCCAATTCCCTGATCGTCTCGCCAATCTGTTTCCTTTGCAAAAAGCGGATAAGCCGCTTTCCGAAAAGCATGGATATAACAAGAGACAAAATGATGGCAAAGGCCGTACGGAATGTTATATAGTAAAACAATCCGGCTCCCGCCATGTGGAAAGTGTCTCTTAGATATGTAAACAGATAATACAGCATTGCTCTATTTTTCTAATATATTGAAAGCATTAATCAGTTCTTCTTTGTCATCAAAATGATATTTCACCCCATGTACTTCCTGATAAGTCTCATGACCCTTTCCTGCAAGTAGTATGATGTCTCCGGGAGATGCAATCATACAAGCCGTTTTTATGGCTTCTCTTCGGTTGGTAATTCTGAGACTTTTCCTTTTCATAGCGCCTGTAAGGGCAGATTCCATTTCGTCCAGAATGTTCTCAGGGTCTTCTGTACGTGGATTATCGGTAGTGAAAATGGCCTTATCACTATGCATACAGGCTACTTCCGCCATTATCGGTCTTTTGGTTCTGTCACGATCGCCACCACAACCCACCACAGTAATAATTTGTTGCGAATCGCCCTGCAATTGTTTGATAGTAGCCAGTACATTGATCAGTGCATCCGGTGTGTGGGCATAATCAACAATACCCAATATTTTATCATTTGGCGACAAGAAAGTTTCAAATCTGCCTCTTGCTCCGGTTAGCGTACTCATCGCAATGAGCACTTCAAGCTTTTCTGCTCCCAGCAGCACAGCCACGCCGTATACAGCCAGCAGATTGTAGGCGTTGAACGTGCCAATCATCTTGAAATGGGTCTCATGATGATCTATATTCATGAGGAGTCCTGACAGACTGTTTTCTATCACCTTTCCCTTAATGTATGCGGGTCGTTTCAGGCTGTATGCATATTTCTCTGCGGCAGTGTTTTGCAACATCACCATACCCCGCTTGTCGTCTGCATTCACAAGTGCAAAAGCTGTAGGGGGCAATGCATCGAAAAAGCTCTTCTTAACCCGAATATATTCATCAAAAGTCTTATGATAATCAAGGTGATCATGGGTGATATTGGTAAAAACAGCGCCCCTGAAATTAATTCCGGCAATTCTTTGCTGATGTATGGCATGAGAACTAACTTCCATAAAAACATGGGAGCAGCCCTTTTTCAGCATTTCTGCAAAAAGCTCCTGTATGGAAACAGCATCGGGCGTAGTGTGTGTAGAAGGCAGTACTTCGTCATTTATCCTGTTTTCCACAGTCGAAATGAGTCCGCATTTGCATCCAAAAGACTGATATAGCTTGTAAAGTAATGTTGCTGTTGTAGTTTTGCCATTCGTTCCGGTGATTCCAACCACAATTAAAGAGTGGGATGGATTATTATAGAAGGAAGAAGCAATAATACCGGCTATTGCAGCAGTATCTTTTACAACAATATAGGTAACATCAATATCGCATTTGTCGGGCAATGCTTCGCAAACAATAATTTTTGCACCGAGCTCAATAGCTTTTGCAATAAACATATGCCCGTCTGAGCTAACGCCTTTTATAGCAATAAACATGCTTCCAAGCGCTGCCTTGCGGGAGTCTATACAAATACCGGTAACCGCTACTTCCTGCGTACCGGTAATCTGTTCGACTCTTACTCCCTGCAATATGTCGTTTAAGTTGCGCATCAGCTCAATTGTATCGTTATATTCTGACCTTTATTAATTCTTGTTCCGGGATCAATCGATTGACCCTTCACTTTTCCTTTCCCAATTACTTTCACATTCAGCCCGCTGGTTTCGAGAAGATAAACAGCATCCCGAAGACCCATACCCGTAACATCGGGAACCATATTTTTAAATATTTTTGCGGGCTCCAGAGCAAGTCGGCTGCTTGAATCGGGACGAAGCTGCATCATGACGTTCATAAAATCTGTTGGGGTAACCTGACGCTTTTTTATAGCACTCAACAATATCTGGTATCCGCGCGCGGTGGACAGTTTTGCAGGCAGGATTCCGGTAGCGGTTCTTTCAAAACTATCCAATGGCGCATCCCACGCGCCCATATTGTTTGCGAATATTTTATCTGCAATCATTCTGAATACGGGGGCTGCGATGGCGCCTCCGTAATATTCTTTTGAATGGGGCTTGGTGCGCACAACAACACATATGGTATATTTAGGTTCATTCGCCGGAATAAACCCAACAAACGACCCCTGATATATGCCATCTGCATACTTTATAGCGCCATCGGATACTTGAGCAGTGCCGGTTTTGCCTGCAATTTCATAGAAAGGCGACTTGATTATCTTAGCTGTCCCCTCGGTTACCACAGCCTTCACACATTTCATGACCTGGGCAATAACAGAAGAATCTCCAATGTGCTCTACAACAGCCTGTGGCTCAAAAGTCTTGATATCTTTTCCATATTCCCTAATCGAACTTACGATATAGGGACGCATCATTCTCCCCTTGTTGGCTACCGCATTGTAAAGCATACAGGTGTGCAATGGCGTTATCCTTACACCATAACCGGTAGCCAGCCAGGGTAGCGAAGTACCGCTCCATGCTGCGTCTTTAGGGGTGATCATCACCGGTTTCACTTCTCCCGGCAAGTCGATCTGCGTTTTATCGTTCAGGCCAAGAGCCTTCAAATGATCCGTAAACCGCGATGGATTGTCCTGATAATTATTGTTTGCAAGTTTTGCGAATGCTGCATTACTCGACTCTGCAAAGGCTTTCCAGATCGGCAATTCGTGGAGGCCGAGGTGAGAATCGCGCATCACTCTGCCTTTTGCAAACCTTATTGCGCCGCCTTCTGCATCAACGATCTGATCAACATTTATCTTTTTATCGTTAAGTAAGGACAACAAAGTAGCCAATTTGAATGTAGAGCCGGGCTCAGTACGATCAAATGCATAGTTATAATCTTCCCAGTAGGCGCTATCTGCCTGCAGACCGAGATTTACCATGCTCCTTATTTTGCCTGTTTTTACCTCCATCACAATACAGGTACCATGAACGCAGTCAAAACTATCCAGCACTTTCCTTAGGGCGTGTTCGGCTATATCCTGCATATTCATATCGAGCGTTGTGATCACATCTTTGCCGTTCTGGGCTTCGGTTTCCGTCCCTTCGATAGGCAGCCAGTTATTGCCGGTAGATTTTCTCAGCATTCTGTAGCCGTTTTTACCGGCCAGATAATTGTCGTACAAACATTCAATGCCTGTCTTTTTTGCCTCCCTGTATTTCCCTATGGTACGAAGCGCGGTTTTGTCATAAGGCATCGTCCGGTTTTCTTTCGGAGTGGCTATAAAGCCCCCTTTCATTCTGCCCCTGTTGAATATGGGAAATGAACGTAACAACTCGTACTGACCGAACCTGAGCTTTTTGCCTATCAGAAAATGGGTATCTTCATCATTGTAAGCCCGTACCAGCTCTTCTTTGTATTCTGTTGAGGACTTGTCGAGAAATAATCCCGCAAGGCAGGAAGCCAATGAATCGATTTTCTGATTGAACAATGCTGAATCGATTACGGTAAAGTCAACGCGCACCTCAAATTCAGGTATTGAAGTACTGAGGAGTGTGCCGTCTTCAGTATAAATATTACCTCGTTCTGCGATAATCGTGTCTGGCTTGGTTTGCAGCTCGAATGCCTCATCCCTGAGCTTTTTGCCTTCCCTGACCTGCAGCCAAATCGCCTTGCCCAGAATAACTGCACCAAACAAGCAAATGCAGGTAAAGGAAATGTATACCCTGATCCGTATGTTCTTTTTTACGTTCATTTGTCATTTGCCTTCTCCCGGGGGCTTTTATTTGATACAACAGTAATTTTATAGGCTGGCAACTTGGATGGCTCCAGCTTCAGTCTTCTGGCGCTGTTTATTATTTGTGTCTCCGTTTTCACGGACATCAGATCAGATTTTGTGTCCAGATATTTCCAGCGCATTTCGTTGAGCAATGCATCCTGTACACTAAGCTGACGCTCTATCTCCAAAGCGCGGTGGCTATTACTAATATATATAAGGCACAAAACAGCAAGAAACACGACAAAAGGAATATTATCTACAATGGCTTTGTAGGATAATTTTTCGGCAATAGCACGCCAGTCGCTTTTTACGGCCTGGGCTGTACTTTGATTTTCCTGATTCTGTGTTTCGATACCCATACTTTATATTTTTTCTGCTATCCTTAGTTTCGCGCTACGTGATCGCGGATTTTTTTTCATTTCTTCATCTGTTGGTTCTATTGGCTTTGGTGTCATCTGTCGAAATACGATCAGCTCGTTCTGTACATTATCCTGCTCACCGAAATGCCCTTTTTTTACAAACTGTTTCACTAATCTGTCTTCTATTGAGTGAAACGTTATTACACTCAGTCTGCCCCCGGGTTTCAAAAGCGTCGCTGCCTGTTCCAGCAAATCCTTAAGAGCGCCCGTTTCATCATTCACTTCCATCCGCAATGCCTGAAACATTTGAGCGAAATACTTTGCCGGCATCCCCTTGACAACTTCGGCAACTGTTGCTTTCAATGTTTCAACGGTGTTCAGTTTGGTCGCGCTCCGTTTGTCTGTTATGCATTTCGCAAGCTGCCTGGCATTACGTACTTCGCCATATTCTTCAAAGAGCTTCTGCAGCTTCGCTTCACTGTAGTTCTGCACAACATCTGAGGCCTTTAACTCCTGGCGCCGGTCCATTCTCATGTCAAGCGGACCGTCGAACCTAAGCGAGAAACCTCTCCCGGCGGTGTCGAACTG
>Ga0208506_1000602_pt1 | contig 10781 bp, 6 predicted proteins | sample CryBogCBH29Jul08_FD_184616 | JGI IMG/M metagenome (GOLD analysis project Ga0208506, IMG submission 184616) | Freshwater microbial communities from Crystal Bog, Wisconsin, USA - CBH29Jul08 (SPAdes) | ecosystem: Environmental > Aquatic > Freshwater > Lake | place: Crystal Bog, Wisconsin, USA... | reverse complement strand
CATTAATCCCTTCTGGCGCATCATGTGCGACTCTATTGCTACATTCGGCGATGTAAAAGTGTTTAAAAATAAGAATTATCTGCCGCTGGGCTATGCTTACGACAAGTATATAAAGGAAAGCAATTTTGAAAAATTATCGTCCGTTCAAAAGGAGTTTATCAGCCTCAGGGCGAGTATACTGGATGACAAAGACATAACCAAAGTGCCCGGCATGAAAGAAATGTTGCCGTCTGATACTTTTTCTCTATACATATTTACCCCTGATACGCTGACCAACGAGATCAACGCATTGCGCAGGGATACGCTCGTGATTACCAAATTTAATGACAATAATATAGAAGGCAAAGTTGCTGCCACCGAAGATGAGCTGCTGTATCTTTCTGTGCCTTACGATGGCGGCTGGACATTGAAAGTGGACGGACAGCCGAAAGATAAAATCGTAGTTGATGGCGGTATGACCGGTGTTTTTCTCAATAAAGGCCAGCATCAGGTATCCATGTCTTTTGACCTGCGCTATTTTAATAAAGGCGTATATATGGGGCTTTTTGGTATTGCGCTGTTCGCCGGTCTGTGGTTCTGGACAAAGAAAAAGCCCAGGGGAGAAGCCTCGGCATAAGTTGGGGAGAGAATGTTGTTTGAACAATCTGTTGACAGAGCATAACACTATTCAAAAAAGGTTTTCGCAGGTAGAGACTTTTCAGTAGCCACGACTTTTAAGTCGTGGTCAGTTTAACTTTCTGGAGGCTTTAGCCGCATCTGCTCATGGTATGTAATTTTCGGCTGAAGCCTTTATATTATTCTTATTACCACGACTTAAAAGTCGTGGCTATTTTGCCTCACCCCAACCCTCTCCGAAGGAGAGGGAGATGCCACGTAAAAAGGCAACGCGACATAAAAGTCGTGGCTACTTTGTCGGTATTGATAGATAAGAAACTTCAATTAGAACTGGCAAAAAAAATAGCAAATCAACTTCCATTGACACTGATGTGTTTGAAGGTTTTGTTTCTCAAAGAAGATATTTAGAGCTTTGTGCGACCTTTATTCCTCAATTTGTTCTAATGTTCTATTGAGAAATTGCCTTTCACCGAAAGGGTGTTCATTATATTCAGCAGAATATTTTTCGCTTAGTATGGATCTGTATTTATACAGCGCATTCTTAATGTTATTCATTTCGCTATCCGAAAGATCATCCAGGTATTTTTCGATTAATAAGTATGACATCCATGAAACCTCGCCTCCGCCTCCCGTACACATGATTTCAACGAAGAGAGGCAAATATTCCCTGCAGTCGAGTTTTTCTAAAGCATAAAGCATGGTTCCCCGATTGCCCACGTTCTTATTGTCATTAATCATATCAATAAGAATAGGAACCGCTTCATTCACATGCATTTCAGCCAATGCCAAAACAATACCATCTCTAATTAGGGTCTGCTGGTTAAGTCAATTCCAATCATATACAAATAGATGTAATTCATAAATATAATTAGATTTGTTTATAATGTCAATAAGTTTTCTTGTATAACTTAAAGTCATTTGGATAGGGGCAAAAAGTACCTGCCCGGTCAACTTGACCAGGTTAAGTACCATTATGATGGAGGCGATCCAGGACTCACTTGTCTGGGCAAGCCTTGCTTTTATTCGGTTCATTCCATAACCGGCTTTGGCTTGCCCAAACTTACCCTCTATTGGATTTCGCTCTCCCGGTCTTACGTGTTCTTCCACTGCCTTTGGTCTCCCAAGCGGTTTACCATGAAGGGTTATGCCCAATAGTTTTAGTTTTTTTCTGTTTTCACGGGTACAATAAACTTTATCGGCTAATACTTCTTTTGGATAATATCCCAATCGCTTCTTATACCTTTCCACACTATCCATGAGTCGTGTGCTTTCATTAAATGCCTCCCACGATAAGTCTTCGATAAAAGCAAAGCCATTCATCAGGCTTACATGTAGTTTAGCTCCAAACTCCACCGGCGCATTGGTCTTCCCCCTTACTATGGGCCGTACATGAGGCTGATGAATGCTCACTATCCTATGTTCTATGCTGTGTTTTCGCGTCACAAACATGGTAACTTGTTGGTCATACAAGGTTTGTATTACCAGGAGGTATTTGTAGGGGCCGATGCCTAGAGGTATTCTTGCATGTTTTTCTAATAGCTTGTGGATGTTCTTAATGTTTCTTTTCAGGTACCCAAGTTGTTTTCTGATAGCTGCTCTTATTTCTTTCTTTGTTTTATGTCTCTTTTGCGCTGTTTTTAAATATTGCTTTCGGGCAATAGCTCTATATGTTCTTGGTTTTGATTCGTGCAGAATGGGACTGAACAATAAATCTATTAATTCCTCTGATTTTTCACGCGCATCACTGAGCAAATCTAAATCTGTCGGGTAACGTATGTCCTGGGGACAGGCTGTTGCGTCTACAATAAGTTGACCCTTATTTTCTCCCGAAGCCTTATTGTCGTTTGGGTTGCCGACTGGTAATTGAGGTACTTCATCAACAGTAGGGGCTTGCAGTAATTCTTTCGTCTGATTGCTGTGTGGCTCTGTTAGTTTTCCTGCATTTTCTTGCGCGGCATGTTGTTCATTTTCAACAGACTTAGTATCTTGTTCTGCTTGGACTTGCTTACCGGCACCCTTTTCTGATACCTCAACCGGTAAAGGTTCCGGGATGGGTTCCCGACCTATCTGACCACCTTCATATAAATTCAGTATCTTCTCATTTATAAGATTAATCTGATCAGCGCCTAAACGTTTGCGTAAGTCCACAAATACGGACGGGTCGAAGGCTGCTTCATTACAGAAACTACTGTAACCAATAAAGTATTGCATATACATATTCTCCTGTATCTGCATAATCGTTTCCCGGTCTGAAAAACCACATATATGCTTGATTATGATTGCTCCTAATGCCACCCGGGGATTAATTCCGTCAGCGCCAGTCGCACTATTTCGCATCTGATTTTGATATACATGCACTAAAGCATCCCATGGGATTTTGCGTGCAAGAATAACCCATCGGTTGTCGGCACACAAACTTTGATCAAAGGGGGTTTCAAAATTTGGTATTTGCAGTTGACTGGCACTGACGTACTCCTGTTTGGATGGACGACTTCTTTGAGCTTTCGCCATATACTTTTAAAATTAGCTCTCCAAATTTAGCAGTATATTCCAAAGGTAAGAACCCGAAGATTTTTAAAAATAAAAATATCAATACGATTTATATAATCGATAATTAATGCAATAGCTGCAAGGTTTCTAAAGGGGCTTTTGCACCAACCTTGCACCAATTTAAGAAATAATCCCCCAAAACACACGCCAACAAAGGATTTCGATATTTAACAGCAGACCCTATTTAGCATCAGGATGGGGATAGGGTACCACAAATATCTCTTTCACTCGTTTGGATCGCGAAAAATAGGGTATCCAAATACAGGCCGCAAAAAATGAACGAAGAATATTTTTTGTGTCTAACGGAATTTGTAAAAAAATGTGAGAAATAAAACTGTCAATAGTAACAAAAACAATCATGCATATATAAAATGCAATCATGCACCTGGGCAATATATCGCGCTTAAAAATCATGAGGATAAGGCAGAAGGCAGCAAAGCAGCTGTATATGCCTTTTACTATGAATTCTCCCCATAAAATAGCCTTAAATTGATTTGCAAAGGTTTTATAATCATACACATGCCAAATGCCCTGATAGAACATTTCATCGCTAAACAAAGTATATATGGATCTGCCTCCTGTATATAGCAAACCAATGACAGGTATAATAAGCCAACCCACAAATGGTTTTGGAGCCTCGTATATACTTGAAGCCTTTAGTGTCTTGATTTTGTATATGCGGATGCAGCCATAAGAGCACCCACAAAGAACAACAGCGAACAGGGCGATGGCCACGAGATTCAGATTTTTGTGTTTGTTGGCATTTGCTGGAGTATAGCTGAAAGTGAAGGAAAGATAGTCATCAACTAATTTTTTTCTATCCTTTTCATATTGGGCTATTTCATCAATATTGATATTGTCTTTTAAATAAGCTAATTTGTAATTGATCGACAGTTGGTTTGAGTCGGCAAAAACCTGCTTTGAAAAGTAGTAAGCGTTACGGTGTAAAGTGTCTTTTTTGTCGGCAATTTGCCAAATAAAAGGAGCGTTCACACGTACCGAGCAGTTTATGTCGTAAGGATATTCTACAGATACGGGGTATTTGTATTTGTTTTCTACGTTTGGTAAAATGCTTCTGATGGCCTCGCAATACAATGAGCGAGAATAATACTGATTGACCGAATCGTACTCCAGAAAATCATCAATTTCATATTTCTCTAATGTTTTAACAATATTATTATTTTTATTATCAATAATAATTACCGAATCTACGCTTTTAATGTGCGGATATATTTTTGTATAATAATTGAGGTAATTTTTCTCCAGATCGTGTCTGCTTTGATCAGAAATGCTATTTCTGAAATTGTCTGCCGCGCTCAATGAATAGGTGGTCTCTACCGTTAGTGATATGGGGCTGTGTATATCAACTATGTTATAATATTCATCATATTTAATCTGGCCGATTTGTGTTTCAGGAATTGTGGCAAGAGAATCTGCACCAGGGCGTAAGACGAGCGCTTTTCCATATTCCGGGCAATAAAAGTCGACACCTGAGCCACCCTGGCCGGCGATTGTGGGATCGATCCAAACATCTTTATTTGACAAATGGACTACCACAATTGCATGATTGAAGGCTGATGGGGCCGGGATATGTTCGGTAACCTTTTCTTTTAATACGGAATTTACCAAAGCCATATCTGCCTGCAAGCCGGCTGAGCGCAACATAGAAACCAACAGGAGCGACTTGTCTTTACAGTCACCGTAACGCTGGCTGAATACTTTTTCGGGATTGTTTGCCTTATGCGAATTAATACCCATTTCAACACCCATGTATCGTATTTCGTTCTGAACAATGTTGGTGAGCTCTCTTATGAGTCCTGGTATATCTTCTTTATTTTTATTTTTGAGATCGCCGATTAGCTTAGCTATGGCGCCACTCAATTTATTATTGGGGGTATTTATCTGGTATGCCCAGTCTGTTACTTCTCTCCAGGATTTGTATTCGGATATTTGCACATGTGGTATGGGGTTGAACCAACCGGGAGATTTGCTGTCAGATTCATGACCTTTTACATTCAGCAGATTCCACTCATACTGCACTGAAGCATTGTTTTTTGTGATTGTCGGCTTATCTGCATTGTTGAAATATTTGAAATTCAATGTGCGCGAATCCGATACCGTGATAAAATAATGAACCTGAGAAATAGGGTCTGAGCCCTGAAAGCTAAAATTGGTAAAAAACTTACCTTCAAAAATGGGATTAGTTCCCTTTATTGTATACGAATATTCTATTTTGTCGCCTACACGAATATCCTCAAGAATTAAATAAGCGCTGTAAGTGCCATTATAAATATGGCGCGACAAATCTTGTTCGTTGGCAATAACTTTAAATGCGTCTTTCTTTAGCCTGTCTATCGGTTTTCCGTTCCGCCAGACCGTTATATGGTGAATGGTAAGAAGTTCGAAAGACGGATCAAAATCTATTGAGATGCTGGAGGCATTCTGTAAGCCGGCATCTGAGACGATATCTGTGATAATGTGTTTGTATTCTTCACCTTTTTCAACATTTATTTCCTCTTCATAGAGTTTTGTATAATATCCATCATTTATATCTCTCAAATCGGGCTGCTGATCATTCATAATAACCTGAGCGATCCAGTTTGGCTTAGGTGCAAAATGAATAGTTGGAAGGGCGTTTGAACTATTGAAGAATAGAATGTTCAGAAGAAGGATGATAAAGCAAGCCCTATATAACATGGCATAAAGATATGTAACCAAATGAAAAACGTACATGCCACGAAAATAAAATTTGCAGAAAATAATGCGCAATATTGATATTGCCGGGATCTAATAAATCAGGTTGAATCAAGTTTGCGTATTTCTGGCTTGCTACTGTGCCACTTTCAATAGATCCGGCAGTTTTCTCTCCTTTTTACCCCAAAAGCATAAAATTTACCTTATTTAACTTATGTTTGCAAGTACATCTGCACAAACAGAAGCGCTTTTCTAACGAAGTCGGGAAAAGTAGCGTCTGTGTTTAAAGTAATTGCGTGTGGAAATATTAATATTATGAAAAAAATTATTGCACTGTTGGTTTTTCTGGCTATCGCCAATTTCTCAAAAGCATCTGCAACATTCAACCTGCTGAACACGGTTTGCGATACCAATGGCACGCTTGTTGTAAGCTATACCGGTTTTTTCCTGCCGCCATTTCATGTGCAGTGGCAATATGGCGCCCGCACCACTATGCATACCATAACCGGGTTTTCAGACACATTGCGCAATTATAATGGCGCAACCATTACGGCAGTTACGCTGTTCGATTCTGTGATGGCCGTAATTGAAACCGATACTTTCCACGGTACGCTTCCACTGTATTTTACCTTGTCATCCACAAATTCTGTTTGTCCGGCGCAACCTACAATGTCGGCTACGGTTTCAGGATCAAGCCCGCTTACTTATTCGTGGTACAACGTGGCTACCGGCGAAATTGTTGGTACAGCGGCTACGGTTACGGTGCCCGGCAGCGGTATTTATGGGGTTTGGATCACCACTGGCACTGCCGGTTGCGGGTCCGGTTCGTCGGCTACCGGTCTTTATGATACGGTAACAGCGGCAGTTATGTTTTCTGATACACTCGTTGCCTCTACTGCAAACTGCAACAATGGCAAAGTGAAGATAGATACGATTGTAGGTACTTATACTCCACCTTTGAGCTATATGTGGTCTAACGGTGCATCCACAGATTCTATCACAAACCTGATTGCAGGCACTTATTATCTCACCATCACAGACTCAAACGGTTGCGCGTACCATGCCAGTGCTACGGTAGCGGCCAGTGTGTCCATCAGTGTAACAACTACTTCAGGCGGTACAGGTTGTTCCGGATTTGGCACTATCACAGCCCATACACTTGGCGGTTATCCTCCTTATTCCTTTATGTGGAGCAACGGTGCCATTACCGCATTTCAGCCGGGTGTTCCAGCAGGCTCCTATACTGTTTCGGTTACGGATTCAAAAGGCTGCCAGGGTACTGGATGGGGAAATGTGAATAATACAGGTACGCTTAATGTCACTGCTTCAGCTACGTATAGCTCGTGCATGTCGGCGACAGGTTCAGTATACTTCGCAATTTCAGGGGGAACCGCTCCTTATACCGATACGTTGTATGCATCGCCCATTCAAACAGGAATTATTTGTCCCTTTCTCCCTGTTGGAACATACGGTTACAAAGTGGTTGACGCGGCCGGCTGCGTTAAGATGGGTTATGTCACGGTTCCGCGTTCAGACAGCGCTCATATAGATTTTGTATCTTCGGCTGCGACCTGTACACTTTCTAACGGAAGTGTATCGGCCTATGTTACCGGCGGTACTTCGCCATATACTTATAGCTGGAACACCGGCGCTACAACATCCAGTATTACCGGTCTGTCAACGGGAACTTATGCATTGACAGTAACCGATGGTGCTGGTTGCTCATCTACCTCAACAGCAACGGTAGCCGATTTTTCCACGCTTTCGGTGTCATCGGCCACAAACTATGCTTCCTGCCTCAGCACAGCAGATGGTGGCGTAACACTGAATCCGGCGGGGGGTACACCTCCGTATTCTTATAGCTGGAGCAATGGCAGTACGTCATCGCACGTCAGCGGGCTTCCAACCGGGCCCTATTGGGCTTATGTAACGGATGCTTCGGGATGCACAGCCTATTCCTACAATTATGTAGGTTATGATGCTGCAGACAGTTTCTGTTTTTGCATCATCAGGGGTAGAGTGTTCAACGATAACAATGTAGACTGCACTCAGGAGCCGGGAGAAGCAGGCTTGCCGAATATGCAGGTATATTGTTCAGGAGTTGGCTATGCATATACCGACGATAGCGGCAGTTATTCTTTCCTTGTACCATCGGGCACTTATACAATCACCGAAACCGTAGATCCGTACTATCATCTTTCGGGTTGCCAGATGAACAATATTCCTGTTACCACAGTGGCCGATACAAATTGTGTGCATATCATCAATTTTTCAAATACGGTAGATTCCATTAATGATCTGGAAATCAGTTCATGGGATTTTACACAACCCATTGCAGGCAGGCCCTATACGCAAATGACCATTATGCATAATAAAGGCACCGTGCTCGAAAATGGCCCGGTAGCAGCAGCCAAGACCGATTCTCAATTATTTGATGCAGCCTTTATCCCCGCAGGAATTTACCAGAACAGTCCGGATCAGGATTACCGTACACCTTACAGCGGTGGGCTGCCTTCAATGGCGCCGGGTTCATCACTGATGTATCTCCGCAATTTCAATATCCCGGCCTATTTGTCAATCGGCACAATGCTTAACTTCTATGATACGCTGGCATATATTGCGCCGCTTGATTCCTGGATTACAGATTACGATCCTACTAACAATGTCTATACGCTTACCACGCAAGTGGCTGCGTCCTCGCCATCCAATTTTAAAGAAGTAGCGCCAAAGGGATATGGCAGCAATGGCGTAATTCCGGTTAGTGACAGCGTATTGCAGTATATGATTCATTTCCAAAATACAGGCAGCACTACTGCGCAAAATGCCGTCATCACCGATACGCTCGATAACAATCTGGACTGGACTACCTTCAGGCCTATTTACACATCTGCGCCTTGCGAGTTTGCCCAAAGCAACAATGGCAAAGTAGTGAAGTTCACATTCAATAACATCGAACTGCCTGCCTCAAACGGCAATGCATTCCTGGGTAGCTGCATCATTCTTTATTCCATAAAATTGAAGCCGGGCTTGATTTATGGCGACCAGATCCGCAATACTTCGTCTGTTTATCTGGACAACCACACTCCGGTTCGCACCAATACTACGCTGAATACTATCGGGTGGCCGCTGGATGTTGCAAAAACAACCTATACAGATGATTTTGTAACTGTTTATCCTAATCCGGCAAATGATGTAGTCAACGTAATCATTAAAAGTGCTACAGGTACGGGTGAAGCGACTATGACTATCAGCGATATAGCTGGTCATATGTTGATGAACAGGTCTGTCAGGCTGACCAGCCAGTCACAATTTATTGCACATGACGTATCTTCATTGAAAAATGGCGTGTATCTGGTAAGCCTAGTGGCTGATGGCAAAGCACAGACTAAAAAGTTGTTGATTTTGAAATAGATTGAAGATGAAATGCGCATGGTTTATTCTGCTGGTCGTGGCGTTATCGGCATCGTCATGCAAGGACACCTGGGACGAAGACGATAAAGCGCAGTTTAAAAGGGTTTGTTATGAGGATGCAATAAAGTGGGCTGGCACAGACAGGCTGGCTACTCAATATTGCGATTGTGTGATGGAAAAAATATTGGTAAAATACCCCAACGAAAATGATGCGCTCGAGAATGTGGATAGCATCATCAAAGATCCGCAACTGATAGGATGCAGGCCCGGAGCCGCGAATCGTTAGGCTATTTGCGCCACAGCAGACTGCCGTCGCCAAAACTTAAAAACCGGAAATTGTTTGTAAGGGCGTAATCATAAACTTTTCTCCAGTCCTCACCAATGAATGCGGCTATCAACAACAACAATGTTGACCCCGGCTGGTGAAAATTAGTTACCAAACCATTTACAATCCTGAACCGGTAGCCAGGTGCAATTATGATATTGGTACGGGCAACAATGCCATGCAGGTTATTGTGTTCGGCATAGTTGGCCAGCGCTTGCAGGGCAGTCAGTGGAGCGGTTGTGTTTTCTGCTTCATAAGGCTCCCATTGGCCTACCACAAGTTCTTGCGGATTGAATGAGTTCTCATTGTGTAGTTTAGCGCCTAACCAATACAGGCTTTCCAGAGTCCTTAACGAAGTAGTTCCGACAGCCACAATGTTTCTGCCGATGTTGTCGATCAGGTGTCGAAGTACCGGGAGCGAAACTTCAATCCATTCTTCATGCATTTGGTGTTCTTGCAATACCTCGCCCTTCACGGGTTTAAAAGTGCCTGCGCCCACATGCAGCGTTACGAAATCGGTTTGAATACCCGTATTTCTTATTTCCGATAAAATTTTATCCGTAAAATGCAGCCCTGCGGTGGGAGCGGCAACACTGCCTTCGTGTCTGGCAAATATGGTCTGATACCGAACTTCATCTTCGGGCTCCGCATTGCGGTGCAAATAGGGCGGCAGTGGCATTTTGCCGGCGATGTGCAGTACTTCAGAAAAGGTAAGCGATGCATCATCCCACGAGAGCTGCACGATATAATCGGTTGCTGCGCGACCTGTAATGGTAGCGCTAAGAGCAAAAGATTCTGTTTTGAGTTGCGGCGTCAGACCGGGTTTCCACTTGCTGGCGCCGCCAATCATGCAGTGCCAGGATACACTCCCCTTTTGCAGCATCGCCTGTGCGATATCCAGCCCGTTGGCAGGAGACAGGCAAAAAACCTCGATGATGCCACCGGTAGATTTTTGGAAAAGCAACCGGGCATGTACCACCCGCGTATCATTGAAAACCATCAGCGAATCCTTTGGAATGAATCCTGGTATATCCCTGAAATGCCTTTCTTCAATGTTTCCGTCACGATAAAGGAGCAATCGCGATTCAGACCTGTCGGGTAATGGATATTTGGCAATCCGGTCATCGGGCAGATCGTAATGGTAATCAGCTATTTTTATTGATTTGGGATTCATTAATTATTATAT
>Ga0208506_1000597_pt1 | contig 10878 bp, 12 predicted proteins | sample CryBogCBH29Jul08_FD_184616 | JGI IMG/M metagenome (GOLD analysis project Ga0208506, IMG submission 184616) | Freshwater microbial communities from Crystal Bog, Wisconsin, USA - CBH29Jul08 (SPAdes) | ecosystem: Environmental > Aquatic > Freshwater > Lake | place: Crystal Bog, Wisconsin, USA... | reverse complement strand
TGATAATTATTTGTAATTATTTGATTATAATTATTTGACTTATTTGTAATTATTTGATTTTGATTATTTGAAGGGGATAATTATTTGAATTATTTGATTCTGCAAATAATTATTTGATGATTATTTTTAATTATTTGAGAATCATAGTTATTATTTGATAATTATTTGAAATTGATTATTTTATGATTATTTGATAATGATTATTTGTAATTATTTGGCATTGATTATTTGGATTTATTTTATCATTATTTTGATTTTTTGAATTATTTGACTTATTTGAATTATTTTATTTATTTGACTTATATTGATTATTTGAAAAGAAGTTGATTATTTGATGATTATTTGAAACTGATTATTTGTCATTATTTGACAATGATTATTTGTAATTATTTGATTTTGATTATTCGATCATTATTTGAATTCTTTGACTTATTTGACTTATTTGACTTATTTGACTTATTTGACTTATTTGACTTATTTGATCTTGTTTGATCTTGAGTCAAGTCACTATTTGACGGGCCGGGCCGCTAAGTTCCTGATGGAAAACGACATGGAAACAGCCTCTCTGGAGAACGAAAGGCTCAGGACCCAATCAAAGGAGTGTCAAGACGCTTTGGAAGCTCAAACTAGTCAGGTTCAGGCCAAGGATTGTAGGATTACTCAGCTGCAGGCAACTGTGCTTGTAACTAAAAGCGATGTCTCCAGGATCATGGCCAAACACAAGTCAGTAAGAAATGGATCCGCGCTGCAGCCCAAGATGATGATGATGAGCAAGATGAAGATGTGGAGTGAACATCTTGAATTTTGCTACGCGCCGGCGCTACTGCGCGCATCGCGCATTTACGTTCATTAAAGCGTTTGTCACTTGAAAGCCTTGAAATGCATCTGCACAATGGCTTTCGCACGGCGCGTTCCAAAATCACCGGCAGCGCGTTCGTGCTGCGGCTGCAGCGACGGCCTCGGCACAGCGCGCTCGACGTGCACGTTAAAGGCCGGTTTGGTTGAATACTCCGAAACAGGATACTCAGGGTACGATGTAACTGCGGGAGGAGAGACTGTGCCGTCGATAATTTCCATCGGGGGCTGGTTGATAGGAGCGCGGTGATCAGCGAAGCGGTATATGTCGTTGTGATCTTCAAAATCAAAAGTCTGATTTATTCCGAGCTTCTCCAGGGCAGCTTGGCGAGCAGCCATGTCTCTGGCAAGCCTCTCATTGTCTTTCTTGATCAAAAAGTTTTCGATTCTCAGGCGGCTTTGCTCGCGTCGCTTTTCCTGTTGGTTCGCGCTTCTCGACTTTTTCGGCATGTTGCGAAAATAGGTGTGTACTCGTGTACAAATATTTGACCAGCTTGACAGAAGGCCACTCCTTCTTCCCGCGAAAAATTGCAGGTGAATGCCTCGCGCATGTCCTGTTGTCTGTTCTGTTCTATGAATGCAAGTGGGCACACGGATGTCATTCCGCGAGGTCGTGGATGGCGCCAGTGTTGCTTCATGTCTTGTTAAGGTGTCATTCTGCGAGGTCGTGGACAGTGCCCCGCAGGCATCCGTTCACGAGGTCGTGGATGGTTGCCTGCGGTAGAACATAAAACATATTCAGGATGTATGAATTCCGCACACGTTGTTCCTTGGCTGACCATTATCTGTTTTTTTTGCCGGTGACTTCCACTACAAACCTTCGGCAACAAGCGAGGACTCTGCCGCCACGCCTGGGAGCCAAGAAATGAGCCAAGACGAATCAGGAACGCCGACGACTCTCGGGATGGCCGCAACGTTGACAACTGAAGCAGAGTTGAAGGCATGGTATCTTGCGAACAACCCGACGCTCCGCAGCCAAGGTCTCTCTTGCCCTAAAGCACTCTACAAAGAAATGCAGAGAGATCTTCGCTACTTTAACACAATGGTGGCCATCATCCCAGTGATTGATTCGGACGATATAGAACGCATGGTCAACGAGTTTTTTATCAATGCGAAACCAGAGCATGTAACCTGTCGAATGCGGCAACTGTGCCCTGATGCTGCTATCTATGTGCTCACTGCCACTTCCAATGAGGCCTAAGACTGGTCGCATCTCGCTCTTCTGTTGGTTTAGTAAATGGTTTTGGCGTCGGCGCGCGGTCTTGCCCGGCGGCGTCGGCGCGCGGACGGCGTCGGCGCGGCGGCGTCGGCGCGCGGACTTGCCCGGTATCGGTATGTTCACTTGGACAAAAGAGCAAACTACGTCTCGCGGGACCAGCCCAGCGCCCATGAGTTGACATACCACACGGGACAGCCGTCTCCTGCGCCTGGCGTGCGGTCGGCAAGCGCGTCGGGGAATTGTGTGCGCATTCCGTTGGGCACCGACCCAAAATCTCCGACAGGGACCACTGGGAGCTTTCCAAGAATGGACTCGACTGGAATAACGTAGAGAACAGGCTTTTTCGGGTCCAGCTCATACAGAACTCGGGATCCGACGGATTCTAACCAAGCTGCATAATCATAAAATACAGTCAAATAACTCAAATAACTCAAATAACTCAAATAATTATTTTAGAATCAAATAAATCAAATAAATCAAATAATTGTTTAGAAAATCAAATAAGTCAAATAAGTCAAATAATCAAAAAAAACTCAAATAATTACCGCTGGCTAGCAGCCCTTCATGCCTTTCCATGACAGAGACAAGCGCGCAATCAAAGGACTTAGATCCTGTGTCAGTCATAGCGGAGAAGGAGAATAGGAGCAGAACCCGACAATACCAGACTGAATCAGGCGTGAGCACAAATCCGCCATGCTCAATTCCAGGAGGCCTTACCAGTGCCAGGTCCTGCCTGTTCCTTCCATAGAACAGTTTTTTGGGGAATGGATCGCAGTACAAGCGCTGTACCCCTTGGTGCTTGGAGTGACCGATGACGAGACAGTTAAAAAGGCAAAAATGGCCTTTCCGGTCATCAGATTGGCGCAGCTCTAGCGACTGGATAAGTGCGTTCAGCTGCAAATAATCACAATAATTGCTACAATTGCAAATAATTAAAATAACTAAAATAATTTGAATGGACCACCTGCTCAGGTTTCAGCGCAGCATGCACGTCAAACCTACTCCTGTCGTCAGGAATGGGGGGCAGATCCAACCTTTGGAATCTGTTATCATGATACTCGTAAAGAAACCGGGCGACCTTGTCAGGCAGAAAGGAAATAATGTTGTATTTTCCCAGTTTGCCAGCATCCCCATGCAAAATGCTTTCGTGCCTGAGGGCATCGTAGCCGTTTATGCCCCCACCCTGCAGATAATGCTCCAAATGTCTGCGTGCCTTGGCGCGCTCCCAGATATTCACTCTGATGCCCATGCATGGCCCATGGGCATCAGAACTTTCTTGACTTCCACCAGCATCAGCCTTCCACCAGCGATCAGCACGTAGCTGGCTGCCAGCGGTGTCGTGCCATTCCTCATGTGTATCACCATCCTCCACCCGTGCCTGCACAGCTTCACAAAGCAACTGAGATGCCTCTTTGTGGACACATTGCTGCATCATGGACAAGGACATTGAAGGCCCTTGATTAGTGTTGCCTCCCTGTGCCTTCACCCATAACTTGTGCCCTCCCTCTGGTCCGTCGCAGCTTGTGTTGATTGGATTTGCATAGTTGGCGATCTCAACCCCACAGTGCTTTAGGGAGTGAACCTTCTCGGTGTCCATGATCAGCAGCCCCTTCTTGTTTTTGTATGGAAAGACAGTGATAAACATGCCCAAAAGCTGGTCTGCCTGTCTTGTAAGAGTCTGCACATCTCGGGGAGTTTTGGGAGGATTTGTGCGACGAAACAGCTTGTACCACGAAACGAATGTATTGGCAACCATAACCAGTTCCTCAGACGGGTCCACTAATACATCACTTCCTTGTGCCTTGTCTCGATTGTATTTGTCCACCTCATCTTTAAGTAAATTGTCCAGAACAAATGGAAGGAGCAGCAAGAGGTGTCTTAAGTCTGCAGCTCGTATGCTAGAATGGGTCTTGCCATGGATTTGCAGGTATTCAAAGATAGATGCGACGAAATAGTTTATTGGAACAAGACACGCGTGAGCTCCATGCATCCTATCAAATAATTACAATAAATCAAATACAAGCAAATACATCAAATAATTGCAATAATTCAAATAAGTACAATAATTACCGATGACCAGTGACGTTTGTGTATTTTCGAAGGAGAAGTCTGAGACGTAAGGTCAGTTTCTTGGCTGCCAATCCGATTTTACCTAGAGCAGATTCCACACACTCCCTGTACTTGCGCAGAATCGCCTTTAAGAAGGCGATAATTATTCCATTATCTATCTGATGCATAGGGTCGCGCATATACATCAAGTTGACACAGAAATGCGGAATGAGCCAAAATGCGTTGAAAAGAAGATGTGCCCCCGCCTTTTTGCGCTGAGACTCGTAGTGGATTGCACCTGGATGCATTGGTCATTGCATCCTAAGGACAAGTATTTTATAATAAACTATTGCTATTATTTGAGTTATTGTGATTATTTGCATTATTGAATACCTGGTCCAGGCCGCACATTGCGCCCGTCTGAGTCCCACTTTACGACCCACTTGTCGCGAGCTCCTTTCAGATGTGCTCCGGCGGCAGCTGCTTCAACCCTGAGCCGCATTCGCTTTGACGATTTGGCTTGAGCAGGAGCATCTGATACCAGGTAGTCCTTACGAGCTGCAAAGCAGCGGTGGCAGACGCAAGGCTCCCCTGTGAACTTGTCACCCTCCTGCTGATCTCCCAACAGACCACCCAGGAAGATCCTGGAACTGCGCTGCACACCGTCGGCCCATGTAAGAATCATGGCACCGCGGGTTCTTTCCGCCCAGCCGTCGAGAAACTCAATCCAGCACCTATGAAACAAACGCATTTTACGAGCTGGTATGGACTCATACCCCTTGGCTGGCCTCAAGCCTTTGGCCCTGGCGTCAATATAACTGGGAAACCAACCCACAGGAATCCAGGCTGCTGGTTTGCAACGCTCGTTCTCATGCAAATTGAGTAGACACACTGAGGTTAATAATTACAATAATCAAAATATTGAATCTATCAAATAATGCAAATAAACAAGACGTACAATAAATTGGATGGTGAGACATGTGCTGGCCAGCGAACGACGCATCAGAAAAGAACAAGGCCAGCACGGGAGAGCTGTTTACGTCAATCAGCTGTGCAGCCTCAAACACCATGCCAGAATTAGCACAGGCACCAAATGCCCGCTGTCCCGGGTTAAGATACGAAGTTCCAGGAACAAACTGGGTATATAGCTTGCCACTGTACTCCTGCTTAGCTACAAATCGAATTATTGCCTCGATCGGATCTATCCAATAGAAATCAAGCAACTGGTTGCCATCCATCGCTGTTGATTGACAGCCAAAAAAAATGTTTTCTATATATTAATATGTCTCAAATAATTACGATAAATCAAATAATTTAAATTCAGTAAAAATATCAAATAATCACAAAAACATCAAATAATTTATACAAACATCATTTTCACCTTCTGCAAGTTCTAATTTGTAGATCTCGCATTCTGGCATCATCGCACGTCGAACGTTTTTAGCCATTGTGCGCAATGATGTGTGTGGGATATCTGCTGGAGAAAACTTCAACTGGAAAGATACAAACTCTTTACCAAGAACACTGAAAGCAGAAAACAAAAACTTTACTGGTGTTACGTTTGTGATAGTCTTGAGGAGCCTAGCTGCTTCTGCTTGCGAGCTGTTGCCGGATGTCAGCATGGCAAATACCTCACTGTAGGAACGTGTGATATTTGCTGCCTTGCGCTTAAGTTCAGAGCGACGAGCCTCCTCGCCTGGTTGATCAGGAACCACACTGTGCACAGTAACCCCCCCCTCTGGCATGTAAATCCGGTCGAAATCTTGAACAACACGCATAGGATCTGGGCCAGAAACGTCACGGACAATATCAGCAATGGAAATCGGTCGAACATGTGCTACTGCTCGGCGGCGGGAAGCCTCCGGCGCAGGGGGCTGGGGCTGAGGATATGATTCTGGTTCTTTATCTGGCCCAGGTGAACTAGGCCTGTCCTGAGGCGATGGTGGCCCATCTCGAAAAAAATAATCATCGTCTTGCAAGACTGCAGTTTCAAAAAAAAAAGGTCAAGTGTGAGCAATATGCACGGAGTGTGAAAGCTATTGATAATTATTTGATAATTATTTGACTTATTTGTGATTATTTGTGATTATTTGATACTTATTTGATAATTATTTGAATCAAATAATTAAAATCGACTTTTTCAAATAATCAAACTACGTTTTATTTGACTTATTTGTAATTATTTATAATTATTTGATAATTATTTGATAATTATTTGTAATTATTTGAACTCGTCAATAGGGGAATATTCCCCTATTGACGAGTTTGTGATTATTCGATGATTATTCATGATTATTGAAGTTATTTGATCAGAAATAATCATCAAATAAACTACGTTTTATTTGATGATTATTGGATTGATTATTTGCCGCCGATAATCCCAATAATCAAAAGAGTGAAAACAAAATGTGAATACCTCGTCCATTTTTGACAAAGATTTTAACACATGACATCAGTTATTATTTGACTTATTTGTGATTATTTGATGATTATTTGATGATTATTTGTTGATTATTTGTTGATTATTTGATCATTATTTGCATTATTGTGATTATTTGTTATATTGAAATGTGATTGTGAACGACTCACCCGTTTTCGCATTTGCCAGGCTATGCTGCCTCACAATACCGGTGGCCAGGCCTGCACGTCCGGCAAAGGTTACCTCTGATTTGCTTGATTCCTCACTGCAAGGTGTCCCCCGTGAACTTCGATGTAGGCGGTGAGCATTCAACGAACGCAAGGATGCGAACTCGAAGTTACAATTTATGCATTTGAAATTCAAGAATCGTTCTGTCTGCTTGCTTTGGGTTTGACTTATTTGACGGCGCATCGGCAACCTCAGCAAATGCAGCGCATCAGATTGAGCAAGCTGGTTCCCACTTGCAGCGTTTACCGTACTAGTAACTTGAACAGCAGTAAGACTCAAATACGCTTGGTCACAGCCGATTTCGCAGAATACAAAAGAGCAATAGGCAGAAATAATGATTATAAAAGCTCGCATCGTAAATGAACGCGACGATGTCATTCATGTTCTGAAAAGATCGACGAAATGTCCGGAAATCAGAAATCAAATCGATTCAACAAGACTGGAATGTGATTTTACAACGACCTGAACATGTTTCATGCTCTGAGACGATCAAATCTGCAACAGAGCATCGATCGAAAGGAGACTGAATCGATTTCGTGCCATACTTTGCGTGTTTTCGTAACTGTCTGACTTTTTTTGATTATTTGCGGGCCGGTTGAGGAACCTCGCTGAAGAGACGTCGTCACTTCGCAATCATGCCGAGGAAAGCTTCAGAGAATGGCTTCGCCGGATTTTGGTGCGTACCGCTGCTTTGAAGACGTTCTGCATCGGATCAACATATTTTTTTTGAATCGGATCAACATAATTTTTTTCTTGAATGCATCAGGGGAGGAGCAAAACTATCCGATAAGTGTCCCGTTCAGCCTTCGGATCTCGTGTTGATACACAACCACATTATGGAGGCCCTTGCAAAGCCGGACACCGAGATCAACGAAGATTATGATTTCTGGAACGCTGCACGAACTCTTAAGGCCCCGTACGTGAAATTCTGCAATGCTCACAAAAGCAGAGTTCGCGTCACGCTCGCTGATTATCGTGTCATCTGCGAAGATGAAAGTCAAGCAACCACTGCGATTATTAAGGGCATTATTCTTAACTGGAAAAGTCGGACTGCTATGGCAAGGCAAACGACGAGCGAAATGACCATGGAGCTGCAGTTCCTGGAGCACCACAAAAAGGAATACTTGGAGCTGTCGACTGATTTCGCCAGCATTTCCTTCATGCCAAAGTCCAGGGAGGCACTTGAGAACATGAAGAATCTCGTTCTCCTTGACCTGAGGATCTTATTGGGCGCTGACATCCCTTGGGCTCATGTCGGAAAACAACCAGACGCTCCGTCCGATCTAGCTACGGCAGCGCTTTCGCAAGCTGGGGGCGGCGATGACGATAGCGTATCAAGCAAAGACGACGCAGCGGTTTCGGAGTCAGCGGCTCTGCAGGCAGCGGCTCTGCAGGCAGCGGCTCCGGATGCAGCGTCTCCGGAAGCTGTGGCTCCGGCACCGGATCCGAACAATTTCTTGACCTGGACGCACCAAAATTGGGAAAAGGTTCCATTTGATCTCATCAGCTTTCCTTCAGGCCAGACTCCGCTCAAGACGAGGACGTACTATGCTGTCGCTGTCATTTTTCTGAACACAGTGTCATTGCGCGTACAGCATTCAACCGTATGGAAAGAGCTGACCGCAGCGTGGGAGGAAACATTCGGCGTGCCCCTCAGCAACGAGAGTCTGGGGAATCCCCCCTCCACAGGGCCGAATTCGTTTTCTGCCGATGAGCGGGCTTGGTGCGAGCAGACTCGCCGCTTTCTCATCGCAGGAGGCGAGAGCCGCGCGGCGTCCCCGCCGCGCGGCGAAGGCGCGCGGCGGCGCGCACCTGCCCGCAGGAGAGTTGCTGTGGAAGATCATGCCGGTGGTTCTCCCGCTGCCTCGGCCGCTGCGCGAAGAGCAGTCGCCGCCGCTGCCGCACCAAAAACCCCCGCAAGCTCTAGGTGAGTAATTATTTGACATTTTCTTTGATTATTTGAAGTATTTCAATTATTTGAATTATTTTAATTATTTGAGAATGATTACAGTTATTTGAATCATTGTAATTATTTGAAAATGATTACAGTTTTTTGATTATTTTGATTATTTTGATTATTTTGATTATTTGATTTTTACATAGGCGGCAGGTAGTTGGTCCACAAAGAACCAACCGCACTCCACCGTCAGCCAGGACTGTCTCTGGCAGGAAGAGAGTTCTGAACTCTGATGACGATGATATAGAAGCATCTGCTGATGGATTATTTTCTGAGGGAGGTTCTCTCCAGGAGGCGGGCGGAGGTTCTCCTCAGACATCCGATTCTGCAGTGAAGAAGCGCAAGGTCAACAGGCATGGTCTGGTGACCCTAACTAACGGGGTAGTTTCCATGAGAGAGCTGGGACTTTCAATTGCTGTACCATCGAAATGCCGTGATGATGATGCGTTGACTTTGTTTAACACCACGCTCTCTTGGGGCCAAGCTTATGCACTGTGCACTCTTGTGATGTGTGGCAAGGACCATCCTGTAGAAAAGGCCAAGGACATGGAGACTCGAATGAAGATCATGTATTCAGCGCAGCCATATTCCATCAGTGAAGAGATGCTGAATGAGATACTCGAGGCTGATCCAGAGCAGAGACTGCCCTATTTGCACGGCATGTCTAAGTCAGCTCAGCAGAAGCTGCGCTATGCATTGTACGGCCAAGTCGGCAATTTGTTCAATGAAAAGGTATTCACGAAGACTGGAGTTCAACCGTCTGAAATGGTGAAGCTTCACCTGGGGTTGAAGGACCTTGTCCCGGAGAGGGGCCTCATGGACATGTGAGTTACTTTGAACTTGAAACCATTGCTTGTGATGATGCATTCTAAGGCTTTTATTGCACAGCTGGAAAGGAAAATTTGCTAATTTTGCTCGTCCCTATTTTGCTCCTTACGAAATAACAAAGAGGACCAAGCAAGCTGACGCCAAGGTGTTGTCAGAAGAACTGTCCCTCAGCTCGTGCCCTCTTGGCCACCAGTACGATCCAGACCTGCACGATGCTGTTTCTCACTTGCGGATTCTGGACGGTAGCTTGCCTGAGCACCCTAAGCATGGCCGTGCTGTTAACTTTTTTGCGCCCGAAGGGACAGCAAAGTACTGGGTGAAGTCTAGCTCGCCAGTGTTTGGTTATTTCTTCTTTTACACTCTTGACATGGCGGTCTGCCCTTATCTTGCCTCAATCTTTGGAATGCCAATATGGCATCCCACCAATGAGGCAGGGGTGGACGAACTTTTGAAAGCAGGAGTCAAAGTGTAAGTAATGCCAACTCTTGGTGTTGGCCATGCCCTGCGTGCCGTGATGCAATCTTTCCCAGGTGCCTGGACCCGGATGGGCGAAAATTCACGACTCTTTTTCTTTTCAACGAGAAGATGTTGCATCTTGTGGACGACATTTTTTGGCACTTGGGCTTCAAAAGCGCAGAGCACGCTGACAAGGTGATGAGCCAAATTATTAACTATTGTGATTATTGCAATTATTGTGATTATTTTTATTATTTCAGGTTAGAGTCGATAATGGCATCCCTGAGAGCGTATGGATGACTAAACGCGACTCCATCGCCAAAGAGATTCGTGAGCTGGGTGCAGGATACCGTCAGATTTTGCGTGATGGCTGGGTTCACTACCTCTCGCAGAAAAATGCTGCTGGCGGACCGGGGCAGAGTGCTCGGAGGGTCGAAACCGCTATCAGAGAGAAGATTGTTGTGGATGATGAAGCGTAGATTCTGCTGCGATATGCCCAGTGGAAAGGCTGCCATCACCAAGATGTGCCACTGTTCCATGCGAAGGCTTTTGGAAATGAAGCAAACCAACCAACTTGCTGCTTGCTCGGAAATCGAATAATCATCAAATAATCACAAATAATTAGAATCAAATAATCATCAAATAATCACAAATAATTAGAATCGAATAATCATCAAATAATCACCAAATAATCATCAAATGATCATCAAATAGTCATCAAATAATCACCAAATAATCATCAAATAATCATCAAATAATCAAATAATCAAAGACGAATAATCACAAATAATCATCAAATAATCAATCAAATAATCATTCAAATAATCATCAAATAACTCAAATAATCATCAAATAAAACCTAGTTTA
>Ga0208506_1000596_pt1 | contig 10884 bp, 11 predicted proteins | sample CryBogCBH29Jul08_FD_184616 | JGI IMG/M metagenome (GOLD analysis project Ga0208506, IMG submission 184616) | Freshwater microbial communities from Crystal Bog, Wisconsin, USA - CBH29Jul08 (SPAdes) | ecosystem: Environmental > Aquatic > Freshwater > Lake | place: Crystal Bog, Wisconsin, USA... | reverse complement strand
CTCATCCGCCTTGCCACTCACTCTCCTGGTACAAATTAAATTTGAAAAATAGTATCAGAATAATCTAATCCAGCAAGAAGATTGAAGACTTGTCCCTCAACAGGAAACTCTTTTACATCAAAATACTGAAAATCTTCAATGTTTGTGCTGCATATAGTAGTGCAAATTTGTTCTCCAGTAACTCCGCTATCATAGACATTAAAATTTAAAAAAAGTGGCTCTAAATCATCGAGACACAAATCTTCGCAGTAATAACCTGTATCTTCTATAAATAACAAAAAATTCAAAATAGCTTCTTCTAACGCAAATTTAGACATATCTATATGCTTATATGAAAGATTAGCAGCATCAGACATAACTTTCGTAATCTGCTCTTCAGCTTGCTTTAATTGAGAGAGCAACTCCTGGTTTTTAGTGATTAATTGCATTAGTTGATTGTCCGACTGTTCGACCGCATCTTTAAACATATCTGCAAGCTGTTCTGTGGTTTGCAGTCTAGATTGAAACCTATTCGTAAGCAGCATCACATCCTGTAGATTTTGCTCACATCTAGTCAATTGATTCGTACAATTCTGTAAATAAAACATCATGTTCTTACCCCAATATTTATTTTATTTAATTATCAATCAATTCTTCATGAAGCACTACGCAAAAAACTCTTGTATCGAAAATTTTTGCATGTTATACACAAAAAAGTGGCGTGGGTGGGGTATTCGTATATTTCTTATCAAGAAAGATTAACCAGGAGTTAGTAATGCTATGCAAAAAACCATTTCCCATCTGCATAAAATTAAGCTTATCGGCATAAAATGTCGTACTAATAATCAAGCCGAGCAGAATGCTGCTACTGCAAAAATAGCTCCCACAGTGCAAAGATATTTTCAAACTTCTATAGGAGAAAAAATTCCTAATCGTCTAGATCCAGGGACAACATATTGTGTGTATACGGAATATGAGAGCGATCATACTGGCCAATATACTTGCTTTGTTGGTGAGGTAGTGTCAGCGTGTTCTGATACGCCAGAAGGCCTGTTTGAATTGATAATACCAAAGCAAACTTATGTAAAATTTACTAATGGGCCTGGGGTAATGCCAGATATATGCGTAAAAGCATGGCAAGAAATTTGGAAAATGAACCAGAGTGAATTAGGTGGTGCAAGGGCATATTTAGCTGACTTTGAAATTTATGATTCTAGGGCCGTTGATCCAGCAAAGCTAGTGTTTGATATATATGTTGGTATAAAAAATTGAGAGATGATTCTAGATGTAATTCACTAAAATCTTCAGTCTTTGCTACGCCACTTGGTGAGATGATAGCAATAGCAGATGAAGATTCGCTTTATTTATTAGAGTTTATAGACAAAATAGGCTTAAATTTTGAGGTGGCAAAGCTAGGTAAAACAACAAAAATGGATATTTGTTCTGGAGGTTGTGAGCCAATTGCATCAATCACGAAAGAGCTTGCATCATATTTTGCAGGAGAGAAGATATGCTTCAAAACCAAGCTTCATTTACTTGGAAGTGAGTTCCAAAAATCAGCATGGAGAGCGCTTATTGATGTGCCTTATGGTGAAACAAATAGTTATAGCGCTCAGGCTGCTGCTCTAGGTAGGCCATCTGCTTGTAGAGCTGTCGCGAATGCTAATGGGGCAAACAAAATTGCTATAGCTATCCCATGTCATCGTATTATTAATAGCAATGGCAAGATTGGTGGATATTCCGGAGGCATTGCACGTAAAAAATGGTTAATTGAGCATGAGAGAAGTGTGGTCAGAGCATGAACCAGAGTCTGTTTCTATACATAAAGGTCGACTAATCTTGTAGTGGACTACAAGATTAGTCGAAAATTACTCTCAGATTTTCTCAGCAAATTTAATGATCCAAAGATTAGTTAGGTTTGACTCTTCGTTGATTACAGGTGAAGCGGTTTTTGAGCCGTTAGGATTGTCCTTGATTTCGTAGCCACTAAGAGCAAAATCATTATCGTTAGTGATGGCTATAGTATATGGATTGACAATAGTTAGTCCTTCAAGTTTTTCGTGTGTCCAGCCATGTTGTCTTGGATCAAATCTCAGTTTCTTACTAACGAATTTGAGGTGGCTTAGGTCTTCTAAGTTACCATATTCCAAGTCTTTCCCGTTAGCTAATTTCATTCCAGATACATCGGTGGCATCTTGCAGATTAATTTTGTATATGAGATTTTGGAAGACTCCTTTTGTATCTGTGCCTTGTTCGACAACAAGAAAATTCTGGTCATCTACTGCTGTTATATCTCCAATTTTTATAGCTCTAGCGTCTGGATATGCTTTATGATCAAAAGGATATAGATACATTTTATTTGTATTATGCTCTAGATCTATTTCTACTATTCTAATGATTTTGATATTTTTCTTGGATTCATCGTAAAAATCTAGTGCGCCTTCTAATATAGCAAAGATTTTGCCATTTGGTGTAACGGCTACGGATTCAAAGCCTCTATTATAGGATCTGTGTTTAAGAATTTCTGGCAAGCCATTTCCAGGGGTTAGCATTTTTATGATTTTGCCATTTTTGTTGACGATGGAAATTGATGGATGATACTCATCTCCAACGACAAAATTGCCGTCTTTCAACAGACTAATACCTTCTGTGTCTAAGAAGACTTTAGGGCTGCCATTTTTTAGGTTAGTGTCTACAAAATCTTCAGTATTACTAGGTCTGCTACCTTTATATTCTATGTCTATAAAATCTTTTGCTACAGCTGAAACGTTAGGCGTTACTATAACTCTCACAATTTTAGGTGAGAAGTTTGGGTGGAACATTATTATTTTTGTATTCTCTTCCTTTAGTGGAAAGTTTGGCCCTCTATCAGATATGGCAAAAAATTCTAAGTCGTTGTTAGTAAGTAGTTTATGGAATGTTATGCCTGAGCCAATAGCAGGATAAAAACCACCCGAAGATTTGATCAGGCTCTTTGGTAGCTCAATTTTATATTTTTGTATTTCAGATGGTTTCAAGATGTGCTTTGAGTCTTTCTCTGTGCAGCTAGATATGCACAGAAGAATTATTATTGCAAAAAAACCAAATCTCATACTGAATACCACTTTTTTAATACGCGTTGATATAAAAAGAAAAAATGGTACTTGTCAATGTCGAAAAAGAAAGGCGTTTGAGTAAGTTGGCTCCCCGGGCCGGATTCGAACCAGCGACCGAACGGTTAACAGCCGTTTGCTCTACCACTGAGCTACCGAGGAATGACTTTATGTAAGAAGTCCAACGCTAGATGTATAACAAAAATTTTTTCCAGGCGCTACATCTTTTTGAAAAATGTTTATTTCGTGGCAAGATCGACTAGTGTTCTACAATTCGTCTTGTTGGTAATAAGATCCATTGCTGCCGCATATTTCGATCAGATTCCATGCCCCATCAGGTTGATGGGTTAGGCAATCTTTAGTTAAGTCAAGTTCGGTTTTATGAGTTGCCATAAAATTAGTTTGTGTTCCTAGGTTTTTTATTGCATTAAGAGCAAATTTTGCCTCCTCATGGTTCTCAAGGATGAATTTTATAGGATCTTTATTGTATATTCCTATGGATTTAATTATATTTTTTGAGGATTTTTTCCACTCAGTTGATTCTGATGTATCTGCGCCATTAGCTAGAAGGGCCTGTACCATTTTTATATTATTTATTTGAATATGCTCTGTATCGCATGCCATATCCAACGCAGAATACCCATGAAGTTTGCCTGTTATTAAGGAGCCGGATTGGGCTAATGTTTTTACTATGTTAATATTTCCTGTGGCGATGGCTTGAAACAGAGGTGAAATGCCGTCATCATTCAAAACATTAAGGCTAGAACCGTATTTAATAAGTATCTGTACAATTTCAAGATGTTCATTTATTACAGCGATGTGCAGGGCAGAATCACCTAAGTTGTTTTTCTCATTCAGTCTGACACCAGATTCTATTAAATCTTTTATAACATTGATATGACCGCCTTGAATTGCAAAGAACAAAGGAGAAACAGCATTGTTATCTTTAACGTTAACATTGGCGCCAGCATTAATTAAGCTTTGTACAATCTTTGTATATCCTTTTTCTGCAGCAAAATGTAAGGGCGAAAGGTTCTTGGAGTCTTTAATGTTAACATCGGCGCCAGCGTTAATTAGAATCTCTACGATTTCTGTGTATCCGGATTCTATAGCTTTGCATAACGGTGAGACACTGTGATCGTCTTTAATGTTAACATCGGCGCCAGCATTAATTAGTTCTTTCACAACCTCACCATGGCCTTTATATACAGCCAGGGATAGCGCTGAGGAATGATCATATAATTTTGCATTAACATTAATTGATAGATTATTTAGTAATGCCTGTACTACTAATAGGTTGCCTTTTTGACTCATTGAGATCAGCAGTAATTCTTGATATCGCTTTATATCAAACTGATCAGACCAAGTGCCTTTATACTGCGTATCATCAAATAAGTTCAATAATTCAGTGATTTGCTTCGAATGTTCTGTTGTAGTTTCTTCTATAATGTTTTTACAGAAATTCAAAAATTGTTCTAATACATTGTTCAGGCGTTCAAGTATATCTTGAGAGGAGAATTTCTTTAATAGCGATATTGGCGAGAAAAAAACTTTCGTCTTTTTTGTGGTTCTTATAGCAAAGTGAATGTCGTCTGGTGTTACAAATATATAAGAAGCAAGTTTTATGAAAGCATTGTATCCGTGCTTGAATTTTGTAGATTGATCTAAAATTTCATCATCTAAAGACAAAACAGAATTAGAGGATTTTGAGGTAAAGGTTGTTAATGTAGAGCCTGGCTCTAGAGAGGCCGCCGCGTTAATTCCTGCACCACTAAAGCAACTGAATAATTCAATATTTAATATTTTACCTGAGGTGATTTGTTGGATGACATCTGAGAAAGGCTTATTGTCGCCGCATAATTTTATTTTATAGATATCTTCAGAGGTTTTTGTGCCGTGCGCCCTTATCGTCAGATTTGAGTTATTTGCTAATTTGATCGATTTGCATGCAACGGATTTTTTGCCATTACCATATATTACTCGCTTAGAATCTATTTGTGAAAGGGACTTGATAGTATTGTTGACGTTCGATTGTGTATGATCTGGGCCGATAATCAAATAATTCTTCATGCGAAACCTTATAGAAAATAAAATTTTAAGGAAATATTAAGAACGTAGATATGTATCATAATAATTAAGGCTGGTCAAGTTTTAGAGGTGCCTATGCCACACATTACAACTTTCAACAAAGTTTGTTGCGTCGATTGAATGCTTGTCGTATATTGAGCAATCAAATTTGATGTAGCGAGAAGATCTATGGTAGAGTATGTTTACGTAATAAAGGGTTTAAACAAGTATAACACTCAGAATAAGCATGTTTTGAAAGATGTTTATCTGTCGTTTTTACCTGGAGCAAAAATAGGTGTGATAGGTCATAATGGATCTGGTAAATCCACTTTGATGCGTATTATGGCTGGTATTGATAAGGAATATGATGGCGAAGCATGGGCTGCCGATAAAATCAAGATAGGTTATCTTGAGCAGGAACCACAACTAGATCCAAATAAAAATGTTTTCGAAAACATCATGAGTGCTGTCAGTGAGGTTAGCAATCTTATTGCGCGATTCAATGAGATTACCATGAAGTTTGGTGAGCCAATGTCTGATGATGAGATGACTAAGTTGATTGAAGAGCAGGGCGAAGTTCAGGAAAAGATAGATCAACTTAACGGTTGGGAAATTGAGCGAGAAATAGAAGTCATGATGCGATCTTTGAATTGCCCTCCCAAGGATGCCGATGTAAAAAAATTATCTGGTGGTGAGAGGCGTCGTGTGGCAATTTGCAGACTACTCATGGAGAAGCCTGATATGCTGCTTTTAGATGAACCAACTAACCATCTTGATGCAGAAGCAGTGTCTTTGCTAGAAAAGCAGTTAAAATCCTATAAAGGAACCATCGTTGTAGTAACGCATGATAGGTACTTCTTGAACAATGTGACTGAATGGATTTTAGAAATCGAACATGGTCGTTGTATACCATGGCAAGGCAACTATTCTTCTTGGCTAGAGCAAAAAGAAAAAGAGATGAAAGGTCAGGAAAAACAAGAAGAAGATCGCAAAAAACAGATCGAGCGAGAATTAGAATGGATCAGACAATCTCCGAAAGCAAGGCAAGCTAAGAATAAAGCGCGTATTAAGGCTTATGATAGTTTGGTGAATCAGGAAAAGGATTATGATGTTGGTGTGGCAAAAATAGTTATACCTGATGGTCCAAGGCTTGGCGGTATTGCGATAGAAATAAATCATCTAACAAAAAGTTTTGGTGATAGAGTGTTATTTAAAGATTTCGACGTTACAATGCCTCCTGGCTCTATAGTTGGTATTATTGGGCCAAACGGGGTCGGTAAAACTACTCTATTCAGAATGATTACTGGTCAAGATACGGACTATCAGGGCGAAATCAAGCTTGGGGAGACGGTTGTTCTTGGCTATGTGGATCAATCGAGAGATTCTTTAAATGGTAAGCATACCGTGTGGGAAGAAATATCCGATGGTTTAGATAATATTGAATTAGGTTCAAAGGTGGTGAGGAGTCGTGCTTATTGCGCAAGTTTTAACTTCAAAGGGGGCGATCAGCAGAAGCTTGTGTCTCAGCTTTCCGGTGGAGAAAGAAATAGGATTCATTTAGCAAAGATGCTAAAAAAAGCTACAAATGTTCTCTTGTTGGATGAACCTACTAATGACCTTGATGTGAATACTCTGAGATCTTTAGAGGAGGCAATACAAAATTTTGTGGGATGTGTGCTGGTAATAAGTCACGATCGTTGGTTTTTAGACAGGGTGGCAACGCATATTCTAGCTTTTGAAAATGATGGGGTACATTGGTTTGAAGGAACTTATTCTGAATTTGAGGAAAAATTCTTAGAAAGAGCTGAATAGGTTTACTTATATATTTCAACTATGATATACTCCTCAAAAACAAGAGGTGTATATGGGTGTCTCTTTAGCTCAATTGCTATTAATTCTATTTGTAGTTCTAATTCTTTTTGGTGCTGGCAAGCTACCTACAGTTATGGGTGACCTTGGGAGAGGCTTGCGTGCTTTTCGAGATGAATTAAAAAGCGACAAGAACTCAGAAAAGAAGAAAAATAATCGCAAAAAATAAAAATTTATGCAACAGCCAAATAAAATAGAAAAAAGCGATAATAATCCTTTAGGCGGCATTCATTTTATCGAGAGATTGAGAAAGGTGTTGAAGCTACATAAAGATGAATCAATCACTTTTGGCGAAATCATGAAAAGCTTGAAGGAGGAAGGGTTGATCTTTTTGATTGCTATAGTTGCTCTTCCTACTGCTATACCTGTTCCTACGCCCCCGGGATTTACAACTTTATTTGGTATTCCTCTCTGCTTTCTAACGGTGCAGATGCTTTATAAAATTGATTCCCCATGGTTGCCAGATTGGTTATCAAATAGGAAGATTAAAGTCGTTACACTTGGTCATTTTGTTGATAAAGCTGAGATGATCTTTGAGAAGATGGCAAAATTTTTGAGACCTCGATATAGCAGATTTACCACAAGAAATATAGAGCGTCTGGTAGGTATATTATCATTTTTATGTTCTGTATCTATAGCATTGCCAATATTATTCGGGAATGCTATACCAAGTATGGCAATCTTGATAATGGCTTTGGGATTGCTTTACAAAGATGGCTTAGTTGTAGTTATAGGTATGATTACTAGTATTATAGGCTTGATAATTGCTGTTGGAGTGATAGTAGTGATATCTTTTCTAGGTTTAGAGGTATTGCATAGAATAATAGATTCAGAATTGTTGCATAAATTGCCATTTTAATTACAGGGGAGGTTGAATATGAATCAAAAAAATTACTTAGATTTTTTAGTAAGTAAAGATGTAAATCAAACAAATTATCCGTTTAGATTGCCCGATTTGCCTTATAGTCCAGATGCTCTGGAGCCTCATATGACAGCGCAGACTTTCTCTTTTCATCATGCTAAGCATCATAATGCGTATGTGCAAAATTTGAATAAATTATTAGCAGAAGATGAGCTCAAAAATAGTAGCTTAGAAGAGGTAATTCTTGCTACGGCGAAAGACTCAAGTAAATCTGGGATCTTTAACAATGCAGCTCAAGTTTGGAACCATACTTTCTTCTGGCATTCAATGACTCCAAATGGCGGAGGTAAACCCTCTGGAGCTTTGATGAATCAAATAGAGAAAGATTTTGGTGGTTATGATGCTTTTGTTGAGAAGATGAAAGTAGCTGGGGCGACGCAATTTGGTAGTGGTTGGGCATGGTTAGTATATGACTTAAAATCTAGCTCCTTGTCGGTTGTGAAGACTGCTAATGCTGAAACTCCAATTACAAAGGACCAAGTTCCTCTTATTACATGTGATGTTTGGGAGCATGCTTATTATTTAGATTATCAAAATAGAAGGCCAGATTATATAGAATCGTTTTTATCGCATCTTATAAATTGGAAATTTGCAGAGGAGGCTTTTAGCAAAATTCATACTAAGGAGAGAGAGTGAAGGCATTAACTGTTATAGGTATGATGAGCGGCACATCCTTTGATGGTGTCGATGCCGCTATTATCAAAACAAATGGCATTAAGATTCATAGTTTAGGAGAGACAGATATGTCGTCTTATAACGATGCTTTGCGTAAAAAAATCAGATTTCTCATGAATAGAAAGCATAGTATCAGAATTATGATGGATGTTGAGAACGAGGTGGCGATCGAGCATGCTAATGTTGTGAAAAGCCTATTGAAAAAAGCGAACTTAAAAAGCTCCGATATCGATCTAATAGGTTTTCATGGACAAACTATTTATCACGATCCAGCAAAAAGGAAAACCTTACAGGTTGGCAATGCATCTTTGCTTGCAGAGCTAACAGGAATTAATGTGATTTCTGATTTTAGAAGTAGAGATATATCTGCAGGGGGCGAGGGTGCTCCTTTAGTGCCTTTTTATCATCAGGCCTTATGTGAAAATCTTAAGAAGCCTGTGGCTGTGCTGAATATAGGAGGGGTTGCCAATGTAACGTATATCGATGATAACCATCTGATTGCATTTGATACCGGCCCAGGAGGAGCATTGCTCGATGATTGGGTTTATGAGAGAACTAAAAAGAACTATGATGACGATGGAAAAATAGCGCGTCTTGGTGTTCCTCATGAAAATATTTTGGAGTTATTTATGAAGCAGAAATTCTTCTCTGCTAAGCCACCCAAATCTTTGGATAGAAATAAGTTCAAGGCCATGATGAGTAAAATGTCTCATCTTAGTACTGAGGATGGGGCGGCTACATTAACCCATTTAACAGCTAGATCTGTGTGCGAAGCTCAAAAGTTTTTTCCAAAAAAACCTCGTAAGTGGATTTTATGCGGGGGCGGTAGCAAAAACTCTCTATTGAGGGATATTCTTTCAAGGCAATATGGTCTTGATATAGCAGATATAGGTGAATTAAAAGCCTCTGGCGTTTTTATTGACCCTGGGTTTGTTGAAGCTCAGGCATTCGGGTTTTTAGCGGCAAGAAGCTATTATAACTTACCACTTACTACGCCTGCCACTACGGGAGTTAGAGCGGATGTATCAGGCGGCGCACTTTATCGGTTTTGATAAAACATTACACGGAAAGTAACGCATACAGTTCGTTTGTTTTAAGATTACGATGTAGCTGCTTGTTTCCTTCTTTTGTCAACTTTAGCTTTGGCTGGTCTGTGGGTGTCGAGTCTTTCTCTGATATAGTCGTTTATTTTGGTGTTTAACTCATCTATTCTGGTTCTGAAGAAATGATCTCCGCCTTTCACGACTTGATATTGAATTTCAACGTGCCTTTGCTTAGGAATCTTTTTTACTAGAGATGTGATTTCTGGTTCAGGTACGATACTATCTTGATCTCCTTGTATTAGTAATCCAGATACTGGGCAGGGTGATAAAAACGAAAAGTCATATTTGTTTAGCGGGGTTGCAATGCCAACAAAAGCTTGTATTTCAGGTCTCCTCATTAAGAGTTGCATTGCTATCCAAGACCCAAAAGAAAAGCCTGAGATCCACACGGAATTTGACGTTGGATTTTGCAGTTGGAGCCAATCCAGAGCTGTTGCTGCATCAGTTAGCTCTCCTGGGCCATGGTCAAATTTACCCTCAGATTTGCCAGTTCCCCTAAAATTTATTCTTAATACTGAGAATCCAGCATTCGCAAAACAATAAAACATGTTGTACACAACCTTGTTGTTCATTGTACCACCATGTAGTGGGTGCGGATGTAACACCAATGCTATAGGCGGATTTGGTTTGTTACTATGATGGTAACGACCTTCTATCCGTCCTTCAGAGCCGTTAATGATAACTTCTGGCATGTTTTACCTAGTATCTATTGCCCAAGAACTCTACTAGGTATTGTTGGAAAAATCAAGAAGAACATGGTGTCTGTATTTTGCTTGTAGTAATTACTCAATCATCAACAATCTTAAGTTTCGTCAATAATTTTAGTGGTGTTTTCCAAAAAAATGAAGTATTATACAAAATTCTTAATTTTTAGCAGGTATCAACATATGCCATTATCATATTCTGACTATAGGGACAAAATTCGTGGCGATATAGCATTTCTTTTTAGCCGAATTTCAAGCCAAACAAAAAGTGACTGGGGGTTATTCAATGGCACTGATAATTATGGTATATGTGGGATCATTGAGTCTAAGATGCTTTTAAATATAATTCGTGGGGCCTCTAAAAAAGATTTTTACGTTATGGATATTGGTGCCGGGAATTTTGATTTTAGTAAGAATCTCGCGCTCAATGTGAATCAAGCTGTGCTCAATGGTGATATCCCTTCAGATGTGAA
>Ga0208506_1000593_pt1 | contig 10958 bp, 1 predicted proteins | sample CryBogCBH29Jul08_FD_184616 | JGI IMG/M metagenome (GOLD analysis project Ga0208506, IMG submission 184616) | Freshwater microbial communities from Crystal Bog, Wisconsin, USA - CBH29Jul08 (SPAdes) | ecosystem: Environmental > Aquatic > Freshwater > Lake | place: Crystal Bog, Wisconsin, USA... | reverse complement strand
AGATGATTATAGAAACGTATAATTTCATATATTTTGGTTTACCCACAATGGAATCGAAATTCATCCTAAAAATAACAAATTATTCCAGATAGACGGCAATTTTTAAAAAAAAGTTAGTAATCTTCAAGATATTTTTATTTGCAATGCAGTTGATAAAATCAAAAAAAAGCAAAACTGACCTTTTGCCTCCCCAATTACATCTCCGGCACTATCATTTCAAATAATTTCAGCAAATATAATTTATTATAAATGAAACAGCCACGATTTACGTGGCTGCTTCATTTAAATAACTATTTATATTAAATTATTTATCTACAACAAAATGTCTCACATCAGATTCATCGCCGCAGGTGATACGCAGATAGTAAACTCCTGCTGCAATTTCATCAGGCAGTTTAATATCCATATCCAGTTTTCCGTTCCTTGCCTGTCCGGAAGCCACGTAAATTATCTTACCCAACACATCGGTAACCTCTATGGCTACATCACCAGAACTAACGTCATTCAAGTTGCCAGAAAGCCTGAATGTTCCTTTGTTCGGGTTGGGCACCAGCAACACCTCACTGAAGCCGTTGGCAACATATGGAGCCGCGAGATTGCCTGCGACTAATGTAATTGAATTGCTGGTTACCGGACTTGGAGTAGCGCATTGGTTTGAAGAAGTCATCAAACAATAAACTTTATCACCGCTATGATCCATAACCCAGGTAAAAGTAGAATCTGTAGCCCCCGGAATTGATACGCCATTTACATACCATTGGTAGGTAGCAGCCCAGCCATAGTTGGTAGAAACAGAAGTAAACGTAACCGGCTCGTAGTAATTCACTGTATTAGACGGGAAAGCAAATATTGTGATATCATCAACTACAGAAGGACTAACAACAGCAGTTACTGTATTCGAGAAAGCAGGATCGGGAGTAGCGCACAATGTACTGCTCATCATGTAGCAATCAATTACGTCGCCATTCACGGGCGTGTAAGAATAGGTAGAATTGGTTCCACCGGCAATGTTTAAGCCATTTACCTGCCACTGATAGGCCGGAGTGGTACCTCCTCCGGTGGGTGTTGCAGAAAGAATCAAAGTTTGACCACTACACATTGGCGGAGTCATAGACGGAGAATAAGAAATCGTTACGGCATCGGATGTTGACGGCACCTCGAAAATGGATAATCTGGCTGTATCTGTATTCGGCCGCGCACAAGTCTGGTTACTGACCACAACTACCTCAACTATATCTCCGGATGCAACCGGCGCATAAGTAAATGTGATATTACCTGAGTCTTTCAATGAGCCATTTACAAACCATTGGTAAGTAGGACTATAGCCTGTGTCAGTTGCAGTAAATGAATACTGTGGCACCTGACCGGCACAAAGCTGATCTACACCCGTAGCAGGATTGTAGGACCCGATGCTTGGCATGATATCGATGACAGGAGACACGATAGGACTCACTTCGAACAAGTGCGTGGCAGTACAACCGGCAACCGTGAAGTAGGTAATTGTTACGGTGCCGGGGGATACGCCTTTAACCACTACCTCATCGTAGGCAATGGAACCCGGAACTATTTTGGCAATCGAAGATGACGATGATGCCCAGGTCCCAATACCTGGTGATGGTGTCCACATTGTATAATCGTGTAAAGAAACAGTATCTCCAACACAGATATTGAATTGGCCGCGAACGGAGTCAGGATCCGGATTGACATTGATTCCTGCTGTAACCCAGCATCCTGTAGATGCATTAGTATAAGTGACTGTAACGGCGCCAACAGCGAGACCCAATACCAAAACGGGGTTTATGGTATCGCCCGGCTCGAAAGCAATATGCCCGGTATGGGAAACACTCCAGAAACCCGGAGGGGCAGGCGGGAAGGTAGACCAAATGGTAACGCCATCGCCTTTGCATACGTTAAAGAATCCCCCCGACGGCAGACCTGTAGAGTCCATAATAGCACCGGGATTAGGATTGACAGTGACCACGAAGCTAGCCCTGCAGCCGGTAACCAGCGTATAGTAAATGGTATCGATACCTCCTATCGAAGAATTGCCCAATACTGCACCTGTATACTCAGGTATATAGGTAGCAGCCGAAACTTTGGCAATACCGGTATCGGAAGTAGTCCATATACCTCCGGGAGTAGCGTTTGTAAGCTGTATGGTATCCATGTAGCAAACTGAATCTTTACCAACTATTGGTGTAAGCGGATCTACGATGAGCGTTTTAATAACGAAACAACCTGAACCGAACGAATAGGTGAAAATCACAGTACCTGTAGCAATACCTGTAACTACGCCTTCACTGTCACTTGCACCAATGCCCATTATAGTTGCCCTTGTAGGATCATGACTGCTCCAAGTGCCACCCGGGGCAGCATCCGACAAAGTATCTGTTTGCCCGATACAAACATAAGTTCTGGGACTTACAATGGCACTCGGTGCAGGATCAATAGTCAGGCTCTTGTAGGCAGTACAGCCCGTAGCAGCTATGCGATAACTGATGGTCACTGTTCCATCAACAACGCCAGTAAGAGCGCCGGTAAGTGTAGCAATAGTCGCGATACCAGAACTGCTTGTGCCCCATACGCCGCCGGCTGTAGAATCGGTGAAGATTGTTGCGACACCGCGACAAACGGTTGAAGGCCCGACAATAGCGGACAAAGGATGAACGGTTACGACATAAGTCTGGTAACACCCGTTTGGCGGAATGCTATAGGTTACCGTTACGAGCCCACCGGGAGTAACACCACGAGCTACCAGGCTACCTGAAAGAGGATTGATTGTAGCCAATGATGTAGGTGAGCAACTCCATGTACCGGAACCGGACACATCAGAAAGTGTAATGGTATCTGTGCCACAAACGGAGTGAAGGCCTGTTATTGGTGACGGGACAGGATCGACTGTAACGATGTAGGTAACAAAACATCCTGATGGCATTTGGTAACTGATGTTGGCAACACCGGGCGCAACACCTGTAACTATACCGATGTAAAGTCCTCCTGTCGCCACCCTTGCTATCGAAGTATCATTCGAAACCCAATGGCCGCCCAATGTGGAGTCGGTGAGCGTGATGCCAGAACCAACACAAACTGCTGTTACCGTACCAGTAATAGCAACAGGTTGCGGGTAAATGGTAATCGGTCTGAATGTAACGCAACCAAGCAGTGTAGAATAACTTAATGTATCGTAACCTGCAACAAAACCGTATAATGTAGCAGTATCGTGCGGAGCTGTAGATGTGCCTGTAATAGAGGCATTAGGATTAGTTGGGGGAAGCGACCAAGTACCGCCGGAACCGACTGTATCGAAAAATGCCCTCGGCACAGACACACACATATCTGTATCCGGCATAATCAATGCCAGAGGATTGACGGTAACAGTCTGCATCTGATAACAGCCTGTAAGGGTATCTGTATAATATATTGTGTCATATCTGGGTAAACCACTTGATCCTGCCCATGTACCCACAACTACCCCGGTGCCTATGCTATGGGAATAAACATAGGCGATAGCAGAATCAGTAGTGCTCCAAACGCCATTAGTGGTTGCATCTGTAAACATTATTGAATCAGTTCCGCAAACCGTTGTGGTTGAAAATCCAATCGTAGCAGGTTTGGGATTCATGGTAACAATTTTCGTCATTGTGCAAGATGGTGACACCAATGGATCGGTAGTGTAAACAAGCGTTCCAATTACAGGGGTTGCCGAGGTACTCGTGCCCGAAATAACAGCATAAGAAGCAGTATAAGAAGTTATGCTTGTGCCTATTGTATCATACCTAACAGCTACCCAACTAGTATCTACGGTTGCAACTCCGCCACCCATAGACCAGATGCCGCCCGGTGTACCGTCATAAAATGTTGATGTCTGGCCAAAGCAGATTTTGGACGGACCTTCGATAGGCGAATCGATTTTTACATCAAGAACCAGTGAGGTGAAACATCCGGTTGCTGTAAGGCTGTATTTCACTGTTGAGAAACCAGCGGTCAGACCAGTAAGCGCGCCGATTCTTGCGCCAGTGCCCGTAGTGGTTGTTACTGTTGCTATATAGGGATAGTCAACATTAAAACTACCACCCATAGTAGAATCTGAGATACTTACTGTAGAGCCTACGCAGACCTTCACGGTATCCAGCAAGGCACCTGTAATGGCATCCGGCAAGGGATTTACAGTGATGGGAGCAGTAACCGCACATCCAGCGGAGGTAGTGTATGTTACCACGGCAGGACCGGCACCGAAGCCGACTACAAACCATCCCCCGACACCATCCTGAACGGATGCCGAAAGGCTACTCCATGTTCCTCCGGGGGTATGATCTGTTACCCAAATTGTATCATTACCCCATGCACACAATGAAGATGAACTCATGATAATACTATCCGGAGCAGGGTTTACACTAACGGGGTAAAGCGCAACACAATTGCTTCCACCGGCCATAGTTGTGGACGTATAGGTAATGATGGCAGAACCAGAAGTGGCTATCGAACCGCCTGATACGACTCCGTAGGTTGGGTATGCATAGACTGAAGCGATGCCGGAGTTACTGCTACTCCAGGGTGCAGGCTCCGGTCCGGAAATGCCGGTTGCAGCACAATCGAGTGTGAATGCAGTTCCCGGGCACAGTAGTGACAATAACGAATCCTGTGTGATAATGGGGATGCCAATTACGTGCTCGAGACGGGATGATGTACAGCTTGTAACCAATTCGTAATATATCGTAGTGGTTCCAGGGGTAATACCCGTGACAATGCCAGCAGAAGAGACAGTGGCAACTGAGGGATCAGAACTAATCCATATACCACCGAGTGTAGTATCGGTCAGGGCAACTGTGAGATACTGACAAACCTCATCGTATCCCAATATAGCACCAATTGGATTTACCTGAACAGACGCAAAAGCAAAGCATCCTGAGGCAACCGTATAGGTAATCTGAGTTGTGCCACTGCTCACGCCATAAACAATACCGGTCGTAGGGCTTACTGTAGCCACAGTGGTGTTGCCACTTGACCATGAGCCACCGGGAGTACCATCAGAAAGCATTATAGAGCTGCCTTCGCAAACCGAAATCGGGAACCGTGTGGGACTAATCGCGACGGAGTCTATGGTAGTGACAGTGATTGTCTTTGTAGCAACGCATCCACCTGCTGTGGTTAAGGAGATAACAGATATTCCACCAGCAAGTCCGGTAGCAACACCAGCCGTGGGATCGATGGTTAATACCCCTGTTGCACTACTGATCCATCCACCTGCAGCAGAATCGGTATAGGTAAACGTCACGCCGGGACAAATTTCAGCCGGACCGGTAATTGCTGCGGGCAATGGATTGACGGTAATGGTCTGTGTTATGTAACAACCACCCAGATAATTTGTGAAAGTTATTGTAGCAATACCCACAGCCTGGCCCGTAAGTAAACCTGTGAGTGAATCGATTGATGCGACCGTTGGATTGGACGAACTCCATACGCCGGTGCCTGTTTCATCAAGAAGAGATAGTGTGCTACCCAAGCAAACACTATCGCCACCAGTGATGGGACCGGGAGCGGGATAAATTGTAATTGGTGCATAAGCGCTACAACTCGTTGCGCCAATGTTGTATCTTACCACATCAACTTCGGTAGAAGTAACCGAACCTGTGAGGACTGCAAAATCCCCCGGAGTCAGGGCTGTGACCGTTCCCAAAGCTCCTGATGAGATAATAGACCATGTGCCGTACACTGAGTCGACATGAGTTGTGTCGCTAAGTGTCAAGGTGCTACCGCTACACAGCTGGGTTAAACCCAATATTGGCGAAAGAGGATTGACGGTGGCAATTACCTGTACGTAGCAGCCAGTGGATGAATTAGTATATAAAACGGTATCCATACCGGCAGACAAACCATATAGCTCACCTGTAGAGAAATTGACCGTAGCGCTGGTTGAGCCGGCCGTAGTGCTCCAGCTGCCGTCCAGAGAAGCATCACCAAGCAGTAACGAATCACCGGCGCAGAGATAAGGGGGCATTACCGAACTGTAAATACCTGAGGGTGTATCATTTACAATGATCGCAGTTGCCACTACACATCCGTTGGGCAACTCATAGGCTATGTTCCAGAACCCGGCTACTGCGCCAATCAGCCATACAGAATCGAGAGCAACAGTACTATCGATATGCCCTAAGAGCACTTCGCCACTATTAACGGATTGCCAGATACCGCCCCGGACACTATCTGTGTAAATGATACTGTCGCCAACACAGACTGCATTTGTCGAGTACCCAATATCCGGAGCACTTAGCACTGTGACCGCGAAGGTTGCTGCACATGCGGTTGGCAATGTATAAGTGATTGTAGCTATGCCACCATAAGCGCCTGTAACCAAAACCTCCTGAGAATCTCCACTGACAACTCCTATTGAGGGATCAAGGGTAACCAAAGTACCAGAAGACCATGTTCCGCCAAGAGCGGAATCAGACAGTGTGACCGGGTTTCCATGTGCACAAAGCGAAGTAGCGGATGCGTATATCCTGTCTGGCAGCGGATTAACGGTTATATTTGTAGTTGTGTAACAACCTGTCGCCGTTGTATAGGTTATTGTCACTATACCGGGGGTGACACCGGTAACGGTAGCTCCAAAGCCTGTAACGACAGCAACAATTGTGCTACTGGTTGTCCATACACCATAAGGAGTAAGATCAAACAGAGTTTCTGTAGAATACTGGCACAAGTTGCCCAGCGGCCTGTCTATTGAATCAGGGAGCGGATAAACCGTGATGCTTTGAGTAACATTGCATCCAGAGGGCAATGAGTACGTAACAATTGTTGAATCGATGTGCGTAACGACTCCGGTAATCACACCCGTTGTACTATCGATGACTGCAATTGAAGTATCACCACCATACCAGAAGCCCCCCGATGTAGCATCTTCAAGAGTCATTGTGGTGCCCGTACAAAGTGTGAAGCTAGTGGACGTAATGGGCAAAGGCATTGCATTCACTGTGAGCACAGCATAGGTAGGACAACCTGAATCGCTGACGAATTTTATTGAATCGGTGCCGGCAGTTAAGCCAGTAACAAAAACAGAAGCACCGGAACCCGAAATGGACGCTACTGTGCCACTGGTAGAAACCCAGCTGGTGCCCGATGAGGCATCGGACAAAGTAACTGATGAACCTACGCAAACATTTAGCGAACCAGTAATGGTTGCCGGCAATGGATTGACGGTTAAAAATGCATGAGTGGCACACCCTGTAGGTAAAGTATAAACAATACTATCCACGCCTGCAGACAGGCCACTAACTACCCCTGTGGATGTAACACCCGCAACGCCCGGTGAGAAACCGAGCCAGCCACCGCCACCCGGATCGGTGAGTGTAGTAGAGTAAGATGCACAAATACTCAATGTACCGGAAATAGTGCCGGGCAGGGGGTTGACGGTGACGGAGTGGTATTTTGCACAACCTGTGGACGATGAAGAATAATAAATTGTATCTACACCAGCGGTGAGACCACTTATCACACAGGCATCATGCCCTGCAATAGACAAAGTCGTTATTATTGAAGCGCGGGTGTTTGACAACCACCAGCTACCGCCTGTCATTGTTTCCATGATCGTGTCGGTAGCGCCGACACAGAAACTGTCTTTGAGAAAGATGGTGCCCGGCAAAGCGTGTACCGTGACTGTGAGTGCAGAGCGGCAATGAGACAATGTAGAAGTATAATAAACGGTATCCGCACCAGGAGACATGCCTGTTAAAACACCGGAAGTGGCACCTATGGTTGAGCGACCATTGCTAGCCGACCACACACCTGAGGCGGTAGTATCGGTTAAAGAAATGGTGTAACTCTGGCAAACCGAGTCGGCGCCAATAATGGCTGAGGGCAGAGGAAAAACCCTGAATGTATCTTTGGTATAGCAACCATGTGCGGCAATGCTGTAATAGATAGTATCGAGTCCCGGAGCCAAACCAGTTACCGTACCGGTAGGATCGACAGTAGCAATTGCTGTGGATGAGGTACTCCACACACCGCCACCCACACCGGAGTCGACAAAGGCAGTAGGCACACCCATACAGATAGAAGCTGAGTCTACAATGGGTCCGAAAGGATATACGTACAAAGGATAAGTAGTATAACATGTAGTAAGGGTATCCTGATAGGTAATGGTTGCAGTACCGGAGCCCACCCCTTCGATAATACCTGTAAAAGAATCAACAGTAGCTACGGCCATACTACTGCTCAACCAGATACCATTTGTAGTAATATCGGAAACCGTGCAGGACGAACTGGCGCACACGGTATCGCAGCCGGATATGGCCGCAGGCAACGGATTTACCGTAAGGCAAAGAGTGGAACTACAACCTGAGGGCAAGGTGTAGGTAACACAATTGCCCGAAACCCCTGCAGCGCCGGGAGCCTGAACAATACCATCATTGTCGATACCTGGCGTAATAGTGACGATGGAACTGCTCCATGTACCACCGGAATCGGCGTCGGTGAGCGTAATGGTATTCTGATCGAAAGCGCAAAGCGAACCAGAACCACTGATTGCAATTGGTGACGGCAGTGCGACAATAGTAACTGTGGTTGATGCTGTGCAGCCCATTACGTTGAGTGTAACACTCACCGTTCCGGGAGAAGAAGCTGTAAACAAACCGGTTGAAAAATTAATAGTTCCGAGGCCGGTTATATTTGTGCGAAACCAGCCGTCGCTGGTGGAGGTTCTGGATATGGTATCAGACAATGCCAGTGTGCCGAACCTGCACACAACCGGGTCAGAGGGATTTAAGGGGGGCAGGCTGGCGTTGACCGTTACCGGTATTGTAGAATAACATGCACCACCTATTGTATAAGAGATTGTAGCAGCACCGGGCGCAATTCCACCTACAAAATCACCTCCATAAACGGATGCAACGGAGGGATTGCTGGATGAAAAAACCCCACCGGAAGGCGATGCACTGTCAGTATAACTATCCCCCTGGCACAAAAAATTCAAGGGGTTAGATGGAGTGATCGTGATCGGACCCGGCTGTGGGTTTAAAGTAATAGTACCTCCTGCACCGGAAAAACCAGTGACAGAGCCCGTAGAAACGAAGGCCTGAGAGGATGTAAGGGACGAAACAGCAACCGTATGGCCTGCAGTAGCGGTGGACGGAATGTTTGCAACGATCCAGAAATAATATACCGTAGATGCCGACAATATTGCAGAAAGAGCAGTGTGACCGGAACCAGAGCAAGTGTGTGTGCCTGTACCAGATGCCGGTAGTGTGCAAATAGTTGTGGCAGTCGAAATGTTGTCAGTATTGTTGTACAACAGGAAATAGTTTGTGACGTCGCCGGAGGTGTAAGTACCTGTAGTAGTAAACTTTACGGAGTCGAGATTTGTGGTGGCAGAACCTTGTGAAATTTGGAATGAATACAACAAGGAGTCGTTCGCGGGGTAACAAATGGTAGCAGCGGGATTTGATCCGCCCATCAAAGTTGTTTGCGCCATTGCAGCAAACTGGAAACATGATAATAGGAATAACAAGCAGTACTTCTTCATAAAATTTTTTTTTAATTAATTAATCATGGTGTTGCAACTTTTCAAAAAAGCGGCTAAAAGTAAAGTGAGAAATTTTATAGTGCAAGTTATACCTATTTTTTAAAAAATCAAAATTTCATATTCAAAAATTATGAATTTTTTTTCTTTTTATTTATTCTTTTTAAAATTAATAGCTATAAACAATTTATATATTCAAATACGTTTGAATAATCCTTAAATATCGGCGCCAAAATATTAATCCCGGATTACAATGCAGTGATTAAAAAATTAAGCGCCTGCCGCCACTAAAGATTATGCTGAATATATGCATTATATACTAAAAGACAGAAATATTTATCAAAATAATAGAAATCTGTTATAAAATTTACGTCAAGCGCTGAAACGACGCCAAAAAATCTGATACATTGATTAGATGTCGTACATGTTGCTTAATTTCGCATTATTGTACTATGGATACGCCAAAATATAAAGAACTGCTTGCAACTCTTGCGTTGCAGAAAGACGAAAAAAGCAAGATTGAAATTTTAGTAAGTATCGGTGAAGAACTTAAGAATTATGATATAGACAGGGCTTTGCACCTTTCAGAGGAAATTACTGCCCGGTCTCAATCAATAGGTTACCAGACCGGAAATGCGAAGGCTTTGTGCCTAAAGGGTTTTTGCCTCCGATTGAAAAGCGACTACCACTCGGGATTGGCGGTTCTGAAAGAAGCACTAAGCCTGTCTAAAAAAATCAAAGAAAAAAATATTGAGGCCATTTCCTATTACTATCTCGGGAACATACACCGCGATCTCGGTGATCTTGCAAACGTACTTTACAATTATGAAAGGGCTTTGGTAATAAACGAAGAACTTGGTGACAAATTTTATCAATCCGTAATACTATCAAGTATATCTAATTTATTATACGATTTGAATGATTTTGACAGTGCACTTCAATATGCATTAAAGTGTTTGCCAATTTTCGAGCAGTCATCCAACATAAGTTCAATTATAAACATCAACAATACACTTGGGAATATCTATTTTAAGAAGGAACTGTTTGTTGAAGCGCTGCATTTCTTCGAGGAAAACATCAGGCTGTCGGATCCTGACACTGTAAACTATATAATGGCTGAGAGCGGAGTTGGAAAAGTATATTACAAACTAAACAAATTTGATGAGGCCCGAAAATATTTGCTGAACTCTCTGCGAGAAGCCCAGGAAATAGACAATGCAGAAGCGCAAATTATGTGCCAATATTATCTTGGCCGTCTCTACATGGACGATAACAACTACCGACAGTCATTGCAAAATCTGACCGAAGCTTTCAATCTGGCCGGTCAGTATTTACGCAGGCAGGACCTAATGAGTATCCATGAAACACTGTCTATTCTTTATGACAATATGGGCGATGTCCCTAAAGCCTTTCATCACCTTAAAACATTTCAGTCGCTTAGGGA